>OJGU01000575.1_pt1 | contig 20275 bp, 16 predicted proteins | sample 1594741 | NCBI WGS metagenome assembly OJGU01 (sample SAMN05416841, study PRJEB24817) | seawater metagenome | isolation source: Sea water | place: Canada:Atlantic | collected 2013-07
CGCCCGACCCCGCAGCAGGCAACAGGTTCGGTGCGTGCGGCAGGAGAGGACCCTCGGTGCCCTCCGAGGGGCCTTTTGGACACGCGGGGGTCACAGCAAGCCCCTCAGGCGTCGTCGGAGGCCGAGACGTCGTCGGAGGCCGAGAGTCCTTGTGCGATGTCTGAGGTGCCCGCAGAGCGCCCTGCCCCGTTCCTCGACGCGGTGGCCCAGGCGGGCTTGCCTAAGGTGCCACAGACCCTGGTCTCCACCGAAGTCTCCCAAGAGGAGCGCCTTGCCGAGCTCTGGGCGGGCTACCCCGATGAGGAGGTCCCCGGAGCGGAGCAGGAGCGTCGAAAGGTCGAAGCCAAGGCCAAGCGAGAGGCCGAACGAGCTCGAGATGCCGCGCATAGCGCACAGCTCGGGTTCTTCCCGGGGGCATCGTGGAGACGACGGGGAACCGGCCCGCACGTCCGCTGTGAGCAGCTCGAGCTGAAGCTCGACGGCATCGAGAAGCGTCGTGGCCGTCGCAGCATGTGGGACGAAGGACGCTCGGCCTCGGTTGCGATGGCGCACGTCGAGGCCCAGTGCTTCACAGTGCGGGAGCTGGGGGACCGCTCCAACAGCCTGCCGGAGTTTCTGCGGGGTCAGCACCCTACCCTCACCCGGACACAAAAAGACGTTCTGCGTGCGGTGATCACGGCGTACATGGCCGGTGCTCTCGGCGTGTATGAGTACGAGGCCATCCTGGCCTCGGACCTGGGGATGTCGGAACGAGCGTTCAGATATGCGATCAACGGTGGGAAAGACCGTCCACCAGGTCTGGTCGAGCTTGGCCTCGTGAAGAGGCGCCAGACCTGGAAGCAAGGGACCGCCGAGGGCCGCCCTAGCGAGCACCACTACCTGCTGTTGCAGGTCGGGCCGGAGCTTGGGGAGCAATTGCTCCCGTGGGCGTGTACGCAGCTCGCTCGACTGGGCCGGAGGGTTCCCAAGCGCTCTGGCTACACGCGTCGCTCGGCCGCAAAGCGAGCTGTGGAGCTGCGCCAGCAGGGCCGAGTGGGTCGACGTGAAGCGGCCGAGCGGGTCGTGAGGCGAAAGCTGGACGGGCCTGACTCCAAGCCTGTTCAGGTTCGTCGAGAGAGCCCCCAAAAGCTGCCCAGTAATTGCGCGGCACAAATTGCCGTCAACCCCGTCCCCCCCCCTACGGGGGAAGGGGGACTAGGGAAGAGAAGGGGAAGACCCCTTCAAATCCCCTTTCAGAACGACTCGCTCCGCGAGCTAAATCTAGCTGCGCCTACGGCTCCGCCCGAGAAAACGAAGGGCAGTGACCCCCTACCCTGCCCGAAGGACTCCCTTCGCGACCGAGCGCAGGCTTTAGACGAGGTTGCAAGACCAAAGCCATCCGATCTCGACGTTTGGCGGCGCCGGCGAGCCAGAGGAGCAAAAATCCCGGACAGCATCGACCAAGTCCTTTTCGCCGAAACCCTCGCAGCTGCTCGAAATGCCATTCTGGGAGACTTGCCATGAAAAGAGTTCCTCGGGACTTGGATGCGTAAGTGTCTTGGTGCGCTGGTGGCCTGGGTGCGCCGGTGGCCCGGGTGCGTCGGTGGCCCGGGTACGTCGGTGGCCCGGGTACGTCGGTGGCCTGGGTGCGCCGGTGGCCCGGGTGCGCCGATGGCTCGGGTGCGTCGGTGGCTCAGGGCACTCAGGTCGCCGAAAATTTTCGAAATGGTCGTTCTTCCAGTATCGACCTGGCCATGGGTCATGTCATCGCCTTCGCGTCTCCCAAGGGCGGCGTTGGTAAGAGCACCGTCGCCGTCGCCACAGCAGCCGAGTTTCTTGCGCGAGGGCGACGAGTTCTCCTGGTCGATGCGGATCCTCAACGTAGCGCCTACGCGTGGTCTGAGGCGGCGCGAGCAGCGGGGATGCCGGCGCCGACGACCGTCGCAATGGGGGCTACGATGCACCAGCCCGGCGAGCTCGATACTCTCGTCGGACAGTTTGACGTCGTTCTGATCGACGCTCCTCCCAGCCAGGCTGAGATCCTCCGTTCTGCGATTCTCGCGGCTGACATTGCCATCCTGCCCGCCACCCCCAGCGGTTTCGACTTGTGGGCTCTCGCGGATGCGATCGACGTCGTCCGTAGGGCAGGGGCGATCAAGAGTCAGTTCCAGGCGGCGATCCTCGTGAATCGCCGGGATCCTCGCTCGAAACTGGATGCAAACGTTCGAGGGTCGCTCGGAGAAGCAGGGTTGCCTGTTCTTGAGACGATGCTGTCGAACCTCGTGGCGTATCGAGAGTCCGTCTTGATGGGGCAGGGCCCCTCTACGTACGCGCCGGACTCAAAGGCCGGTCGAGAGGTGAGCAGCCTCGTCGATGAATTTGAAGGTTTGATCGAGAATCAGGAGTCTGTCCGTGCCATCGCCTAAGTCCAAGTCCAAGTCCAAACCGACGTTGTCGATGAGTCGACCCTCGCTAGACCCCGATGCTGCTGAAGCGTTTGTCCGAGGGGCTGCGCCAACACCAGCTGTTGTCGCCCCCAAACTTGTCGAGGTCGTCGCGAGTGAGCCCTCAGTCTCAGAGTTGCCCCAGGCCGTCGTACCCACTCAGCCGAAGGCGCGGTCAAAGCCTGGAAACAGCAAGTCCCTCGGAGGGGGTGTAGCTCCGCAACGCGGAATTGTTACTCGATCTTCTGGACGACAGGTTCGGCGTCGGGTCGTCTATCTTCCTCCGAAGATCGACAAGGATCTTGCGGTTGCCGCGGCTGTGCGTGGCGTCGATGTCAGTGAGGTTGTCGCTGACCTGCTGCGCCGACACCTCTGAGCACGCGACGTGGATGCGCATCTCGGAGGCGTTGCACAGTGATCGTCGAGAGTGGGACCTCGGGAACCTCCAAGCGGAGCTGAGACGCGGGGTCCGCAAGGGGTTGCTCAAGGTCGAGGAGCTTCTCTTTCCGTCCCGGGACGTCTTCTACGGGCGCTGAGGCCGGATCAAGCCTCGCGGGCTGTGGGATCTGGTTCCGACCCTAAGCCGTTCTGTTGCATCCGTCGGCGCCGTGCCACCAAGTTTCAGGTCGCTGGCCGCGCGATTGCTCCCCTTGCAGCCCCCGGCTACCATCCAAGGTGCGGGCTAAACCAATGCAATTGTTTGCCTGTTCCCTGCCCCCCGAATTCCCGGGGGCGCGGGGATTTTTTTTGAACCTGCCTCTTCAGCTGCCTGTCGATTGCTGAGTTCACGGGGGCGTGAGACGGTCAAATGGCTATGACGCGTGGACTAGCGATCTTGACCCTGGTTTTGTCGGGCTGCTTCTCTCCGAATGCCGTTGATGAACGGGACTCGGATTCGAGGGGGGCAGGGTCATCGTCAACGGGCGATGCCCCCTCGCCCGCCGGTTCCAGTAGTGCCGTGACGACAGCCGAGGGTTCAGAAAGCACAGGAGGCGCTCTTGCCACGACCAGCGGCGTGACGACTGTAGGAAGCGGGAGCGCGACGGCTGATCCGACCGACGCGACCACCACAGAAAGCAAGGGATCCTCCAGTTCAGGCGACGAGGGCTGCGCCGACGACTCCGAGTGTCCATCGTGGCAGATCTGCAACGAGGTCTGCGCCGACGCCGGCCACGTTGTCTACTTGAACTTCGATGCTGAAGGAGGCTTTGTTCTCGACTCAGATTCTCCGTCGGATGCAGAGATCGACCGCCATGCTTGCGAGTTCGTTGGCTCGGGAACCCTTGACGAAGGGTACGGGGATGGCCCGAAACGAGATGACGTCTTGGCCGGCGTCAAGGAGTTCTTGGCTCCGTATCGTGTGGCGGTGACAGATGAAAGGCCTTCTGAGCCGGTGGACTACAGTATGGTCGTCTTCACCCCTGGGCCGAATGCAAACGCGGTCTCGTGCAACGGCGGAGAACTCGACTGCGACGATCTGAACCCCCGAGATGTTACGTTTTTTCATCTCAACGAGGGAGACGCCTTTGACGTCGAGATTCATACAAGGTTTCTGACTACGGCCATCGTTCGGCAAACAGGTCTTGCGTCCACCGAGGACAATACCGACATCATGTATCCGTTCCTCGGTGAGGGGCCCGGTCTCATCCAGGACGCCTGCGTTGAGATCCGAACAAGTTCACCATACTGTGGCATTGACGCCGGATGCGGGGATATCTCCGAGCAGAATGCGCACCAGTGGCTGGCCGAGAAGTGGGGGCTTCGAGGGTAGCGCGGGCGTGCCGGTTGTCGTGCAAGCTGTCGGTGCTGCGCGCTGGCCTCGGGCCGCTCCGGGGGACTCGCTAGTCGGGTATCCGAAGCGAGCGGGCACGCAGAGTCCCGGCTGAACTGACCCCGCTGAACTCGGCCTCGTCGCCCTCCGCCTCGTCTGTCTTGGCGTGGGAGAGCAGGATGCTTCCGGGGAGCGAAGAGCCGTCCTCGAGGCGGAGCGTGACCCGGACTGTGTCCTGTGGAACGGGGGCGTGCTTGGGCTCGTGGGTGATCGGGTCGTCGCCAACGGGTCCCGAGTCGTCGGGGTTCACAGGGGCGTGGGGCTTGTCCGGAACATCCTCGTTCGCCGGCCTCGGCGGGAGGGTCACCTGTTCAAAGCTGTAGGTCGCCGAAGAGGGGAGCGCAAAACCCTCAGCGCGGGCCTCTGTTCCATCGAGGGCGCCACCTTGGTCTCCGAGCTTGGTTGTCAGCGTGTAGTTCCCTACGCTCACCGGTTCGTCTTCGACGAAGAGTTCGACGGAAACGAACGCGCGGGGGTTCGGATGGACGACCAGGACATGCTGGCGCCGTGTTGGCAGGCCGATCGAGGCGCCGAGGTCGTATCGAGTACCCTCCGGATTCCGCAGGGGGCCCCGAGCAACAGCGTCTCCGGAAAGCTCGAAGTGGGCCGTGCCACCTTCTGTGAGGTCGTCGAAGCGGACGGACGAAGTCCCGCCAAGCGTCACGTGCTCAGTGCGGCCGTCGGGGAGTCGCACTCGTGCCTTCGCTCCCGCGAATGACTCTCCCTTGGCAGAAACACAGACAATCTCCAGCCAGTGAAGGCTTCCGTGGGCGTCGGGGTTCTTGCCGCCTCGGTCGTCGCGGCCATCGGGGATGAGGTCGCGGATGTCGACCTCTGGCGGACTGTCGAACGGGACCGACTCGGGCGGGATCTCAAAGAACAGCGCCGAGCCATCCTCGAGTTGCTTGCGCAGCTCGGTGTAAACACCTTCGGTGTCCTGGGACGGTGGGCACATGAGGGCTTGGCGGATGTCGCCGATGTTCTCCGCGGTTGTCAGATCCCAGGCGCCGCGGCGGCCGTTCATATAGCCTCCCCAGCGCTCCACGTCTCGCGCGGGGACGAGGTGAACCTCCTCGCCGTCGAGGCGGAGCTTGATCGGTTTGAGCGCCACGCGGAGCACGAGTGTCGGGCAGGAATTAGGGCGGAGGCAATCGCGTCCGACGAGAAGGGCAGGGGCCTGTCCCTTCTCGTTGAACTCGCTTCGGGCCGCGATGGCGTCGGTGGTAGCCTGCGAGCGCCCCAATGGCTGATTCACGCCCTGATGTGACCCACAACGTGCGGCTGCTGCCCACTGGGGAGACCTCACCGGTGACGGCCGAGCCGGGCAAGCACCATGAGCTGGTGATTCACGTCGAGGGCGACGAGGACCCACAGGCGATGACGCCGGAGACCGCGGGGGCCGAGGGCGGGGTCGGGCTCCCCAAACTCGGGGAGAAGTTCTCGGTCAACTCGGTGATGGGCTCGGCAACGGGAAACATTGCGTTCCCTGTGCCGCCGGGTCGCACGCTGACCCCTGGTTTGGGGCTCGGGTACGACAGCAACGGGGAGAACGGTCCGTTTGGGCTGGGCTGGGCGCTCAGCGTGCCCTACTTCCAACGGGCCACGACGCGTCCACACTTGGGGCAGAGCGCCCGAGGGGTGCCGACGTACGACGATGCTTCCGAGTCGGACGTCTTCATCTTCTCGGACGCCGCCGAACTGGTGAAGGTTGGCGCGGGTGAAGGGCAGGGGGGCTACGCCGTCACCCGGTATCAGCCGCGGCTCGAGGGGGGCTTTGCCCGTATCGAGCGGTGGGAGAAGGGGGGCGTCTCGCACTGGCGCGTCACGAGCGGAAGCAACGTGGTTTCGGTCTTCGGGTTCGACGCAGCTGCGCGCGTGGCCGACCCCGACGACGAGACCCGAGTGTTCCGCTGGAACCTCTCAGCCCAGGTCGATCCGCTGGGCAACACGGTGGTCTACCAGTACGCCACCGACACGGAGGTCGAGAGCGGTCGGGCTCCGGGGTGCCAGAGCGTGCTGGTGCGGGTCCTGTACGCGAACCGAAAACCTCCGCAGGAGGCGTTCCCGGTGGCCTCAGAGGCGGGGATGCAAGCTCTGGTCGAGGGGGCGCCCGAGGACTTCCTGTTCGAGGTGCTCCTCGACTGGGAAGCGGAGGCGGGCTCGGCAGACCTCGCCCAGGACGACCCCGGAGCGTGGTTCGTGCGTCCCGACCCGTTCTCGTCGGGCCGAGCAGGTTTCGAGGTCCGGACGCGGAGGCTGTGCCGGGGCGTTCGGGTGCTGCATCGCTTGGGCGGGGAGACCCTGTTGGTCTCTCGGGTCGAGCTTTCCTACGACCTGGACCCGGTCGCTTCGCGGCTGACCGGGGTGGGGCACATCGGCATCGGCGACGACGGCAGCGAGCTGGCCGCGCCGCCGCGGACGTTCGTCTACACCGAGCAGGCTATCGCTCCGCAGGCCCGGGTGTTGCCCGCGTTCGAGGGGCTTGACCTCTCAAAGAAGCTGACCGACGCCGAGTTCATTGACCTCGATGGCCGCGCGGTCGCGGGCCTGCTGGTGCGGCACCTCGGGGCATTTTCTTTTCACCGGCGGGTTGATGCTCAGACGAACGCTCCATCGGAGTCGCTTGCGTTTGGAGCATCCGCCTCGGGAGGTCACGAGGCCCACCGCCAGCGCTTCTTCGACCTCGACCTCGACGGTCGCCCCGCGTTGGTCGAGCTCGGGCCGGGCGGCTCGGGGCAGGTCTGGGAGCGCAACCCGGACGACGACGGCTGGGCGGCGGGGGTGATGCTTCCCTCGGTGCCGCCCGAGGCGGACTTTGACGAGGAGACCGGATTCCCCCGAGTGCTGTGGGGCGACCTCGATGGTGATGGGCGTACGGATGCGCTGGTCGTCGCCGACCCGGGGGCCAGCCCCGAGCTCTGGCGCTTCGAGGGTCTGCAGCGCGGGTGGGAGCCAGTCGAAACGCCGGAGATGCCTGCAGGGGCCGCCGATGTGCTGACCGACCCGGACGCCTGCGTGATGCTGGTCGACGTCTCCGGGGACGGTCTGCCCGACTTGGTGCACTTGCAGCAAGGCGAAGCGACATTGTGGCCTGGGCTCGGACACGGCAAGTTCGGCGACCCGCTGCCGTTGCCGGTTCCGGATACGTCTCTGCCGACCCGAGACGGCTTGGCGGGGCCGGCCCTCGACCCCCGAAGGATCCGGGCCTTCGACGTGCAGGGCACCGGCGGTGTCGACATCCTCGTCGTGGGGGATGGCCAGGCGACGCTCTGGCTCGGTGAGAGTGGCAACGGGTTTGTCGCCCAGCCGCCGCTGACAATCCCCGCTTTCGAGGAGCTGGGGCTCTCGTCTCTGTGCCGGATCGAGGGACGTGGCACCGGGTCGTTCGTGTTCGCGAAGAAGGAAGCGAACGCCGTCGTCACCGCGATCGACTTCTTTCCCGGGGAGAAGGGCGAGGTTCGGCAGATGCTGCTGGCGGTCGATGAGAACAACATCGGCCTGCAGACGTTCTTCACCTACCGCTCGAGTACGTCGCTGCTTCCTTCGCCCGAACAGGCTTCGCCGATCGGGCGGCTTCCGCTGTGTGTGCCCGTCGTGACCGAACTCGAGTCGTACGACCACGCGGCCGAACTCTACTTCTCGTCGTCGTATGTCTACCGCCACGGGTGCTGGGACCCGCGGGAGCGGGAGTTCCGGGGCTTTGGCTTCATCGAGCAGGGCGATGCGCAGGACCTGGCGCTGTTGGCCGCGAAGGCGGAGAAGCGCAGCGGGAAGAAGACGTCCGTTCGGCAGTCCTACGCCCTCGAGGACGCCACCCCCCGGACGTTCACCCGCTCGTGGTTCCACACGGGGATCGTGCCGCCGGGCGCTGGCTCGCTGTCCGAGCTCTACGCCACCGAGTACAACCAGAACTACGACGCCAGTGTGGTTTCACTCCCCGAGCCCGGGGCAGGCGACCCCGAGGTCGCCCGAGCGCTCAAGGGGATGCTGCTGCGCAGCGAGTCGTACGCGGAGATACGGCCGGGACTCGATGCGGGAGGGGACGACGAGGCAAAGGCGGCGGCCCAGGACGTGGCGGACCGGCCTTTAGCGATCTCCGTCCACGGCTACGATGTGAAGAGCGTGGGTGGCGGAGATGACCACCGCTGCTTGTTGACGGTGGCCGAGCAGTCGCTGTCGTACAGCTATGAGCGCCAGGAAACCCCGGACCCCCGGGTGAGCCACAGCGCGGTGCTCGAAGTGGACAAGTTCGGGGTGCCTCTGAAAACCATCGAGGTGGCCTACCCGCGGCGAAAGGCGGCGGCGGAGCCTTCGCTGCCGCTGAACCCGGTCGAACCCTTCGGGGCTGATGACCCGGAGGACGAGACCGGGGTGCGGGTCGAGCTGGTCGGCGTGATGTTCGAGGAGGCCAAGAGCTTTGTCCTGCCGGTGGCGTTGCCGGGGTTGAGGTCCGCGCAGGCGCTGCATCAGGAGCGGTCCGGCGCGGAGGTTGTGGTGGTCGGACACACCGACACCGAAGGGCAGCCGGACGACAACGCGGCGCTCTCGGTCGCCCGCGCGGAGACGGTCGGGGCGCTGCTGCGGGGTGATGTCGCGGTGTGGCTGTCGCAGTACGAGGGCAGCGGCATCGGGGTTTGGGGCGATGCTGAGGATGGCCATATGGCCACCGCGCTCGGGCACGCGGATTTCGAGGCGTTCGCCGCGGGGCAGGGCGCCTCGGGGCTTGCGGAGCAGCGGGCAATCCTGGTCGAGGCTTACTTCCAACATGCGGGCTCATCGCTGCCCGCGGGCGTGTCGGTGAAGACGGTGGGCGCGGGGGAGAGCTTTCTCGCCGTGCCAACGCCCGACGACACGGCAGAGTCCGGTAACCGCCGGGTCGAGCTGTTCCTCTTCGACACCGGAGCTGAGCCTGCGCCGCTGGGGTCGGCCCTGAGCAAAGACGACGGGGTCTACGACGCATGGTCGAAAGGGATGACCCGGACCGTGCGAGTCGAGGTGCACAGCGGCGAGGTCGACGATCCCGTGGGGACCTCGAAGCCGGACGCTGGTCCCGAAGCTCCGCCCGACCCGGATCTGGCCAACTCCGACGCTCCCACGGACGACCCGCAGCTGCGGACGGAGGTCGTGCGGAGCGAGGTCGTGACCGTGTTCGACGAGGACAGGCCCGATCACTATCGCGTCGGGGCGGTCGCCGAGACGCGCAGCTTTGCGGTCACAGGGCAGTCCGGCGACTCTACGGCTCCGTTCTCGGTGGGGGCGCTGCGTGGCATGGGGGGCGGCGAGCTGCTCAGCCATGAGAGGACGTATTTCTTCGAAGACGACGTCTCGGGGCCCTTCGGCGGGAGCGCTTCGGGTGCACCCTCGGGCATCGGCCGGACCGGAATCGTCCACTCCAGCCACAGCGCGGTCTTCAGCGACGCGCAGTGGGACGGGGTCTTTGGCGGAGACGCTCGGGCGAAGGAGCAGCTGGATGCTTCCCCCTACATCAAGGATGCCGGGCTGCTATGGGCGCCCTCGGGAACCGCCGAGCACAACCCCTCGAAGTTCTTCCTGTCGGAGCGCTCGCTGGATGCGTTCGGCAACGCGTCGACGGTGACGTACGACGACGACGCCTACTTCGCCGTCGAGGCCACGGATGCGCTCGGGAACACCGTGCGCTCGGAGTTCGACCTGCGGACCCTGGGTGCCAAGCGGACCCTGGGTGCGAACGGCGTGGAGTCGAACGTGCGCTTCGATGCCCTGGGGCGCGTCACGAAGACCTGGAGCTTTGGCGTGGACGGGGAGGGGACCACTGAAGACGACCCCGCGACCCGCATCGAGTACGACCTCGACGCCCGGCCGGTCTCGGTGACGGTCCACACCCGCCATGAGCACTTCAAGCTCCGCAAGCACAAGCGCCTGCCCGAGCCGAAGGCGAGCGCGCACGAACACACGAGCATCACCTACTACAGCGGGTCGGGAGCGGCGCTACAGACCCGCACCAAGATCGAGGGGGCTCGGTTCCGCGCGGGCGGGCATGGGGCGGTCAACAACAAGGGCAAGACGGTTTCGAGCTTTGACCCGAGCGAGGGCGGGCCCGGCTACGCGGTGGTCAGCGGCGACCCGGTCAAGAAGGTTCACTACGACGATCTCGGGCGGCCGGTCCGGGTGGAGTACCGCGACGGAACCGTCGAGCGAACGGAGTTCGATGCGTGGGGCCAGGTCGTCTTCGATCGCAACGACACCGCCGGCGAGGAGGGCTACGAGGGAGAGCTCGACGACCGCGAGAAGGCGGACCTCGAGTTGCATGCGGGGACGGGGAACCACGTGCGGTTCGATGCTCTGGGCCGGACGCACGCGGTCTTCGCTGAGTTGCGTGACGAGACGCAGCACCGCATGGTGGTGACGCGGACGCACTTCGATGCGGCCGGGAACGCGGCGGAGACCATCGACGCCGACGGCCGGGTTGCAGAGAAGCGACGCTTCGGCCTGGGTGGTCTGCAGCTGCAAGCGCGCAGCGTTGACGGTGGTGTTTCGGCGAGCGTACCAAACGTCGATGGGTCGGTGCTCTATGCCCGGCGTGGACCGGTCGGCTCAGGGCACGGGATGTTCTCCAGCTACGATGCCTTGCGGCGCCCGGTGAGCGATTTCGTCGTCACGGATGCCGATGGCAGCTCGGCGGTGGTGAAGCATCGGGTGTGGGTCGATGAGGCGCCCGAGGTCGACCTGGGCGAGGCGGTCAACGCCTCGACGTATCACAAGGGCCGGTTGCTGCGGGTCTACGATGGTGGGGGCCTGCAGTCGCTGCTCGAGTACGACCACCAAGGCGGGGTCGAGCGAACGTCGCGGGTCCTGCCCGCCGACCCGACGAAGCGTCCCGACTGGACGGTGTTGGTGGGGTGCGCGTCGGTGGCCGAGCTCGATGCGGCCGCGGCTGACCTGCTGGAGACGGAGCGCGAATTCGAGTCGAGTGCCCAGTACGACGCGCAGGGCCGGCTCGTGCAGTCGCAGAACCCGCACGGGGCTCGGCATGTGCACGAGTACACCGAGGAGGGGCTGCCCAAGACGGTCTCGCGCATCGATGCGGAGGGCGGAGGCGCGGAGGTCATTCACGAGGTCGAGGGCTACGACATCTTCGGGCGGGCGACGGCGGTGAAGCGCGGCAAGGCGCGCACAAGCTACGCGTACGACCCGAAGACGCAGCGACTGGCGTCGATGACGTCCAAGGCAGGCAGCAAGACGCTGCAGGCGCTGTCGTACGTCTATGACCCGTCGGGCAAGATCGTTCGGATTCGCGACGACGCGCACAAGTCGGTGACGACCGGTGGCGAGAGTGTCGAGCCGGTCACCCGCTACCGTTACGACACGCTCTATCGCCTGGTTGAGGCCAGCGGCCGCGAGCACCACGGCCAGCTCGCCGGCGGCGGAGGCCCAGGTCGCGGGCCGACCGATACCGCACTGCAGCGGGTGGCGGCTCCAAACGACGTCACCGCGGTTCGGAACTACACGCAGCGGTACAGCTACGATGTTCACGGGAACCTGCTGGAGCTGCGCCACCAGCTCGCGGCGCGGCATAGCGCCGGGGCGTGGACGCGCCGAAATCAGTACAGCGAGCACGGCAACCGGCTGCGGGCCAGCGCCGTTGGGAAGACGCCGACACCCGAGCTATACCCGCACGACGAGTTCGGACGGATGCAGATGCCCCACCTCGACGAGGTGGGGTGGGACGAGTTCGACCAGCTTCGCCGAGTGCGTCGCGGGACGACGGAGGTATACTTCCAGTACGTCGACGGTGCTCGAGTCCGGAAGTGGACCGTCAAGGGCGGGCGGACCGAAGAGCGTGTCTACGTCGGCGGGGTCGAGGAGTTCCGGAGGTTTGTCGGGGACGACCCGTTCACCGAAGAGAAGGTCGACGAGACGACCTTCACCGAGCACGCGCCTGGGGGCCTCACGCTCGACACGAAGCTCCGCAGGGATCGGAAGGCGGTGTCGACACCGAAGCCGCTGTACCGCTACGGACTGGAGAACCACCTGGGCAGCACGAGCCTCGAGGTCGACGAGGACGGCGGGGTGGTGTCGTACGAGGAATATCACCCGTACGGGACAACGGCGTACCGGGCGGTCCGCAGTGACGTTGATGTGGATGTGAACCGGTACCGGTTCACGGGGATGGAGCGGGACGAGGAGACGGGGCTCGCACAGCATGGCGCCCGCTACTACGCGAGTTGGTTGGGGAGGTGGTGCAGCGCTGACCCAATCGGGCTTGGCGGTGGACTCAATCGCTACCGCTACTGCTCGAGTAACCCCGTCGATCGCGTCGACCGAGGGGGGACCGACGAGCGCCTCGTCTCTGAGCAATACACCTACGCCTACGAGGGGGAGTCGTACATCGAGTTCTCGAACGCGGAGGCGGAGCATGTCACCCCGATCGGGAACGACATCTTGGCGGTCCCGAACGCCGACCCCGGGGGTTGGTTCGAGAGGGCCCAGGCGAACGCGGCGCATGACCAGTTCGTCCTGGACACGATGGCCGAGCGAGTCAACGCCGGACAGGCGAAGGGCTTCGGCTGGATGATGACCTACACGATGATCCTGATGACGGGGGCCTCCGGCGGAGGCGTCCTGGCGGCGGGGTCAGCGATGGGGCGAGCTGGGGCACTGGCGTTCTTTGCGTTCGACGCCGACCAGCTTCAGGCCAGCGTGCGTTCCGACTGGACGGGGGAGACCGTTCATTCGGGCTTCCACAGCGGGGTCGCGGACACGGCGATCGGGTTCGGGGCGAAGGTTGAGACCGCTCACTCAATTGCGACGGGGGCCGAGGTCGCGGTTGGGCTCGTGCAGCTGGCCCCGGCAGTCGTCGCCACTGGTCGCACGGTCAAGACCGCCGTACAGCGCCTGGCAGCCCAGCGGGGGATGATCAAGGTCGGCCCCGACTGGAAACCCCTTGAGGGGTTGATAGAGGCCTTGGGACCCTCACGAAAGGCTTCTCGGCTCCCGCAAGACGGAACGTGGAGTGGCACACCTGGGGACTCGACCTTCTTCCCGAACCGATCGTCGAAGCTTCCGCATCCTGGCGATCCGCGTGTTGTCGATATTCACGCCGGAGAGGGGATTCTGTTCAACAAGGGGCGGCCGAACTTCAGTCGTCATTCGGTTGATGAATTCAGCGTGTCGGGCCTCGATGGTTCTGCGCGGGATCGTTCCAGGATGGCGATGGCCGTGGCCGAGCGCTATGGTTTGGTCGGTGCGCGAGGGCGACCGACAGCAGCTGCAGGATTGCACTACATGGAGCGAATCGGCCTTGTTCCTCACCACGCAGGAGGAACCGTCGTTCAACTCGTGCCGCATGGGATCCATGGCTCGGCCGCCGGCCGGATCGGAATCCCTCATATTGGCGGAGCATCCGGCCTGAGGGGGCAACATGGCACTACTAGATGACGAGTCTCTTCCGTTCTGGTTCGGAGAGAAACAAGGGGCGACCCGGGAGCAACTGTTGGCGGCGGAGGCGTACGTCGGGCATGTGTTGCCTGGCGCGATGCGCAGTTTGCTGGAGCAGCAGAATGGTGGGGTCTCGAACTTCTCAGCTTTCGAGGACGAGGAGGCGTACTATCCTCTGCTCCCATTTTTCGGAGCGGACGCCGACGCTGGAGCAGGCACGCTGATGCGTGCCTATGACGTTCGTGATTCCTTCGACGTGCCAGATGGGGTCGTGGTGTTTGCTGGGCAGGGGAACGCGTGGTGGGGCCTCGACTATCGAGGTGGGCGCGATGGTCCCGCTGTTGTCTACCGCAACGAGCCGGGCGAGCCGGTCGAACTCGTCGCCGACAGCTTTGAAGTGTTTCTGAGTGGTCTGACCGAAGGGTAGCGAGCGGCGGGGGGGCCACTGTCACGAACGCCCTTTTGGCCTTTGGCGCGACGTGTCAGATCTGCTTTGGTCTTCGACCTCGGTCTTTTCTGGTTTTCTGATGCGAATACCAGCGACGCTTGAGGTCACGTCTCCGGCTCCGGCAGCTTCAGTCGAAGCCGCGCAAGCTGCTCTTCACCGCCGGATCCCGCTCGAACTTCTCGAACTCTTCGAGACCGTCGAACGGCGGCAGTGCTCCCCCGCTTGGGTCGGATCGCGGAATCGGAGGAAAACTCTGCAACGGAGTGGGCCGACGGTCGACATGTGAGCCATGAGTCGCCTTCAACGCCATCCTCTCGAAGCTCGCCGCTTCACACTGTTCGCGGGGCGTCAGCGTGAGGTGGTCGACGATTCAGCGGGTCTTGCTGCGGCACGGCAGAGGGAGGCCGGGTCGTGCCGGATGAGCCGATAAGGGAGTGGTCTGACCTCGAGCACGCCGTGGCGCGTCAAGATTGGAGCGCTGCGTCGAGGCTTGCCCAGGAGTTTGACGCGCAGTGGCGAGAAGTACGAGGCTTCGCCGAGGTCTTTGCAGGCCCGGGGGCTGATGGCTGGTCGCGTGTGATCGACGATGCGATCGAAGCCTTGCTTGCTGCTCTTTCGATTCGTCCGATTCCGCGGGCGGCTCTTGAGGCGGCGATGCGGCGAATGCGTGAGATCCTTGAGGAGTACGGCCCCAGACCGTGAACTCCTGAACGGGGGGCACCGCCTGGGGCTCTGCAGACTTGCGCGGGGCGGATTCTCTGGCCCGTGCCCTCGCTCTCGGCAGTGGCGTGGCTGTCGGGTTCAGTCACGCTTTTGGGTGGAAGCGTGACCGAAGGCGAGGCTATCGGCTCGGCGCCTTCCGAGTGTGAGGCCTGACGTAGGTGCCGTCCTTGCGGTGGTAGCCTTTGACGTGGACGGCCTTCTGCTTGTTCGTCGGGGGAAGCGGCGCACCGGAGCTCGAACTCTTCCGCCTTCGACGCCGCTTTGCTCGCCGTGATTCCGGTGGCGGATCAGATGGTTCGAACAACGGCGAAGCGCCGAATTCGACGCCTGAGCGTCCGGCAGGTGGACTGGCTTCGGTGCTCGGGTTGAGCAGATGGCCTGTCTCGGGTGAGTAGATCGGGCCCTTGGGGGGTGGTGCTACGGGCTGCTGACGCGGAGGCGGAGGCCGATATGCGCGGGCCTCACGAGCGGCTGCTGGTGACGCGGCTGGTCGCGGGTCGCTGGAGTTGTTCTCCGTAAAAAAGAACCAGAGCCCGGCAAGGATTCCGATGACGAGCAAGCTGCGCAGAAAGTCTCCACCGCTGCGCCCCTCGTGTTCGGCATCGTCGTTGGCCATGGCTGAGGCTACCGAACTCGGTTCGGCTTCAGTCACGTTTCCGCGTTAAAGCGTGATCGAAGCCGAGGCGGAAACGTGACCGAACGGCGGAGCGGCGCGGTGGAGACTCGGGCTCGACGTCGAGACACGGCGTCATACGCTGGGGCATGGACAAGGCCGTATCGGACCTGCGCGAAGCGATGGATCGGTACTACCGGGTGCAGGCCGTGGCGTTCGTGCGGCGGAAGGCGAAGGGGCCGGCCGACCCTGGGTTCGAGCCGTTGAGCGACGACGAGCTGGCGGCGTTGGAGGAGCTGGTGTCCGCGATCGAGGACGTTCGTGCGGCGCAGGCCGGATGGGTTGCGGCCGGCCGGCCGTCGCTGGGCTGAGCGTTTTCGCTTTTAAACGGGATCGCGGGATGCGATCATGGTCAACATGAGGCAGCTCGCGATCGACTTCTCCGCGCCGGTGCGTCCTCGAGGTTCGTCGGCGAAGGGCAGGGGCCCAGCGGGGCCACCCTCTATAGAGGGGAAGGCGGGGCGGGACCTGCCGCCCGAGGTCTACACGCGGGACGAGGTGCAGCGGTTGCTCGACGGGCCGCTGGGGCGCAACGAGAAGACGCGGACGCGGAACCGGGCGCTGTTGGTGGTGATGTGGCGGGCGGGGCTTCGGGTAAGCGAAGCCCTCGACCTGCGGATGGAAGACCTGCGGCCCAAGGACGGCGGCGTCTGGGTGCGGCGAGGGAAGGGCGGCAAGCCACGTCTCGCAGGGATGGACCCGGAGTCGTTTGAGGCGTTGGGGCCGTGGCTTGAGCTGCGGACCAAATTGGGCCTCGACCCCGGCGGGCCGGTCTTCTGCACGTTCACCGGCCGCGAGATGCAGTCGAGCTACGTCCGCCACATGTGCGGGCGGCTGCGGTCGAAGCTGGGGCTGTCGAAGCGGGTGCATGCGCACGCGCTACGGCATACCCACGCGCACGAGCTGTTCCGCGAGGGGGTGGCCGAGAAGCTGATCCAGGTCCAGCTCGGGCACGCGTCGTTGGAGTCGACCGACAAGTACCTGCGTCGGATCGGGGCCAGTGAGGCTGTGGCAGCGATTCGCGAGCGAGGCTGGCAGTTGGCCCCTGGGAAGAAACCTCTGGACGTGATCGTTTACGGGAGGGACATTAATGGACGATGACACGGGTTCAAGGCGGTAGCTTCTGTGGTCGATGCGGGGCGCCTTTCCAGTCTGGCCAGGCGTTTTGTGCGGGGTGTGGTGTCGCACTTGGGCGCGGCTCTCCTGTCGCTTCTGGCTCGTCTCGTCGTGGAGTGTCCGCATCACGAGTTGGGCTCGGTACGGTCATCCTTGGGGGGATCCTCGCGGTTCTTGTGGTCTGGTTCTTTTTTCCGGGCGTCTTCGATTCCCAGTCGGAGTCGATATTCGGCTCCAAGAACCGTCGGAGCCCTCTTGCTGATGCCGTCGGGCCTCGGATTCTTGCGAACAAGGAAGTTGTTGTTGGCGAAGACCACTACCAGCGGTTCGATGTGCACCTGAAAGTCCGGTCCACGCTGTCCATAGATGTGACGCTACGCGAAGGACCCAAATTCGAGATGTTCGTGATGGATCGGGAGGGGTACGAAGAATTCGACAAGGCGGCCGGGAAGATTCTCGGCGGAAGATTTCATCACTATTCCGCGCTCTCGAGCATCGTGGGCAAAACCGTGCACAAGAAGGGCGCGCTGCCAGCCGGGCGCTACGTGGTGCTCTTGGATAACACCGACTTCGGAGATGTTGCGCCGCCCATGAACTTCTCAAGCGACGATGTGCGTGCGCAGATCAAGATCGTGGCGGAGTAGAGCACTCCTCTGCTCTTTTTGTTTGCTGTGAAAAGGGAAGGGTTCTCCCAGCGGGTGCTGGCGAAGCTGCCTGGCCTCGGAGGCCATGCTGCGGTGTCGTTCTCGCGCGACGCAGGGACCCCGTTTTTCACAGCCGGTGATCACGGCCCGTGGCGCTACGAGCCTCGTCGGGTTCGTCGCTTCTCGATGATGACCGGCTCGCTCTTTTGGGACGACGGCATGACCCGTCGTCGACGAGCGGCTGGTCGCGGGTGAGGGGAGGGGTCCTCGTGCGACGCGTCGGCAAGTTTGACCGCCGACTCGTCCTCGATCCCGGACAGCCGACGCGCGACTTCATCCCTTCCCACGTCGACGACCATCGACCTCGATGGCCCCGATGAAGGTCCGCTGTCCGACTTTGCGGGTGAGGGTGAGCATGGTCGGCCTGTACCACGAGGCATGAAGCGCCGCGCTCGCCAGGCTGAGTCCTCGGACCGCCAGGTCGAGCCGAACCCTGGGACCGTTGGCGCCGGGATAAATCGAGTTCCGATAATTATCTTTATCGGAACTCGACTTCAGGCTTGATCAAGGCCCGAAGTCGAGTTCCGGGCGGCTAGTCGTCGTCGAGGTTGTTGGCGGTCTTGCCATCAGGGTTCGAGACCGGGGTCTTGGTTCCTTTGATGACCCGGACGTGGTGGTTGGGGTGGAGCCCCTGCTCGATCTCTCGTACCAGTTGAGGTCGGGAGAGGTCGCGGCCGCCGGCGGTTCGGAACTGCTCGTTTCGACCTGACTTGCTCTCCTTGGTGACCTTGATTGGGGCGCGGGTGGTGCTGCGTTTGGCTGGGGTTTTGCGGGCAGGGGTCGACGTTGTCTTCTTTGGCATCTTGTTCTCCTGATCTTGCTGACGGTTCGAGGGGTGTCCTCGAAGGTCATGCCTAGAAAGAAGAGCCTCGATGTGGAGGCGGCGCCAGCCCGAAAAAGCCGAAAAACAGGTCTGGGGCCCAAGCCGAAGGCGGTCGGGCGGAGCCGAGTCAACCTTCGCGTTGCTCGGTCTCTTCGTTCCGCCCGACCGCCTTCGGCTTGGCCCCCAGACTTAATAGGGTGGCTGAGATAACATTTTTTGACCAGAACACGGAGATCGCCTCTGTGAAGACGGGGCTTGCTGCGCGACTGCCTGCTCCTCGAACCGGGCTTGCGCGTCGGATGGCCACGTTCTGGCGGCCCGCCAGCTTCAGACTTCTTATCCCCGGATCTGGCGGCGGAGGTCTTGGGTTCCCGGGGTGCGCGAGGATCGCAGTCGGGTAGTGATAATTCTTTTTATCAGAGCCCGTTTGACCACCGCCAATGATCGATATCGATCTCGCCGGCCGGCTCGGTCCGGCGACGCTCCGGCGCCGAGGCGTTAACCGCGCGGCCGGATTCGACCTCAAAGCCCTCGACCTCGATCCTCCTCTAGATAAGAATGGTCGTCGATGGCAGAGCTGGACCGCGACCACGAGCGTCAGGTGTTGGAGCGGGCGACGTTGCTGGCCGCCGTTCAGAAGATGCGCGCCGCAGTCGAGCTGATCGAAACGAGCGAGTTGCCGACCGATGAGGCGGTGACGGACGCGGGGGTGTTGTGTGCCGGCGCGGGCACGCTGTTGGAGTCGGTCTTCGACGCGCGGCTCGATGCCGAGGCGGAGGATAGACGATGAGGGCTGCGGTGGGGCCCGGGTTGCAGAGCGAGGGTTCGCCGCTTCGTTGGAAGCGGTTGGCTCAGCGGAGGCTTCGGCAGGTGTTGGAGTTGCTCGACGACGACTCGGCCGAGCTTGGCGAGGCGTTCGGTCTGGTCGAGGAGGCTGGTGCAGCGATCGACGAGCTGCTGCAGCGGCGGGAGTGTGACGATGGGTGATCTTGTTCGACTCGATGTGCGTGGCTTGGTGCCGCCGGTGGTCAGTGACCTCGGGCGGAAGGCCGAGCGGAAGTTCGTCGAGTTCTTCACCGCGCACCTTCGCAACGACCACACTCGTCGGGCCTACGCCCACGCTGCGGCGCAGCTGTCGGAATGGTTGGAGGTCAACGGGCTCAGTCTTGCCGAACTCGAACCCCCCCCGAGTCAGCGGCGTAGATCAAGACCCTCGAAGTCGAAGGGAAAGCGCCGACGACGATCAAGGCTCGGCTGTCGGCGCTGTCGAACCTGTGTGACTACCTCGCGAGCAGCGGCCTGCTCGACTGGAATCCTTCGAAGGTCGTGAGGGGCCCGCGGGTGTACCGGCGAGAAGGATGCGTTCGTCGTGCTCAACTAGTCGGGACCCGTTAGCCTCACGCTGGATACGTGGCCGAAGACGCGGGCCCACGTTGGTCGAATCCGTGAACGTCCCGCCGTACGCAAGGCCATGATCGCGGAGGGGCTCATCCGAGAAGGAGTCGCATCGTGATCCCGTTCGCAGCTGTGGACCAAGTTCTGAAACGCTACTTCGACGGGCTTCATCCTTCGAGATCGGAGAACGGCAGGATTCGCGCCACGAAGAAGCCCAGACCGACCAGCGCGCCAACACCGAACACGATCGAGCCGGTGAGCACGCCGGTGCGGACGCCGTGCCATTTCGCGGCCTCCTCGTCCCAGCGGTTGGCCCCGTCGGCTTGGTCTTGGGCGCTGGCGAAGCCGAGGCTGCCATCGGCTCCGATCGGCTCCGATCGGCGCGAATTCGACTCGAAGGAGGCCGCGAGCGTTCGCCCGAACGTTGTCCGTTGCATTGCCGGCCCGGAACCCTTCTTCGTTTGTGCTGGGACGACGCGAAGATTCGACGGCCGTGCAGCACCTTGTCGCTCAGGCGTCGAACAACCGGCAGCGCTGCTGTTCGAGATATGCGCGAACCGGCGGCTCGGTGCACAGGTCGATCGCACGCCGAAACGCTGTGTCTGCGTCGGTTCGACGTCCCAGCTTTGCGAGCAGGTGGGCGCGGGTTGCCCACGCGGGCTGAAATACCCGCGCCAGCTCGGCGTCGAGTCTCTCGAGTGCTGCGAGCCCTTGCTCCGCAC
>OJGU01000577.1_pt1 | contig 20168 bp, 17 predicted proteins | sample 1594741 | NCBI WGS metagenome assembly OJGU01 (sample SAMN05416841, study PRJEB24817) | seawater metagenome | isolation source: Sea water | place: Canada:Atlantic | collected 2013-07
CAGCGTCAGATGTGTATAAGAGACAGCTCAATTAACGGTCACTGTCGTCAATGAAGCCGAGCCCGATTTCAAGATCGATGGTGTGAGCGTTCAACTCCAATCAGGAAGCTCTTCTTTCTCGGTCAACTCAGGATCAACCATCGCCGTCACCGATACAGTCACGCCCATTGAAGTCACCGGTCAGGGTTGGATCGGGTTAACCGATTTCGCGCCAGCAGGAGGCGGTCGAATCCTTCGCCACACATTCATCACTCACGACCCGTCGATCCCCGAACGGGAACTCGTCATAAGCGTCAAACGCGGCATGAACCTCAAAGGAACGACCCTGATTGCGGAGCTTGGAGAGAATGAACCCGAAACACCCCTGGGCAAGGCAGAAGTCCTGATCCGAGATCGCTTCGGCGTCATTCTCTTTAAGACAAAGACAGCACGAGATGGAACGTGGGAACTGGGAGAGACGATCGAACTACTAGAGGATACAAGCATGTCTCTCTATGTCGAGATTCGCTCCCCAGGCTACAAACCATATCGCGAGCGATTCTCTCCGAATGATGTCGAGGAAATCGACGGGGGCTTCTTTATCGTTGCCGATGCAGCGCTCGAGGCCCTCCCCCAACCTGAGATCCTATCCGTTACCTTTGACAAGGCCGACGGAGGCCTCTTCTTGCCGGGGGTATCAAAAGCCGGCAACCAGAACCGCTATACCCGTCTCCAATCCCCCGGCCCCTTGAATCTAGGATGGACGGTCCATGTCGATGCAACACCCCAACAGTTTGAGCTGATGGGATTCGATGATGAAACAGGGAATCCTGGAGCACCAGAAATGATAACAGTCTACAACCTTCCTGAAACCGTCTACCTCATTGATCCCAAAGGGAATCTAGGCAATCCTTTCGAAACAGAATCACAATTTGATTGGGTTCCTGAGAACGTGAACAACGTGGCCGAGGTTCGAGCTTGGTTGAACGATATTCTAAGCGGCGCAGCGCCCAATGTTTTCTACGATGACGCACTGATCTTTACACCGCAAGAAGACAACCAATGGGAAGCAATCGGCGTCACCGATATTTGGCGCATGCCACCTGGACTCTTTCGACCGATCATCGTACTCGTGAGTGAAAACGGAGGCGTCATCTCCTCAGACCCTTATGACACGATGACAACTTCCCCAACCGATTCCAGTCCCACGACGCCGCGACTCATGACCGGAGTTCGTCTTCCTCCCTGGCTGGCATTCACCGCTGAGATGTTTGGGTCAGTCGCGGCAGTCGACCGACTAGCCGGCGGATTGAAAACTGGAGAGGATGAGATCGTTGCCGCTGCCCCCAAGGGGCGCTTTCGAATGCGACCAGAATTCGAAGCGACCATCACCGAGAAAGATGGAAAAATCGACTACGATTACCGAGCCGCGGTCAAGTGGTCAGAAGGAATGGCAACCCCAGATTCTGGATTTCTTAAACTGGCAGCCAACCAGCTAGGACTAGTCTTTGACGCGGAACTTCGCGTTGGAGCGCGAGGTTCAGAGAATCGCCTATTTATTGAAGGGGGGGCGGGAGTGAGCAACCCCGAAATTGAAGTAAACGACTACCTTCCGAAATCCCTCGCAGGCAAGGTTGAAGCCGAAGGATCGGCAGAGGTAATGGCCCTGATCACATTGGAAGAATTCATCACGCCATCGAACGAAATCTTCCCCGTTCAAATGCGACTCAACAACCAAGTGTCTGGAGCCGTGCAAGCGACGGTCCGCTACAACATGACGCCTATCCTCAGCAAGATCCCAACCGTTGGGCCAGTCCTCTTAAGCCTCGACAAAACCGAGTCCCTACAAATTCTTGGACGACTTCAAGGCGGAATTGGAGCCAATGTTGCCAGCCGCTGGACCACCTTTTTTCCACCGGCAAGAGGCAGCACATCAGGCGCCCTTAACCATGTTTTTGAACGACATCAATTCGGAGGTCGAAGCCCTGGTGATGTGCTGAGCGACAACACGCTCAACCTGTGTTTCAACTTCGGGGTTGGAATGGATGTCAACATCGCTGGAGGACGACTGGGAGCGAGTGGCACCCTCAGTGTCCAAGGTGAAAACTGTGGACTGACATCACTCCCAGCCCTACAAGTCGCGACAAACAAATTAACCGACTGGCCGCCCATCGAACGGATTGACGGAACCTTAACCGCGAGCGTGGAAGCATTCCTCGACGTCTGGGTCACTCGCTTCGAAAAGAAATGGGAATGGGATCTGATCAAGATGAGCCATCAATTTGGGACAGAGGCCGTAGAGGATATTCGTGCTATTGGACTCGCCACAACCGTGTTTTCACCAGCCAGCGCCACACCGAGTGCTTTTGACACCAGTGGCGAGGCGGAGAATCTAGTCACTGATCTCTTCACTTCCGCCGCCGTCGATACTGCCAGTGGTGACGCAAGCGCTCAGGCACTGGCCTATACTGATATTAACCCCGAGACAGGGGCAATGCGCTTGATGGTCGCCTTGCGCCAAGGTGACGAGACCTTCGCTCAGCCTACAACCGTTGCGGAAGCACCTGGAATGGTCTCCATCGCTATCGCCCAGAAATCAAACGGGGACTGGCTCGCCGCTTGGTCTGAACTAGATCGCGATTCTATTGGGCAACCATTTCCTTCGAGCCGAATCAAGGCTGCGACTTCGTCAGACAATGGAATCACTTGGACAAGCAGCACCGAAATCGCAATCCTCTCAGGGGTCGCAGCCGAACTTCGACTGCAAGAGTTCTCAGACCGAATGGGTTTGCTATTTCTCCATACCTCTGAGGGACCCGCTTCGGTACACTATGGCCTCGGTCTCGCCGAAGAACGAAGCGGAGAGTGGAGTGTTCTGACTCAACAAGCCACAGAATATCCTGTGGAAGCCATTTCCATCACTGCTAGCGAGAATAGGGCCCTCATCGCCTTCAGAGCGAGAACAAGCCACCTTTCCACCATGTTCTGGGAAGATGGATCACTCGAGGAACCCGTCACTGTATCAGAACAAAGCGGGCATGCCTTTGATTTGAATCACGATAATGAAATTGGTTTTACCCTCGCCTGGTCCAACCTTGCCGGCGACGTGAACCTTTCGCGACTCCCTGAAGGAACTTCCGGCACTTCTCTATGGTCTGAGCCAAAATCGATATCGAAAGCGGCCTACCCCTCCGAACTCAAAGTGGCTGCGCAAACCAGGTCTGGATCACCACACTATCTTCTGGCTTGGATTGATAGTGCGGATGTTAAGTCAGTATGGCAGGCCGTCGCTTCAAAAGACGGAGATCTCATTGAAACCTCTACTAACCTTACCCAGAATCTGGCCGGCCGACACTCTGGCCTCGATATATTGACCAAGCCCGACGGTCAGTCGACGATCATAAGTCGTTTCGATAACGATGGTGCACATCTTCGTGAATATCAGATAGCGTTATCTCCGATCGCTAGTCCCACCGGCGAGCTTCGCCTCGAAATCATTAATCTGAGCGGCGATGGGCGACTAACGGTTCAAGCATTCGGCGAGACCGCCGGAACCTTCGGTCTTGAATCATCTACTGACCTAGAGACGTGGACAGAGATCCCCAACATCGAGATATTCGCGCTACCGTCAACGGTATCATTCCCGCTCACGGTTGGTAACGGAGATTCCGCAATTTTCATCCGAGGGGTCAAGCGATAGCTCCTAAAGAAACGCGTCTCGACAAACAGATTGAGGCGCGTTTCCTTTTCATACCGCTAAGGCTAAAATTGCGCTCACACTGAGATCTCGTGCAAATCACTCCAATCGGGGTTCGTCGGGGTTGGAAGATAGCAGCTTCCAGACGGAATGTTTTTGAAACGGAAGGTGACGGCGGCTTTAGACCACTATGAACCCACCGAAGCAATCGACGTTGACGATCCACAAGAAAGAACTAAGTATTCCTAACCATGAACACCGTTCGCTTTCTCGCCATGTTCGCCTGCCTCCTTGGAGTAATAGGTTGCCACACGACGCAACCGACCTTGCAGATCCAGTTTCTTCCTGAAGGTGAAGAGAGCGACTGGCGCAAAACCCACAATGAAGCGGTCTCGGTAATTTCTGCGGTCGAAGATTCCTCGTTCGCAGGATCATTTCTCCGAGTACGATCAAGCGATGACCAAGGACGTCCCATTAGTGGACGACCGGGCGCCCTTCTGTTGGCAGATGATAAGGAGTATATCAACCCCCTCTTACGTGTCGCCGAAGACAATCAACGATTCCACGGCCTAGAGGGCGCCATCGCGTTCCTCGCTCGACCAACCCTTCTCAACCCTACCAGCCCAGGGGCCTTCGCACCCTTCGATTGGAAGTTCTCAATCCGGACCAATCGACGCGACCACCGACTCAGACTCGTTTTCCAGACCCGGGCTCATGGACCAGGCCCCGCACCAGGACCACGCCTAGAGATGTCCATTGCATCGCCCGGCACCAATGCCATCCAACTAAGCAACCGACAATACGTTCCAAAGCTCTCAACGCGTTCCACAGAGACTTTCCTGATGAACTCAAATACCATCTATCAAATGGCCATCACGTTCAAACAGGACTCGGAAGGATGGACGACAATGAAGGCATTTGCTCAAGCGAACAGCGGAACCATCAGCACTCGCTCCAAGCCGCTTATCTCTCAAAGATTTCGCATCGATGCCTGTCGCATCGACTGGAGCGAACCGTTAGTCGCCAACAACCAAGTGTTCGGCATTATGAGCCCAGATCCGAGGGCATTGAGTCAAGCAGACTATGATGAGTTACGATTCTACAACAACGTGCCTCGCAAGATCCGCGCCCCAAGGAAATAAACTCCCTCCATTTGTCCTGCATGTTTGAACATACTGCTCGCGAAGGGCTCGCAGATGAAGCCCTCATTCCTAAGCGCGATCATGGTTCCAAGGCATGCCTAAGAAGCAGTAAGGACAGGGTTCACCGGCAGCTCAATAAATCCTGACAAGAAACTCAAGTTCACTTGAATCAGCGAGTGCTAACTCGTTTCTTGGCCAAGTATTTTATTACTGCAGCCTTATCTCGGGGAGGGATTGGAATCGCCCGTTTAACGAAGGGCAGCCATGTTTGCGTGCTTATCAAGATCGTATTATCATCGGCCCACCGATAGGATCGAATATCCTCCCAACGAAGCAAGTCGCCATAGACATTCAAACCACTCTCACAAACCTGCAAGCGGCCTAACGCCATTGCGACGGAAACCGGAATCATAATGCCGATGTAGAAATACGATGTGTTCGATGATTTAAAAACTGAAAGCAAGAGAAGAAAAATCAGAACAGATGCAAAAACGGCGTACTGCCACCAGAGAGGAAAGGGCCCACAATCTCGCAGCATCGGCCCCCGATTTCTGATACTACGGATCCGTGAACCGATAAGTGCAATCACTGGGCCCACCGAGAGAGCTACAAAGGCATACCAAGAGGCAACACCAAACTCTTGTCCCAAAACCAGAGACAAAATACCCGAAACAACGATCCAACAGGCCCCGCCCCCAATCGCACAGACGAGGAAGTTCACGTAACCCTGTCGGAATGCGTTGTGTGTTAGTCTTGTGCTGTCTTCAGTCGATAAACTCATGATCATCGGTTCCCTTGATCTATATAGAGACTATTGTATAAGCGTTCGGGCCTGCAAAGCCAAATCGCATCGCTATGACGCTTGCCACACAATCAATCGCTGGTGAAATCGCAATCTAAGCAGATAAAGTCAAGCCCCCCTCGCTGGACGATTGTTCCTAAGGGCATTCTTTTCCTAGGCAGCATCGTTCTGCTGATTTGGAATACCTGGTTCTATTCGCAGCCGACCGTGCCACCCGACCACAGAACTGTCCCTCCTTACGCCCTATCGCAACTCGCATGGCTACGAGGCACATTGGCCGAGGGGAGCGCAGAACGGATGCAATCGATATTTCCCGAAGGTTGGTTCTTCTGCTATGCCCTTTACGGGCTTTCGTGGGTAGAATTAGCCCTTCGTGAGCCAGACTTTAGGAGTAAAGCTCTTCAGGAGGCACGGTGGGCTCTGGCCCATATCGAATCGCCCCAAGGAAAAGAACCTTTTCCGACCAAGTTGAAACCCGATCATGGGATGTTTTACTCGGCTTGGCGCAATCATTTGTTGGCTGGGATTCTATTGATCCAGCCTCCCAACTCACGAGAACCAGCAGAGCAGCAACGATTCAAACGTCGATGCGACCAGATTGCCGAGCTACTTAGTACATCGACGACACCGTTCCCCCCATCCTATCGCGAATTTTCCTGGCCATGCGATACTCTCCCAGCCATTCATTCACTCGTCGTGTCGGATGCCATGACGAGAGATGACACGTACAGTCCCGTGATCAAAGAATGGCTCGCTGAGGTGAAGCAAAAAACCGAATCACAAACCGCCTTGCTTCCTCACACCGCAAAAATTCGCTACGGCGATCCTAGCAGCGAAGCTCGCGCAACGTCCCAAACAATCATCTTGAGGTTTCTCCTCGATATCGATCCGGCATGGGCGCAGGATCAATACCTAAGATTCCGTGAACAGTTTTTCGCGCCTCGATTTGGTATCCCAGCCATTCGTGAGTACCCACCTGCGGTCAACAAACCTGGAGACATTGATAGCGGTCCACTCATCACCGGTATTTCAACATCAGCAAGCGTGGTAGGGATGGGCGTAGCCTCTGTCTACGGCGACTATGATCTCGCGCAGGCGATTTCACAGGTCGGCGAGGCGATTGGCTTTCCCTTCGGTCATGAGAAACGAGCCTACCTAGGCGGCTACTTACCCGTTGCCGATGCCTTCCTCGTTCACGCGAGCACCGCCCGTCCTTGGTTGGACAGAACAGCCGATCAAATCGTTCCGCTCAGTATTTCCCCATTTTGGCGTTGCGGCATCCATGTGATTTCGATCCTTTTTTTGCTTCTAGCCTGGAAGGTATTCAATTTTGTCTCGCTAGTCGTGGCAGTAAGACAGCAACAACAACGTCGAGCACAACAGCTAGAAACACCTAAATCGTGACCATTCCCGTTGAGCCCGCAGCACTCCGGTGACCAGAATCGCGTCAGCCTACATTCATGTACGTGGCTTTTCAGCTCTCGTTGCGAAGGATGTGGGTGAGTAGAGATTGAGTAAGGTCGCCGCATCGTCCCAATAATCTTCATAAAACCCGGTGAGCTGGAATCCACATTTGATCTGGCCGCCAATCAAATCCTCGAGCGTATGCCCGAACTCGATCGTGTTGCGATGTTGACGCATTGCTGCTTCCTGGTTCGTCGTCAAGGAGCCGAGATCGGAATAGGGAAGCGGAAACTGAACCTTCAAGATGCCAGACTGAATAGCATCATCATGGTCAAAGAGAAAAAAGGAGGGATTCATGGATCCCGAACACAAGCACCCGCCCTGCTTCAAGACGCGAAAGCTCTCTTGCCAGAGAGGCGTCACATCGGGGATGAAGAGGTTTGAGGCGGGATTGAACACCAGGTCAAACGACTCGCTCTCAAAGGCACAAAGATCGGTCATCTCCCCACGTTGAATATCCAGCGACAAGCCGTGATCTCGTGCCACGGTCGCGTCTTTAGCAAGTTGTTCTTCAGAAATATCAAGACTGGTTACATTGGCACCCGCTGCTGCCAGTATCGGCGCCTGCTGACCACCGCCAGACGCTAGACAAAGGATGTCAAGTCCATGAAGCGCCGGAAACCAATCAGCCGGCACGGCTTTCTTTGGCGTCAATCTCACGCTCCACTCCCCGGACCGCGCCTTTCGCATGGCCTCATCCGACACGGGCAATGACCAATCACATTCTTGTTTGGAAACCATGTTCCAGGCTTCACGATTCTTTTCTGCCAAATCCACGCGATAGAGGTAACAGAATGGCAGTCCGGAAGAAACGCTTTTCGAATTTTCGCCTAGTTTGAAACGAGACGAACCGAGTGACCAGCGGATCCGTTTCTTCGGTATCCGCTTTTCCTTTTGGCACAACTTTCGTAGCCTCCACCAATGCGTTTCATTCCATTCACCATGGCCCTTATCGGCTCACTGTCGCTGCTCTCTGCCCAAACCGTCACCCTCCCTTCACATCCCTACTTTGCCGCCTTCGAGCTGGACCGAGCCGCTCCTCCCAAAACATCGCTTTTAAAAAAGGGAGACCGACTGGCTATTTGCGGCGATTCGATCACAGAACAGAAAATGTACTCCCGTATCATGGAGTGCTACCTCACCGTTTGCGTGCCGGAACTCGACATCACCGTCCGTCAATTTGGATGGAGCGGCGAGAGAGCACCTGGTTTTTATCAACGAATGGCCAATGACGTCCTTCGCTTCAACCCCACCATTGCAACAACCTGCTATGGCATGAACGACCATCGCTACCAGCCCTACACGGAGGAGATTGGCAGGGTCTACCGGGAGAGCTCGGAGGCCATCATCACAACGTTCAAAGAACACGGGATCCGAGTCATTCAGGGCGCGCCTGGGACGGTTGGTAAGATGCCGAGCTGGGTCCGCTCGGCAAAAGGCTCCGTCTTGGATCTCAATCTCGGACTTATGGAGCTAAGGAATATCGACGTGGCCCTCGCCAAAAAGCATCAGACGGGCTTCGCCGATGTTTACCAACACATGTTGGTTCAAGGCTTTGTTGCCCAAGAACGGATCGATAGAGACTACATGATCACTGGAAAAGATGGCGTTCATCCAGGATGGGCAGGGCAACTCGTCATGGCCTATGCCTTCTTGTCCGCCATGGGATTGGATGGAAATGTGGCTACGATCAGCCTTGATCTGGCAAACGGCCGCGCCTCAAGCAGCGAAGGCCACGAGATTCAAAGCTCAACCCCTTCGAAGCTCACCGTCAAGAGCTATCGTTACCCCCTCTGCGCCACTGGCGACCTTGACTCAGACAACAGCATTTGCTCTGGAATGACACTCGTGCCATTCAATCAAAACCTCAACCGCTTCACCTTGAAGCTTAGAAACGCCAGGGCCCAGAGCTACGAAGTGAGGTGGGGATCAGAAACTCAAATATTCTCGCAAGCTCAACTGACGGCTGGCGTGAATCTCGCAGATGCCTTCCCCTCAAATCCCTTCAACGACGCCTACACCAAAGTGGACAAAGCAGTCGCCGCAAAGCAAAGCTACGAGACCCGCCAGATCAAGACTCTCTTTCACGGGCCTGAAGGAAAGAATCACCCTGAGCTTACCGCCGAGCTCACCGAAAAAGTGCGTCTCAGACTCGCCAAGGCCATCAAGTCGGCATTCCAGCCCGTCACTCACACGATCCGAGTCAAAGCCTTGTAAGCGATCGAAGTACTTAAGCGGCCCCCCTAGGAAACGAATCATCGTCACCAACTCGGCTTCGACTGCTAGAGAGCCCACCGCCGGTCAAAACCGGGTCCAGAACAGAAGAAACTGGACTACTTGTCTGTTTGAGCCTTAGATTTTCGCAAAACAGTTCATGAAGTCGCATTTCTGGTCTCCACTTTTGTAATTCCCGCCGCCAAAATAGGAAGAATCGAACCCGGTGGTTGGATCAGACGAAAGCCTTCTCTTTTACCGTGAATAGAGCGTTCCCATTCAGATCGAGAGCACGATCGCTAGTAGCAATCGCTGCTTCGCTCTTCTGGATACTCGCGATATCACCCATAAGCGCGAAAAAGGCGAAAGCTCCATCCCAGCCCCACTGGCGCAACTTCGTCAACTACCAAGCGACCGCCGATCTCAGCGCTCGGGGAGTTCACTCAAGATTCCAGGATCAATGGGGGGGTGAATTCACTCTCGGACTCGATGCCTACGGAAAAATCTCCAATTGGGATCAAGATCTCGCAACCTTCGTCTTGCAGCTTTACTCCGGTCGGATCGAAAATCACCCCATTGGACGTCCGGGCTATAATGGGCGGGACGACTGGGATTTCTTCGCCAAGATCGCCTCAATCAATTTCCACGTTCGCAGTGACCGCCGCCTAAACCTGAAGGTCGGCCATTTCGAACTCCCCTATGGCCTCGAAGCCAGCATCAATTCAAACGGCACCTTGAGGCAATTTTCCCATCCAACCAATCTCGGGCAAAAACTAGACTGGGGCGCTACTCTGAACGGGACCTTCCCTAAATTTCAGTATGAGATTGGACTCAGTCGCGGTTCCGGGATCGACTATGAATCTCGCGGCTCTCACTACGCTCTTGCCGGCCGAATCGGCACCCCGATCGACACGGAGAATTTCTGGGGAACACCGTCCGTCGGCCTTTCATTCTACCAAGCCAAACTCCTTCGCCCAAACGGCAGCCTGCAAGATCGGTGGCGAGTGGGTATCGATGGTCAGTACTATATCGGCCCTGTTGGTCTCCTGGGCGAACTCTCTGCGGGAGAGACAGAATCCGAAACCACGATCAACTCCCTCGCAGAATTCAATCTAACGAACTCGCGAGAAACGTTTCTCGCTTACAATCAGCTCCGGTGGATTCATCAGCGAGAAGCACAAGGCTGGGACGATTCCGGAAGTTTGGCCTTTGGAGTGCGCTATGCTCCGGACACCCATTGGGCACTGAGCGCGCAATTCACCCAGCAACTTTGGCAACTTGCCAGCCGTTCCACGGATCAGATACTCTCTCTGCAAATGAGATATCGCTTCTAATCGCTGTGTTCTCTCGCGTCAAAAAACTGAGCCCTGTAATCGCACTGCTCGCCCTGACGACCCTCATGGGTCCTCTCAGCGCGAGGGGGCAAGCCTACTGCTCGTTAAGAGATCCAAACCGGATCGTTCAGGAACTCTTTCCGCAGGCCACTGGGTTTCGCTCTTATCTACGAAGAGTGACCCGAGAAAAAGCCGCAGCCTTGAAATCAGAGCTCCCTGTCGAATTCGATGCCCGTGAGTTCACAACGCACACTCTCTATGCGGTCCACCAAAAAGGAGAGATTCTTGGATACGTCCAATCTCGCACCGAAGAGGTCGAATGGGGATTGGCAGAGATTATTTGGATCCTCGACCCAGAGCTTCACCTCGTCACCTTTCGCTTTCAACGCTGTCGCAGCCAATGGAAAACACCCGTTGAAAGCGACGCCTTACAAATCCACCTTCAGGGTTTGTCTGAGGCAGATCTAGTAAGACTTTGGCAGAACCAAGGAACCGGATGGCTCCTCGAGCGGGCGAAACTGCCAAAAGCTGCCACCAAGATCGTTGACGCCGTCGTCATGTCTGGACTCAAAGCGATGGGACTGGCCCGGGTCGTTTGGGGTGAGGATATCGCCTCCATCCAGAACGTCCTGCGGGAATCTCAATCGAACTAACCCCTGGGCGACTCATGAGTATTAGAGTTCATCTGGTGATCCTTATCGTGATCGGCGCGATCATGGGAATTGCTCTGAGCTCCTACCAGCGACACGAAGGGCAACAACGTAACGAACTCGAACGAGCGGCCGGGCAAGCAGCAATCGCACAGGCGCGACTCTCAGTCGCCGAAGACACCCTAAAAACCTTCCTCACGACCTGCGATCTCTACCTGGCCACTCAGCAACCCCTGATGCAGCCTAGCCCAGCCGAAGGGCATGAGAGTACGAACAGAGCCCTCAAGCTCTTGAAGGACCACGCGTTTTCTGAGGAACAACACTCTGATATCGAAGTCCTGCAACAACATCTCGATGCATTTAGAACGATTCTCGCAGATCCTCTCTTTACTCCTGACATCTCATCGCCCTCATCTTCAGCTAACGCCGAACAAAACGATTCTAGAAATTCGATAATCACCGATGTGACTTTCGATTCCGTGAGTTCCAATCCCGATCCAGCCGATACCGACCCGGCGCTTCCACGCTACGAGCGACTCACAAACAAGATGGTCCAGGGATTCGTCGAACTCCGAAAAACAATGGATCGAGACTATGACACCCTCCAATCGAGTGTCACCGCCGCCGAAGAACTTGGAAGCCGAGGATTCCTCGCCACCATTCTTCTATCCATCGCCATTTCAGCCCTACTCTTACAATGGGCGCACAAACAGATCTCGACTCCCATAGTGAGTATTGCCACCGATGCGGAAGCTGCAATCGCCGAGGAGCATTCCTACACCGGCGTCAACCAAGGTAGCAAAGAAGTCCGCCAACTGAATCACACCCTCACTAAACTCATCAACTCGCTTGAAAACCTCGTCACCACCCGCACCGAGGAACTTTCACGCCAAACAGAAACGCTCAAACAAGAAGTCACCCGGAGAGCCGCCGCAGAAAGTGATCTTTTGAAGGCCATTGATGATGCTGAAGCAGCCAGCCGCGCAAAAAGCGCTTTCCTGGCAATGATGAGTCATGAGATCAGAACACCGATGAATGGCGTCGTCGGATTTACAGAACTGCTTCTCGATACGGAACTCAGCCCACAGCAGAAGGAATACAGTGATACCGTCAAGAGCAGCGCCCAAAATCTCCTGCGAATCCTCAATGATATTTTGGACTTTTCCAAAATCGAATCTGGAAAGCTCGACTTCGAGATGGCCCCTTTTTCACTCCCCAACCTTCTGCAAGAGACCGAATCCCTCATGATCAATTCGGCGACCCTCAAGGGACTCGAACTCGGTATTTCGATCGATCGTCAATTGCCCACAGAATTCGTGGGCGATGCCATCCGCGTCCGGCAAATCCTCATCAACCTCATAGGCAACGCAATAAAATTCACCTCAAAGGGCCGCGTTGCGATAGATGTTCGCGGAAAAAGAATATCGCCATCCAATTCCGACCAATGGCAGATCGACTTCCTCGTCTCCGACACCGGCGTCGGTATGACACCGGAGCTGCAAACCCAACTCTTCAACCCCTTTAGCCAAGGTGACACCTCAATCACCCGACGCTTCGGCGGCACGGGCCTAGGACTCGCCATCTCCAAACGCTTGGTGGAGATGATGGATGGCCAGATCTCCGTAGAAAGCAAACCCGGAGAAGGGTCTCAATTTCGTTTCCACGTAAGGCTTGAAACGGCTCAAACGATTTCAAACGTTTCCTGACAGAATTCGATTCAGGAAATCATCGACAGTTTCCCGAATAAAACCCACAATTATGCGACATCGAAATCTATGAAGTTCGCTCACGCTTTTATCGCCCTCGTCGCTGTTCCACTTTGCTGCTCGGCAGATCTAGTTTTCACTGTCACTGACAACGGAGACAGCACGACGAGCTGGACCGTGAGTGGCTCCGGCACAACGACAGCGGAATTGACTGCTGGGCAACAAACAGTGGCGCAAGCCTTCAATGTGACGAGCTGGACAAGTACCGGAACTGTTTCTACGAGCGGAGCCTGGACTCTGAATGGACGGCAAAGCGACCTCGAACAAATCAACAACAACGACTCGGGAGTCGGCACCGATGGGATGACGTTTACCTTCGACTCCGACTTCAGTGCTGGTGAATCACTCGCCGGAGCATCCGGCACCGTGATATTCCCCATTAATTTCTCAGCGCTAAGCCTACCGACCGTCCAAGATTTTGCCAGCACGCCCTTTGGAACCATTACCATCACCGCCGTCCCCGAACCCACGTCAACCGCACTGGTAACCCTGATTGCCCTAGGAGGGCTCGCTGCATTCCGTTCTCACCACCGAAAGAAAGATGCACTGAGTCAAACCGCCAGCTGATTACCGAAAACTTGCAGTAACAGGGCGATACCCCACCTTACTGAAGGCGGGGTTTTGAGGAACAAAGTATTCGTTGAATCTTGGATCGTCACAATCCAATCGGTTCTTCGCAGGATCAAGCGTCCCTCGCAAATCACTAATCCCACCTCCGACAAAGCATCCACGGATGTGTTGGCCTTTGGCAACATCCAGTTCGTATCGCGCTCCCGTTCGCTTACCTCCCTCTGCCTTGTTGTCCCAGAAAATACTATCCACATAAGCACTAATGGCGGCGCGATCATCAGCCCCATTAAAGTTTCCTGTAAACGTGCAGCGACGCACACCGATACGGCTGCCGTAGAAAACGGTCAGAGCTCCAGAACCATGCTTCGGTTGATAGCTTAACGTGGTCTTCATCAACTCGGGAATCTTAGGCCAGTCAATGTTCCCTTGGACCGTCTCGTACTTCAGCCCTGTATTCGAAACGTTTCCCACAAACAAACAATTCTGCAGCACCGCAGAACTTCGCGGCAGTAAATCGACGGCCGAGCCGGTAACAAGGGAACGATTGTTACGAAAGATCGAGTTGGTAATAAGCACTGAATCCTCAATGAAACCCCGATGCTCAATAGAGATGGCTCCACCACAGGGATTCGCAAAGCAGTCGACAATTTCTAAGCGATCCAGGGTAGGATAAGAGCGTCCAAAAATTTTAATCCCGCCGCCATCCGTGTAAAAGAAAAGGCAGCCATAAAAACCCTCCGTCTTCTTCAAGGCCTCGAAATTCGGCTCCATCGATTCCTTGTCTTCGGCGTCCGTAACATAATTATTGGCATCGGAGATCTTGAAACCTCGCAACACCGTATCGCGACCGACGCCGTCACCGAAGTAGACGACGTGATTCACGACGGCTGGAAAACTCGCAGCCGTCCGATCGGCAATTTCTGGATTGGCGGCCGTCAACGTCACCTCGCCCTTTGCCTCCAATGTGATTCCGTCGTGTCGCTGATTGAAATAAATCAACGCCTGAGATGCTTTGGTGGGGCGATAAGTTCCGCTATGAACCACGACATGTTTGTGCTCCGTCTTGGCCGCAAGGTTCAATGCCTCCTGAATCGACTGACCCGGCCGGACATGATAGACACCCTCCTCCAATGAGATGGAGTCCTCAGCATTCATTGAGCCCGCAGAAGTGCAAACGAAGCACAACCAGCCAAACCCACCTAGAATCTGTAATGCTCTAGTCATGGCATAGTGAAAGGGGTAACACCGGACTTTACCCCCCTTTCCTGGAATTCCGCAAGGCCCGATATGGCAAGCCAACAAATCGCTTCATCCCGCTCCTGCCTCCTGACAACGATACTAGTAATTCTCATCGCTCCCCTTCGGCCTTCTCCGCAATTCAACCATTTAGACCTCAAGAGAGGCAGAATTACGATTTGCCAAAAACTCGAGGGCTCCCTAGCCTCCTCTCATGCGTCTTAGCATGATCCAGAACCTGTTTCGCTCCCTGTGGTCAAACCGATCCATTGCCCTGATTATTGGGACGGCCACCACGCTTGCGCTTACCCTGCTCGTCGGCTGTAGCGAATCTCCATCCACACCCGAATCCAACGAAGCTCCGACGCCCCAACCAGCGCCTGCGCCCCCGCAAACGAACGCGCAGACCACTCCCAAGGCGGCACCGCGCAGCACCAAGACTGTCCAACCCGATCAGATTGTGGCTGCCTTTCAACAGCGCGCCATTCAACAACGCTCGAGCTTGAGTGGGCTTGAACTCTTTCACGACTTTCGTCTTACCGATCAAATCGAGAACAGCGGCATACGCTTCGTCCACAAGGTCGTTGACGATGCAGGCAAGCACTATAAACCTGTGCACTACGATCATGGAAACGGCGTCGCCATCGCGGATATCGACGGCGACGGTCTACTCGATGTCTATTTCACTAATCAAATCGGACGGAACGCCTTATATCGAAACCTAGGCGGCGGTAAATTTACCGATATCACTGAAACCGCCGGCATCGGCCTAGCAGACCGCGTCTCTGTTGCACCCGCCTTCGCAGATATCGACAATGATGGGGATCCAGATTTATTCGTCACGACGGTTCGTATGGGCAATGCGCTTTATGAAAACCAAGGCGACGGCACCTTCAAAGACATCACTGAAAACTCAGGACTCGGCTATCTCGGGCATTCATCAGGTTCGGCCTTTTTCGACTTCAATCGAGACGGCTTACTGGATCTGTTCTTGACCAACGTTGGCATCTATACGACAGCGGAGAAAGGTGAGGGCGGATACTTCGTAGGGTTTCGAGATGGCTTTTCGGGCCACATTTACCCTGAGAGAACGGAGTCCAGCCTGCTCTATCAAAATCTGGGCAACAATCGTTTTCAGGAAGTGTCTCAAGAAAAGGGGCTCGACGCCAAAGGGTGGAGTGGTGATGTCAGTGTCTGTGACATGAACCGCGATGGATGGCCTGATCTGTATGTTCTCAGCATGCAAGGCGACGACGCCCTCTACATTAACAACAAGGGCGAATCTTTTACCGACCAAACAGCAGACTATTTCCCCAAGACACCGTGGGGCGCTATGGGAGTACAGTTCTTTGATTTCAACTTGGATGGGATTCAAGATCTATTTGTCACCGATATGCACTCAGACATGAACAAGGAACAGACCATTTTCAGCAAGACGGACACAAGTTCTGAGTTCGAAGCAAAAAAAAGCGAAGCGTGGTGTGCGATCGAATACACAGATGAGTATCTGCAAGGCGCGGCAAACAACATCTTCGGCAACGCATTCTATCTGAGCGATGCCGAAGGGAAGTATCGCGAAGTTTCGGATGAGATCGGGGCAGAAACATTCTGGCCCTGGGGCTTGAGCGCGGCCGATTTCAATGCCGATGGCTATACAGACGCCTTCGTTACAGCCGGGATGGGTTTCGGATATCGCTACGGCATCAACTCACTTCTGCTCAATGATTCCGGAAAGAAATTTGTCTCGGCAGAATTCCCGCTTGGAGTCGAGCCTCGTGCCGAAACAATGAAGACTGCTTTTGTCCTCGACTGTGACGGAGCAGACAGCAACCACCCGCTCTGCCGCGGCCGAAGCGGATCACTCCCCTTTGCTGAAGCTAAAAGTACTCGATCCTCCGTTTCCTTCGACATGGAGAATGATGGCGATCTCGATGTCATCACACTCGATATGAACGATCGACCACTCTTTCTGGTCAGCGATCTGAGCACCAAGAAAACTGTTCAATTTCTCAAAGTGAGGTTACAAGGAACGAGCTCAAATCGAGATGGCCTCGGCGCAACCGTCACGGTCAAGACGGCAAATCGCACCTACACTCGTTTCCACGATGGCAAATCGGGTTACTTAGCTCAAAGCACCGCCCCACTCTACTTTGGCCTAGGCGACGAAACGACAGTCCAAAAGGTTTCTGTGAACTGGCCTTCAGGAAAAAGCCAAGTGATTAGCACCGGCTTGACCGTCAACTCTCTCCTTGAGGTCACTGAAGAGTAACCCCACGGCGAGAAACACCCTCGCAAGGCTGAGGGAGGGTTAAGGCATCCTCCCACTTGAGATCTCTGGGGCAAAAGTCGACCACAAAGAAGGCGGGGCTTAAGGCGGGCATGAAACCCCTCTCATGAAGAACGCCCTACCAAATAAAAACTGGGGAGAAGTCCGGGCTACAGCTTCCCGGTCGTCCGTTCCTGGATCCAACGGAGATCTGGATTATTCGGCGAAGTCACATTCAACTGCATCAGCTGCCCCTTCACTAAGGGAGGAGAGGTCCGGGGATCAATCCATTTTTTTATCTCCGCATGTCCGTCGGCGAACATATAGCCTGCTGCGTTATTGTGATAGCTAGCGGGGAAGTTGACAAACTTAATGCGCTCAGGGGCATCAGGAAATCCCGTCATATCCACGGCAAAGTAGCCCTCATCAATACTGTCTTCCCGCTCATCGACCAACACCCAGGTCTGCGAGGGTGAGGGATTAGTCATATCGCTCACTTTCTTAATCACTTTAAATCCAGGAGAGCCGGAAAGGCGGCCCCAATCGAGCCACGAATTCATCGAAACAGTCCTGACACGCCGATGAACTTGCCCCCCATGCCGAGAGACAGATTTATCAGCGGGACATTTATAAACCGCATCACTGTTGTGATAGGGATAGAGGAGGCTCTGCCGCAACTTAACAACATTAGTATTGTCCGTACCATTGGCCATATCTAGCCACCCGGTGACCCAAGACTCCGAGGCCCCTCGATTTCTTCCAGGGGCATTAGGCACGACCTTTTGTTCATGATCATCTGCATACATGACCCACGCCAGTCCCAGCTGCCGAAGATTGCCCATACACTTGATTCCTTGAGCCTTGCTCTTGGCCTTACCTAAGGCAGGCAAGAGCATCCCTGCAAGTATTGCAATAATTGCAATCACTACCAACAGTTCGATCAGAGTAAACCCCTTCCGATCCACCGGCCGGATAGATCCGTAGACAACGAGATTCATAATTGGAATCTATCGAAGTATGCACGCCTTGTCACGGACTTCTGTACCATTGAAAGGAAGAGCCTTTTGCCCAAATATCAATGACAGCTATCAGGAAAGCCCCCGCCTTCTCCATGGAAACTTCTTCAATGTCCCAACAACAATAACAACCCCAACCCGAAACGCAGGCCTCATCCATTTCGCATCTCGCTAAAAACTGTCATACGTCCGCTAAGAACCCTCGTTCCTTTCCGGCTAAGAGAGCCCCAAACGGAGAAACGAGATGCGCATCCAAAATTTCGTCCTTATCAGGATACTTCGTTCGCCCCTGAGCCAAAGAAACGCTGAGTCGCGAATACCCTTCGTAGGGACCATGGCTAGCCAACGGGCACATTGAGAACGTCACCTTACAGAATCCGACGGTCCTTGCCGTAGTCTAATCGAGAAGCCGACTAACAATTCCATCGCTGACGGGAAGTATCTCAATGGCCGACAGGATCGAATCCTCAGCCTTCGTCAACGGACAGAAACAACTGCCACGAGCCTATGTCGAATCGTCAGCACCTAAGATTATTGACACCGCATGCCGTGCAACAAGACCACGCCTACCAGCTCAAACCCTTCGGATCCTCGACGATCAGTAACGGAGCCATTTCAAGCCAACGGCGATCGAGCAGTTCGGGGGCGCCGCCTGCAAGGTCGAGCGCGATATTGATCAGCCGAGCCCGACGATCGATGTTGAGCCGCTCGGCACTGATCCGATAGAGCATGTGCTCGATCAATCGGATCCGTTCCCGATCAGTCCATTCGTCTGGCTTCTCGATCGTCTTCAATGCGTTAGCCTAAGGATCTCCAAGAGATTCCCGGGGTCATGATGCTGAGTGGCGAGACACCGCAGACAAATTGAAGTGCGGCTATTCCCGTATTCTCAGGAAGCTGCTCTTCCTCGTATCGCGAAGCCGCACTAATGACGAGCGCTGATCGTTCGAGAGGCCAATGGTCACTCAGGGATTCGACGGTTGTTAGAAATTTCTCCTTCTTACACATATTGCTTCACTTACCTTCGATAGAATTTTGCTTTGCCATTCAAGATAAGAAGTCGTTCTCGGGCCAAGAACGACTCCTTATCCTACGAATGAGCTTCGATTCCCTTGGATCATAAGGGACTGCAAGTCTCCCTCTTACCTACCAGCCAAGGCGTGCTTACTTCGTCCACAGCGGAATCGTTACGACAGCGCTATTAAATCAGAGAGGGTAGGACATATGCCGTCTAAGGAGGTTTTTTCTCGTGCAAGCAACCTTTCCCAGAAACAAGGCACAAACGACGATGATACAATAGTAGCACGCAAGAAAACCGTCCTGAGGACGGTTTCAATCGGGGCGAGAAAGGTATTGGTGAGCTAAAGTAATTTGAGAAGCACTTCCAGCTCGTGGGCTTGATCTGGCGGCACGACGATGGCGTCTGGTCCCGCATTCGCCGTTTCCACACAGAGCATCTCTTTGTATTCGGTGTCCCCGAAATCGCTCATGCGCTTGGCCTTATCAATCCAGGGATTCCAGACTACTGTCGAACGGCTTCCTTGTGATTGGATCTCAATCCGTCGCCCTGAGATCGCCCCGTCAATCCAGGTCTTGCTCGGGGCGTTGACATAGATTCGATCCACCTCTCGATCGAATTTCACCAATCCCTCTTGTGTCTTTCGGGATAAATCATCGAGTTGATCCAGGTAGTCAACACCCTCGAGTCCTAGCACGCTTGCCGCGTCAATAGACGCCAAGCCAAAATAGCTATGGAGCGCTGTCGTCACGGAAAATGCTTCAGCCCCTTTATTTTGAGTTCTTAAGGTCAATCGCAGTCCATCACGTCCCAACGAGACTCGGTAGATCAACTCAAAGGAGTATGGCCAAAGAGCACGAGTCTGTTGAGAGTCAACAAGCCGGAGATCAATCCAACCACCCTCAGCATCCTCACCGGAGTGGGCATCAAGTAGCTCCCATTCACAGATGCGGGCAAAGCCGTGGGCAGGTTTCTCCGAATCCCTGTCTCTTATACACATCTGACGCTGCCGAC
>OJGU01000578.1_pt1 | contig 20025 bp, 17 predicted proteins | sample 1594741 | NCBI WGS metagenome assembly OJGU01 (sample SAMN05416841, study PRJEB24817) | seawater metagenome | isolation source: Sea water | place: Canada:Atlantic | collected 2013-07
ACGCCGAGCCGGGTTGTCCGAGCCGCCCGGCCATCCGGTGAGACTCCCGACATGCGTCGCGCCTTGCCCGTGGCCATCCGGCGAAGGCTCGCCCCGATGCGTTCTCGCAGCTCGCGCGGTCGGGTGGACGCGACCGTGAGCGTGCGTCCAAACGGCACGTGATGCGCGAGCAGGATGTCGCGCAGCTCGTCCACGGCGCTGCGCCCCAATGCCTTCGAGCGGCACAGGACGTACAGACCCTCCCCACGGAGGCGTTCCACGGCCGGGCCCAGCGATGCCGGCGAGGTCTCGATGCCCTCGAGCAGGGTCACCGTGTGCCCTTGGGACTCCAGATCCTCGACGACCGGGCGGATCGTGTCACCGTCCGCCCCCGCGCAGCAGATCACCACGGGTCCGGCTGTCGTTGGTGCGTCGCGATCCACCATCGTGATCGAATTTAGCACGGGGGTGCGTGTCGCCTCACATCTGCGCGAGACGGTCGCTCCAAGCCTGCGCGCGTGGCCAGGAGCACGGCGGGGAGAGCGATCCCCCTGATCGCCCCGGATCCGGACGCAGGCAGGCTACAGAAGCGGTTTGGCACCCGAGAACCGAGAGCAAGAAAACGAGCCGAACGCCGATCGTTGTGGTAAGCCCGCCCCAGCAGAGCGCGTCGATTTCGCGCCTCCAGGACAGATCCAGGACAACCCTCAGGACAACCATGGCTGCTTCCAAAAGTTCTTCGCGGGGGCCCCTTTGGTCTTCGACCATCGGCCTCAAGGTGTTGATGGCCCTCACCGGCCTGGCAATGGTCGGCTTCCTGCTCGGCCACATGGCGGGACACCTGCAAGTGTTCGCCGGTCGCGACGCGTACAACGCCTACGCCAAGTTCCTCCAAGGCCTCGGCGGCCTGCTGTGGGGGGCACGCTTCGGGTTGTTGGGCGCCATCGGCCTCCACGTGTTCGCAGCGTTGAAGCTCAACTCCCGCAACTCCGACGCACGGCCGCAGGCATATGCCGTCAAGACGAACAAGGCGACCACGCCCTACGCGATCTCGATGCTGTACTCCGGCTACACGATCCTCGCGTTCGTCGGCTACCACATCGCCCACTTCACCATCGGCGCTGTACACACGCCGATCGAGACGTACGGGCCCTCGGATGATCTGATTCACGACGTCTTCACCAAGTACGTCGTCGACTTCCAAAACCCCGTCATCTTCTTGCTGTACGCAGCCGCGATGGTCGGCATCGCGATGCACCTGTCTCACGCGGTCAGCAGCATGTTCCGCACCCTCGGCGTCATGCGTGGCAAGTACCGCGAGCCCCTCTCCAAAGTGGGCCCGGTGGTCGGCTACGTCACGGCCATTGGCTTCCTCATCCCTCCTGCCGCATGCCTGTTGGGCATCGTGACGGTCTGAGCCCCACGCGCACAAAAAGGAGCGACGACGCATGAAACTCGACTCGAAAGTCCCCTCCGGTCCCATTGAGAAGCGGTGGGAGAAGCACAAGTTCGACATGAAGTTGGTCAACCCGGCCAACAAGCGGAAGTTCAAGATCCTCGTGGTCGGTAGTGGCCTCGCCGGCGGTTCTGCCGCCGCGACGCTGGCCGAGCTTGGCTACGACGTGCACTGCTTCTGCGTGCAAGACAGCCCGAGGCGGGCGCACTCGATCGCAGCGCAGGGCGGAATCAACGCCGCGAAGAACTATCAGAACGACGGCGACAGCGTGTACCGGCTGTTCTACGACACGGTCAAAGGCGGAGACTTCCGCTCCCGTGAGTCGAACGTCTACCGCCTCGCCCAAGTGTCGGTGAACATCATCGACCAGTGCGTCGCCCAGGGCGTGCCGTTCGCTCGCGAGTACGGCGGCTTGCTCGCCAACCGCTCGTTCGGTGGCGCCCAGGTCTCGCGCACCTTCTACGCCCGCGGTCAGACCGGTCAGCAGCTGCTGCTCGGCGCCTACTCCGGTCTCAACCGGATGATCGACGAGGGCAAGGTCAAGATGCACACCCGGACCGAGATGCTCGACATCGTCTTGGTCGACGGCCACGCGCGCGGCATCATCACGCGCGACCTGGTCACCGGCGACATCAAGCGATGGGCCGCCGATGCGGTCGTGCTGGCCTCGGGCGGCTACGGCAACGTCTTCTACCTGTCGACGAACGCCAAGAACTCCAACGTCACCGCGGCCTTCCGGGCCTACAAGCGTGGCGCAGGGTTCGCCAACCCCTGCTTCACGCAGATTCACCCCACCTGCATTCCGGTCAGCGGCGGATTCCAATCCAAGCTCACCTTGATGTCCGAGTCGTTGCGCAACGACGGCCGGGTTTGGGTGCCTCGCGACAAGGCTCGGGCGACCGATCCTCCGCGGACCATCCCCGAAGAGGAGCGCTACTACTATCTCGAGGAGCGCTACCCCAGCTTCGGCAACCTGGTGCCGCGCGATGTCGCGTCCCGGGCCGCCAAGAAGGTCTGTGACGACGGCTACGGCGTCGCGATGCACGAGGTCGATGGCCAGCGCAACGCGGTCTACCTGGACTTCAGCGCCGCGATCGAACGCGACGGCCGCGACGCGATCGCCGACCGCTACGGCAACCTGTTCGAGATGTACGAGCGCATCACCGGCGAGTCTCCGTACGAGACGCCGATGCGTATCTACCCGGCCGTCCACTACACGATGGGTGGCCTGTGGGTGGACTACAACCTGATGAGCAACCTGCCGGGTCTGCACGTGCTGGGAGAGGCCAACTTCTCCGACCACGGCGCCAACCGACTCGGCGCCAGCGCCCTCATGCAGGGCTTGGCAGACGGCTACTTCGTCATCCCCTACACGATCGGCAACTACCTCGCGACCGAGCACGCGGGCCCCGTGACCGAGAGCCACCCGGCCTTCGAAGCCGCGGAGTCCGAGGTTCGCACCAAGACGCAGAAGCTCTTGGCGCTGTCCGGCACGACTCCGGTGGACCAGTTCCACCGGGAGCTGGGCAAGATCATGTGGGACTACTGCGGAATGGCGCGGACCGCCGAGGGGCTGAACAAGGCCCTCGAGCTCATCCCCGCCCTTCGGGAGCGCTTCTGGAAAGAGGCGACCGTCCCGGGCAACGCAGACGAGCTCAACCCATGGCTCGAGTACGCCGGCCGCGTCGCGGACTTCATGGAGTACGCCGAGATGATGGTCCGGGATGCGCTCGAGCGAGACGAGTCCTGCGGGGGCCACTTCCGTGAGGAGCACCAGAGCGAAGAGGGAGAAGCGGTCCGTCGCGACGACGAGTACGCCCATGCCTCGGTCTGGGAATATCAAGGCGAGGGCGAGAAGCCCAAGCTGCACAAAGAACCGATGAAGTTCGAGTACGTCAAGCTGACGACCCGCAGCTACAAGTGACGCCGCCGGGAACCTACGAGGAAGTCATCCCATGAAGATCAAACTCAACGTTTGGCGACAATCCGGTCCCAAAGACTCCGGCGGTCTCAAGTCGTACGACATCGAGGTCACCGAGCACATGTCGTTCCTCGAGATGTTCGACGTGCTCAACGAGCAGCTTCTCAAGAACCCGAGCAAGCACCCCGAGGGTCCGGTCGCGTTCGACCACGACTGTCGCGAGGGGATCTGCGGCATGTGCTCGATGGTGATCGACGGTGTGCCCCACGGTCCCAACAAGGCCACGACGACCTGCCAGCTGCACATGCGCAGCTACAAGGACGGCGATGAGATCACGGTCGAGCCCTTCCGGGCCAAGGCATTCCCGGTCCTGCGGGACCTGGTCGTCGACCGCAACTCCTTCGACCGGATCCAGCAGGCCGGCGGCTACATCAGCGTTCGCACCGGTGCGGCGCCCGATGCCAACGCCATCGCGATCGGCAAAGCCGACGCGGACGATGCCTTCGACTACGCGGCCTGCATCGGCTGTGGAGCCTGCGTTGCGGCATGCCCGAACGCTTCGGCGATGCTCTTCGTCGGCGCCAAGGTCTCGCACCTCGCCAAAGTCCCTCAGGGACAGGTCGAACGGAACGAGCGCGTGCTTCGCATGGTCGACACCATGGACGGCGAAGGCTTCGGCGGCTGCACCAACCACGGTGAGTGTGAAGCCTCTTGCCCCAAGGCGATCAGCCTCGATGCCATCGCCATGCTCAACTCCGAGCTGGCCCGGGCGGCGATTTCGTCTGCCAAGTAGGACGGCAGGGCGCACCGCGTCGCATCGCGTTGCCTGATGACGGGCGAGTCTGCTTGCAGGCTCGCCCGTTCTCGTGTGCATCATGCGTCCGTGGCGCGCGGAGACCAGTCGCGGTGGGTGGCCCTCGCCGGTTTTGCCCTGCTCGTCGCGTATGTGGTCGTTCGGGAGCTGGGCAACTCCGCCTACGACGATAGCTACTTCTTCAAGCGCTTCGCCCTGCACGCGGTGGAGAACGGCGTGTACGCGTGGAACCTCGAGGACGGTGCGGTTCACGGCAGTACCAGCCAGCTGTTCCAGGCGCTGACGACGGCGGTCGTCCTGTTTACGAAGACCCACTTCGTGGCCGCTGTGCGGGTGCTCGATGGCGCGTTGTTGGTGCTGACCGCGGGCCTCTTGCTGCGGGTGGCCCGGGGTCCGCTGGTGTTGCTGACCCTGGGCAACGCGCTGGTCACCTCGGTGATTCGGTCCAACATGGAGACCGCGCTGGCGCTCGCCGTGCTGGCAGCTGCGCTGGTGCTGGAGCTTCGGACCTCGCGGGAGCCGAAGCGGTGGGCAGACGTCATGTCGGTCGCCGCGACCGTGCTCGTCTACCTCGCCCGCCCCGATGCGGCTGCGATCGTTGCCGTGTTTGCGCTGCTCCACCGGTGGTGGAGTGGCCGAGGCGTCATTCGGTACGCGGTGATGCTCGGCGTTTCGATGGCGCTGGTGTGGGCGGGTTTGTGGGCGGTCTATGGCACCGCGCTTCCGCTGTCGTTTCACATGAAGACGATGGCGCTTCACACCTACGGTCCCCACATCGCGAGCAAGCGTTGGTCGGCGAAGGTGCCGCACCTGCTGGTGTTCGCGTTCACCGTAGCGCCGATGCTCTGGCTCCTCGTGAGGGCCCGGGTGTGGAAGCGGCGCGACGCCACGCTGGCGCTCACGCTCAGCGCGCTCGCGTTTGTGGCCTACCACGTGGTGAGCACCCACGAGATCATGGGGTACCGGGCTCGGTTCTACGTTCCCGCGCTGGTGCCGTTGTGTCTGGCGACGGCGCGGGTGTGGCCGGCTGAGCGGGTCCCGCTGGCGCGTTGGGGGGCGTTCGTCGTGGTGTGGTCCGGTTGCGCCGCGGTGGCGTATGGGCAGGGCTGGATGCCCAACGGGGACGGCTTCTTCCTCACCGTGCTGCCGTGGCCGGTCTACGTGATGCTCGCCCTTGGTTGGAGTGTCGCGCTGGCTTGGCCGCAGCGGGGAGGGCTCGCCGTGGCAGGGTGCTTGCTCGTTGGGACCGTGGCATGGATCCCGATGGAGGACTCCGAGCTCCGGTCTGATACCGACGTCATCTTCCGCCACAACCGCGAGGTCACCACGACCCGCGGGGTGTTCGATGTTGCGCGGTGTCTTCCTGCAGGAAGCACCGTCTACCACTCCGAGATGGGGGTGCCGGGGTTGGTCCTGTATCGCATGAGGGTGATCGACCAGGCTGGCTTGCTCTCGCGAGATGTCGCGATGGGCGGGAGGTCTTTTCAGACGCGGTGCGCACAGGAGCGGCCCGAAGCGATCTTTCTGCCGCATCGAAACTACCGGGCACTCAATACGGAGATCGCGGCGTCGGCGTGCATCGAGGACTACGTTCGGATCGTGAAACGCTCTTCTTCAGCACTGCATGTGCGGGCGGACCTGGCGGAGGGGTTCCTGCAGTGCGGGACCGAGTATCGCGAGTGGCGGTAACGACTGCCGCTGCTCGAAGCGCTCGTGCATGGCACCGCTGCGCAGAGCCGGTCTCACAGCGACCGTGGCGCGCCGTGGAGCTCGCGCCGAGATCCCCGTGGTATATGGGCTCCTCCGATGAGCATCCGCGTTCCGTTGCTTGATCGAGCCCTCCGAGGCTCCGTGTCGCTCTGCCTCACCGCCGTCCTCTGCGGCTGCCCGGGGGACGATACGCCCGCTGACGCGAGCTCGTCGGCGCAGGGCTCGACCTCCGCCGAGGACACGACCTCGACCGGTGCCGAGACCCTGAGCGCCTCTTCGGGGACGACCGAAGCGACGTCAGGGACCACCGCCGACCCAACGACGGGCGATCCCGATTCGACGGGCCCCGGTACCACGGGGCCAACGATCGGGTGTATGCCCGGATCTCCGTGCTGCAACGACGCGGGCGAGTACGAGGAGTGTTTCATCGACGACGTGACGGGGCTGGCCTGGGAGCTGGTTCCGCAGGGCGGAAACCCCAACGTCGTCGATGCGCTCGCGTATTGCGACGGCCTCACGCTGCTCGGATCCGGCGGGTGGCGACTGCCGAGCGTCGACGAGCTCCGATCCCTTCTGCGCGGCTGTCCCGACACAGCGAGCGCTGGTGCGTGCGGAGTGACCGACGACTGCGCGGGCACGGACTGTCGCGACGATGCCTGTGATGGTTGCATCGACGCCCCCAATGAAGGTCCTGCCATGTTCGGGTGCTACTGGAACCCGAACCTGCAGGGCGAGTGCGGCGGCTACTGGTCGATCACGACGCCGGGCGGTGGCCTGGGTTGGCTCGTGGACTTCGACGACGCCACCGTCCGCCAGCGCGACGCCAGCCTCCCCGCGGGGCTTGTTCGCTGCGTCGCGAGCTTGCAGTAGATCAAAGGCGCCTCCACTTTTCGAGAAATCGGACAACCCAAACCGAACCCCGCCGGGTAGTGGGGCGGATGTCCAATCACGCGCCGACTCGAACACTCCGCCGGCTCTGGATTGCGGTTCTTGTGTCCTGCGGGCTCAGCCTGGGCTCCGTCACCGCTTGCCTGTTGCTCCTGCTGGCTCCCTCGCAGCAGGAGTTCCACATCGCGAGCCCCGGAGAACCTCCGCGGTTCATTCTCGCCTCGCAGGTCCCGAACGCTCCGTTCGGCGGGGAGGTCCTGCCCCGGACTGTCCCGCCAGACACCGCTGGCATGCTGTTTCTAGACTCGCTGGGCAACGAGGTTGGGGGCATCGCCGTTGGAGGTGATGCCGATTCTGCTCATGCCATGATCGCCCTCGACTACCGGGACGTTCCGATCGAGGCGATTCGGATGATCCGGCGTAGCAACGGTGACGAACAGGCTGCGGAAATCACGATTCTGGACAATCCGAGTCGGCCCATCGCGCTTGCCCAGCTCGCGGAGGAGCTTCGGAGCCAAGAACCGGGACCGCAAGCCCAACTGCTGCAAGACCAGATGACCCAGAGAATCCGGCTGGGGGTTGAGAAGCATGATGCCGCTCTCGAGTTCCACGATTCCCGAGGTCGCCTCAGGCTTGCTTTGGGCGTCGACGCCACCGGAAACCCCTACCTCGCGAGCGTCGATGAGGGCGGCACGCACACCTCACTTCTTCGGTGAGAGGAAATCGAGAGCCCGTCTGGGAGTCGTGCGTGGCGCTTTGACGTTCGGAGTGCCTGTAGCGTGACTCAGACGCGCCGCGCGTCTTCCAGACCGGTTCGTCTCTCCCCAACTCGCGCCCCTCTCCGAAATCCTTCACTCTCTTTGCGAGGTGCAGGACCGATTCGAAGACAGTGGGCTGCAAGAGCGCGAAGATGCGGTGCGTCGACTGCTGAGCATGTTCGAGACAACAGACCAGCAGCGGGAACTTCTCGTACTGTTGAGCCTGCAGCTGGACACCTCTTGCGCCGAGTATCCGGCGGAGCTCGACTCGGCGCTTGGCGGCGGGGCTCCGAGTCGCGTATGGCTCGAGCGACCGATCCGGGCACTTTGGGCCACGACAGCGCGCCTCTATGAAACCTCTCTCCCGAGGCGCTTCAGGCCGCTCTCGACGGCTACGCGTACTTCGGCCTGTCGAGACCTATCGCGGCGGTGAAGCGCGCGATGACAGCCTCATCGTCGTTGTCCGAACGAGAGCTCGAGGACGCGGAGGAGGCGTTGGACACGGAGTACCGGGCGGCCGCTGAACGGACGCTCGAGGCGTTCCTCCGACACTACTCGGCGCACCCTGAGCAGTTCGTCCCGCTCCCTTAGTCTGGGCGCCCGCTCAACCCTCCGTGGCCACCCGCCGGTATCGCAGCGACCCACCGCCGCGCTCCAGCACCAACATCGTCGAAGCCGCGGTCGTCGTGATGTACGCCGTGGATTGCGGCCGGTCCTTGAAGAAGAACTTCCGCGGCGCGGTGGGGTGCATGCGCTTGTCGGGGCGGCCGTGAATGTGCAACCGCAGTCCTTCGCCCTCGACGAAGCTCGTCTCGATTGCTCGCATCGCGGCGAGGGTCTCGGGGGCGGGACGCTCGTACGCCAGCTGAGCGACGGCCTCGGCGATCTGGGATTCAGGGGCGCCCTCGGATTTCGCTAGGTGAATCACGACCAAGTCGTCGCGCCGGCGAGCAAGCGCTGGCCGCAGAGCCGTCACCCCTGTGGGGCGTCATGCCAACGTGCGCTCTCCGTGGGCGCGTAGATCCCGAACGACCAAATCTGTCGGGTCTTGGACACGTCGACCAGGATCCACGTCGGGTCGGGTCCCGCGGGTACGTCGATCGGCATGACGCTCGGGAAGTTCTCCGTGCCGCGATACTGGAAGGGAACGACCGACCCCTGGAAGACGCGCTGGTCGCCCGACCACACCGTCAGGCCCAGGTAGTAGCGCCAGATCAGCGGGACGGTTGTCCCCGTGCTCGCCGACAATCGTACCGCGAGAAATCCGGGTTTCCCGTGAAGCGTCCCGTCAAGATCGAAGGCTCCGCCCTGCGCCTCGAGACGCGTCCAGCTCGGGTCTCGGGTACTCGTCGGTGAAGACGGCCGGCCCTCGCTGTCCCAGGCCCGGACGTACGCGACGGGAACCGGTGTGTGGGGTTCCACGCGACGGATCTCCTGCAACACGACACCGTCTCGCTCAATACGTCGAACCACGTCTCCGGGCAGGGTCGACTCCCAGCCTTGGCGGACCTCCGACAGAAAGAACTCGAAGTGGTCGGCGTTGAGCTGCAGGCCGTGCTTCCAGCCCAAGTACGATCCGAGTGCCGAGCCGTTCCCGACGATGTGGACGGCCGCGCCGGGGTGCTCGTCGCGGAGCCAGCGAAAGCCATCCCGGTACGTCTCCGAGTAGTGGGCCACGTCGAACTTCCCTCGTGCACCCTCGGTTCCACCGACGAGCGGATTGAAGTACAGGGAGGCGTAGGGGTGGAGCCGTGCGCTTGCGGTCATGCTCTCCGCGACGCCCAGCACCACTACGACCGTCGCGATGATTCTCGCCCGGGGCCCGAGACGAGCCACGCGCACCCACCCGACGGCCGCCAAGACGCAAATGGGGGGGACCATGAACAACAGATGCCGCGACGTGTCGTACAGCGTGGTCTGCTTGAACACCGGGACCAGTGCCGGACCGACGGTCCAAGCGACGAGCAGTACCCAACCGAATGCCACGCGGGGCGCCGGTCGCTTGCGCACTGTCGTCCAAAAGAGTCCGCCGAGCGTGGCGACGAATCCGAAGACGACGGGAATGGGGAGGGTGATGCCCAACCACACGACGACGTAGCTGGAGGGCGCATCCCAAAACGGATGGAGTTCACCCATGAACAGGCTTCGTGAGCCGTGCACGTGGCGCGTCAGGTCCATCGACGCCGTGGCGAGATGCCACGGAGGCCGCACCCAGAGCACGGGCCAGGTCGCGAACGTCGTGGCATACGCGATCAACAGGACGGCGCCTACGCGGATGGCCACGACCCGGGCCTGAGATTCGGAGGGGCGGCCAACTATGACGGCGCTCGCCGCGACGAAGTAGAACACGACACCGAACGGGCGAACCGTGGCGCACAGGCCCGCCAAGACTCCGGCGATGATAAGGCGCCGCCGGGTCGGCTCGTGGACGAGACGGATACACGCCCACGCGGACCAGACCGCGGCTGCCGAGAACGGTATGTCCTTCGGGTTCACACACGCCGAGCCCCAAAACCGGGGGGCGGTCGCGAGGAAGACCATCGCAAGCAACGCCACGGCCTCGCCACCGAGCGCTTTGGCGAGGCGGTGTGTGCCCAGCAGTCCGAGCCCCGCGGCGAACAGGTTGAGCACATGGCGCCCGAAGAACTCGTCGGTTCCGCCGAGCCAGTGATGGTCCGCCAGCCAGGCCAGACGTCCCATGAGATCGTAGAGCACGCCATAGTACTCACGCTCGGGCATCAGCGTGTACGCCTCGATCTCTCCGGTCGCGAGCGCGTCCATCCACCCTCGAGACCAGAGCATCCTCCACGGCTCGTCCGACGTCGGCCCGTAGTCCTGGGCGACCGTCAGCCCCATTCCCCAGAACGCCGCGAGAACGACCCACGGCCCCACCTTCCAGAGCAGGTGAAGACGTGGGCTAGGGCCCCGCGCCTCAGACGAGCTCATCGATCGTTCGTCCGGGCCCCGTCCATTCGATCGTTCGGTCCACCCGAGGTTCTTCGATCGCGACGGGACCCTCGGACTCGCGCCGTGCCTCGTCGACCCACTCTCGAACGATCCTAAACAGCGCGAACGCAAAGCCGTCGGCCCCCGCGGGCTTCACGAGCTCGATGCGCTCCCGCATGCCCTCCTTGTCCATCTGGAGCGCTCGATAGTGGCAGAAGGGATTGTTGCCCGGCCGCCCCATCAGTGGCTCAGAGACTGCCGTGCATCCTCCCTTGCAGACGTCCGCGTAGTAGCACTGCGCGCAGTAGCCCCACAGATCCGTCCGGGTTCGGTTGCGCAGCGAATCGATCTGCGGCTTCGTCCACAGCGCAGCAAGGCCTTCCTCCCGCCAGGAGCCACCGACGTTCGTCGGGCCACCCAGTGACGGGCAGTTCTTGATCGCGCCGTTGCTCTCGATGCCGATCGTCGACTTGCCAGCCTCGCATCCACCGAAGTGTCCGGTCCGCATGCGCTGCTTCGCGCGCAGCTTTCGCTCGACGGGGCCGAAGTAGCCCAGCGAGTTCGCCGGCCAGATCCGAACGCCGAGTTCGTCGGCGCGATCGCAGACGGCGTCGAGGGCGTCAAAAACCTCGAGCAGCATGTACGGCTCCATGACCAGCTCGAGGTTGTCGGCCGCGTTTCCATGCGGCACGGTGATCTGAAGCTGCCACGAGTGCACCCCTTCGGCCGCGATCAGCTCGAGCAAGTCGAGCAGTTCGAAGCGGGTGTACGCGTTGATCTGGGTGTTGACCGCCACGCCACATCCCGCATCTCGCAAGTACCGAAGGGCCCGGAACGCATGCTCCCAGCTGTCCTTGGTGTTCCGGACGAGGTCGTGGCTCTCTTGCATGCCGTCGATCGACAGGCTCACACTCTCGATGCCTGCCTCCACGAGGGCTTCGGCGCGATCCTTCGTCAGGCCATATCCACCCGTCGTCATCGTCGCGGACATGCCGAGTTCCCGAATCCTGCGGACGATCAGGATGAAGTCGTTGCGCAGATACGCTTCGCCCCCGATGAGGACCACCTCGCCAACGCCCATCTCGGCCAGCTCTTCGGTCAGCTGCAACGCTTCGGCGGTCGTCAATTCGTCCGGGCGCGCGTCCGCAGCCCGAGGACCGCAGTGCAGACAGCGCTGGTCACAGGCGAGCGTCAGCTCCCAGACCGCCAGACGCGGAACAGGAACCTGCCCCGGCAGAGTGGCCTCGAACCCTCGGCCGCGCGCCACCGGTAGCGAGTCGACGATCGGAAGGTGATGCTTGGCTTCTCGGAGTCTCATGCCTCCTGATCCGAGTCCGTGGGTTCTTCCCAAACCGACGATCCGGTCGAAGACGAGGAGGTACCAGGGCCGGCGTAGTACGAACCCCCGAAGTCCGTCGTGCTGCTGCTGGAGTCGCCCCCGGTGGTCGAGGTGGTCGAGGTGGTCGAAGCGGGCCCCGCGTAGTAGGAGCCGCCGAAGTCCGTTGTGGAGCTTTCGTCGGCAGTCGTGCTGCTGCTCGTCGAGGCGTCGGTCGTCGACGAACTCGATGCCGACTGGGTGGTGGTCCCCGGTCCGGTCGATGCACCGGTGTCTCCGTCGCTGTCACAGCCGACGAGACTGAGCCCCAAAGAGAGGCCTATCACCGCGGCGGCTCTCGCAGTTCGCGAGGGTGCCTTGCAATGAGGGCACACGGTCTCGGCGGCGACCACGAACTGATCACATGTCATGCAAAGTCTCATGAAGCCCCAAGTCGCGACCGACCTCGATTCGATCGCTTGCGTGCCGAAAAAAGACGCTATTCTGGGGAAGGTGGCCGCCGATCGCGTTTTGCTCGAACGTTGGCGGAACGGCGATCGCACCGCGGGAGAGGCGCTGTACCGCAACTGGGTGGGTGCGCTCTCACGCTTTTTTCGAAACAAGGTGAGCGACCGCGAGGAGGTCCCCGACCTGGTTTCTCAGACGTTCGTCGCCCTGACCGAGGTCAAAGACCGGTTTCGGGGCGAGTCGAGCATCCGGCGTCTGGTCTTCAGCCTGGCCCGCAAGATGCTCTCCGCGCACCTGCGCAAGCGCTACAAGCGGGCGCGTGAGGCGAAGGACTTCGACACGCTGTGTGTGGCGCAGGTCTCGGCGCACGGGCCGAGTTCCCTGGTGGCCAGGGAGCGCGGGCTCCGAGCCTTCGTGGATGGGCTGAGGCAGCTGTCACTGGGCGATCAAACGCTTCTCGAGCTGCGCTACTTCGAAGGACTGACCGGTCCTGAACTCGCCGACGTCTACGATGTCCCCGAGGGCACGATTCGGGGCCGGATCGCGCGCGCCGTCGGTCGGCTGGGCCGCGTCGTCGAGGAGAAGCTGGGTCACGAGCCCGGGCGAAGTGATGCTCCCGCGGTTGACGAAGTGGCCTTGGGCAGCTGGGCCCGCGCGCTTCGGGTCCAGCTGGGACGCGACCCCGATGGTTGAGGACCCACCCCACAGCGTCCACGGGGGACGGCTTCCGTTTGATGAGCGCTGGATGCGACGCAAGTCGCGGGTGGCTCTCTTCGGTGAGGACGGCGCACTTTGCCTCGGTCGCTACCAGATTGGCGAACGTCTGGGTGCCGGCGGAATGGGCACGGTCTATTCGGCGTGGGATCCGGAACTCGAGCGCAAGATCGCCATCAAGGTTCTCCACCACCGAGATTCGGACGCGGCCACGCGACTGAGGCAGGAAGCTCGAGCGCTGGCAGCACTCGCGCACCCCAACGTCGTCACGGTGTTCGAGGTCGCCCATGCCTCGAGCGAGGTGTTCCTGGTCATGGAACACGTGGAGGGAAGCACGCTTCGCGTCTGGCAGGGCGAAGAGGGCAGACGCGTCGGCGAGGTGCTGGGCGCCTACCACCAAGCGGGGTTGGGGCTCGCCGCGGCACATCGCGCCGACTTGGTTCATGGCGACTTCAAACCCGACAACGTGCTGGTCCACTCCGATGGGCGAGTCCGCGTTGCCGACTTCGGCCTGTGCGGACGCGGACCCACGTCGGGCTCGGACTCCGAGGACCACGGACAAACGCGCGGTGGAGGAACCGCCGCCTACATGGCACCCGAGCTGCAACAGGACGGTCGGGCGGATGCGCGCAGCGACCAGTTCGCGTTTTGCGTCTCCCTTCGCGAGGGATTGCGGACCGCTGTGGGGCGAGTGCCGCGGCGCGTGCATCGTGCTGTCGAACGAGGCTTGTCGCCGGATCCCGACGCACGATTTCCTTCCCTCGAGGACCTGCTGCCGGCGATCGAATCACGCCGTCGTTGGTGGATCGGACCGACCGTGGGGCTGGCAGCCGCCGGAATACTCCTGGCGATCGGGTCTCGCGATCCTTGCTCCGAGTCCGCCTCGCGCGTCTGGTCCGAAGACCGGGCTCGTGTTCAGACCAAGTTCGAGGCCGCCGAGCCCCGCTGGGTTTCCTCGACGTGGCGTGGAGTCGATCAAGCACTGCAGGCCCAGGAGAACGCCTTGGTGCTGGCGGGCGATGATGCGTGCCGGGCCGCGGAGCACCGCACAGAGGTGTTGTCCGAGCGAGCGCAGACGTGTCTCGAAACGGCGTCGCTAGAACTGGGCGGTTTCATCCAGCGTCTCCTCGAGTCCGACGCGTCGGTGCTCGCGACCGCGGCGCTGCGCGTCTCGCTGCTCACCCCGCCCGAGCGCTGCCGAAACGAGGCGACGCTCGAACATCTCGAAGCGCGGTCCGACCCAAAGCGGCATCAGCGGTTGGTCGATGCGGCCGTCTCATTCGCTCGCCTTCCGGGCGTCCCGATTCGCGCTGATGAGGCGGAGCTGCGCGCGGGCATCGAAAGCGGAGGCATGACCGAGTCGCTTGCGCTGAGGGTCAGAGCCCAGTCGGCGATCTCCGAGGGGAGGCCGTCCGATGCGGTCGCCGACCTGAAGCGATCGGTCGCGATCTCCGAGCGGCAGGGGGATGACACCGCTCGCGTTCACGGGCTCGCGCTGCTCGCGTTCGCCATCGGCCAGGACACACAGCGCCTTCGCGAGGCCGAGCAGGTCGGGGTTCAGGCGCTGTCCGCACTCGACGCGATGTCGCCCCGGCCGATTCTTCGCGCTCGCCTCTTGCACGACCTAGGGTCGGTCGCCGCCCACGCTCGGCCGCCAAGTCTCGAGGACGCGATTGCACGACACGAGGATGCCGTCGCAACCCTCGAGCAACACGTGGGACCAGAGCACCCGCTGACCCTTCGGGCTCGACTGAGCCTTGGGTCGGCGCTCAGTCTTGCGGGGCGCCATGCCGAAGCGGTGTCCTTGCTCGAGAGCACCGACGCCGCAGTTCAGGGCGTATGGGAACGCCACGAGCCTACGTGGAGTCGAGCCCGTCGTGCACTCGGACTCGCACACTTGGCGGCCCGGAACTACGAGGAGTCCCTCCGGGTTCTCACCGATGCTCGAGCGGCGAACCGAGACCGAGGTGCGACCCCCTTGGAGCGCGCGTACGACCACTACAATCTCGCCCTGGTTCAGCGCAGGCTCGACCGTCCCGCCGACGCATACGCCGAACTCGAGCGGGGCTATCCCATCGCGCGCGAGGCACTGGGAGCCGAACACCCCGAGCTCACCCCTTGGCTGGCACTTCTGGGGCGCACGGCCCTGAAGCTCGGGCGCGATGCCGAGGCCGCGCGATGGTTCGAACGCGCGTTGTACCTGTGCGAACTCGATGGTGCGGAGCCCAAGGAATTCGCCAAGCTTCGACTCAACCTCGCAGAGGCTCTGCTTGGGAGCGATGCCGAGACGGCCCGGGTTCACGCAGACGGCGCGCGCCGCTTTCTCGCGCAACAGCCCGCCGGCACGTTCGAGAAGCTCCGCGCGCGCCTGCAGGCGTTGACTGAAGCGTTGGTCACAGACCGAGCTCAGCAAGGGTCCGAGGTGCCACCTCGAAGCCGTTGAGCGTCAGCAGGAACGTGCCGCCCACCTCGTCGAACATCGCGGCGTCTGGGAGATCGATCCCCACGGCGCGCAGGAAGCGGTCGTCGACGCGGAGACCCGCATACGCCAACTGGAGCTCGCCGTCGCAGTCGGCATCCTGAGCGGTCGAGGCGGGAAGCGAGACGAGAACGCTGTCGTACGGCTGCACATCGACCGTGCCCTCGGCGATGCCTTGCAGGATCTCGAGGTCGAGCTCGAGCGGGGGCGGCTGCACGCCTTGCCCCTCATCTGCGATCCAGTACGGGTTGGTCGCGAGTTGATTGGTGAGCTTGGATGCTTCGAGGTCGGCGAAGATCGTCAACATCAGCCCTGGTTCGACCGGAACCTCGCTGGGCTCGGCGTCGACGCGGACGGTGATCCCCGAATACGGACCGCCACTGGGATCAGAGACCGTGAACATGCTCCCGATCCCGTTCGGGCCGGGGACTGGGGGCGATGTCGCGACCACGCCGGGTACGGAGACCCAGGTCCCTTGACGCACGACTCCCTGTTGAATTGCGAACACGCTCGAGACGAGCGGGGGGTCACCACCCATCCCGATCCCGGTGTCTTCGCCGCCCGCGGACCCTCCTCCTTCGTCGGAGTCGTCGTAGCCGCCGGTCGTCGCCCCGTCGAATCCGTCGAACCCGTCCGCCTCCGCCTCATCGCACCCCGATTCGATGATGCCGGTCTCACACATCGTCTCGCAGGTCGTCTGCGTCGACTCGGGCCCCAGCGTCGTCGTCCCGCTGGAGGTCGACGAGCCTGCGGACCCTGAGGCGCCCGCCGTCCCCGAAGACCCGGTCGAACTCGCAGACCCCATCGAAGCCGAGCCGCCGGCCATCGGCTCGGGCGCGCGACAGCCAGCGAGTGCGAGCACCGCGACGCAAAGACAAACGCACTTCACTCCGATGATCGTAGCTCAACTTGGGATGCGGACCCAGTGATGGCGATAGCGTGTAGACACCGTCCAGTCGGCGTCGAAGTCGCGACACCCTGAGCACTTCGCCCCGCTCACGTAGTCGTTGGGTTCGCCCGCTCAACCCTCCGCGGCCACCCGGCGGTAGTGCAGCGACCCACCGCCGCGCTCCAGCACCAGCATCGTCGAAGCCGCGGTCGTCGTGATGTACGCCGTGGACTGCGGCCGGTCCTTGAAGAAGAACTTCCGCGGCGCGGTGGGGTGCATGCGCTTGTCGGGGCGGCCGTGAATGTGCAACCGCAGTCCTTCGCCCTCGACGAAGCTCGTCTCGATTGCTCGCATCGCGGCGAGGGTCTCGGCATCGGCGTCGACAGCGATCTGTTCGAGGTCGCTTGGCGTCATGACCCATCGCCCTGCGAGCGCCGCGAACCGCTCGGGCTCGAGCGGCACCGGGCGCGCTTCGTCCCGCACGGGGACCGGAAGCTCGTACGCCATCTGCGCGACGGCCTCGGCGATCTGGGATCCAGGGGCGACCTCGGAGTTCGCCAGGTGAATCACGACCAGGTTGTCGGAGGGGAGCAAGAGGACGCCGTGTTCATGCCCGTCGAACAACCCCACCCAGCCGTAGGCGTCGCGTCCAGCGACGGTGGTCGGGGCGAAGCCGTAGGGCTTGCCCAGGTCGTTGTTGCCGAGCATCCGGCGACTGAGCTCGGCGCCATACGTCTCCTCGAGCAGTGCGGAGTACAGCTTGCCCAGATCGCTGGCGGTCGAGGTCCAGCCTCCGGCGGCGCCGAGTGATGCGGGGATCACATCGACGACCGGAACGAGGTGCTCGTCCTCGTGAAAGGACAGCCCGACCGATGCTCCCGCCTGCCGCCCATAGTGGGTGTGGTCCATGCCCAGTGGCTTCAAGACCCGGGCCTGCACGGCGTCGGCGTAGGGCTGCTCGGTGACCTCCTCGATCAGCAGGCCGAGCAGCGCCGCGTTGGATAGGCTCGGCGCAAAGTCGGTCCCGGGTTCGAACTCCAGCGGGTCGCCCGCGAACATGGTGACCAGCGCCTTGTGGTTGGCCTCGCGTCGCTTGTAGACCCGCTCGAACAGCATCGTCTCGGTGAAGTTGGGCAACCCGCTGGTCATCGTCAGGAGGTGTTCCACCGTGATGGATGGCTGCAGTTCCATGTCAGGAAGATGGGCCGCCACGGAATCATCGAGCTTCAAGTCCCCGCTGCGCACCAGATCGAGCACCGCGACGTGGGTGAGGTGGACCGACAGCGTGCCGATCTCGAACGCGTCGTCTTCACCGTGCGCCGTCCCTTCGGCCAAGTCCCGCAGGCCCCACGACTGCTGGTGCAGGGACTTTCCGTCGGCGAAGACGGCGGTGGTGCCATGGACCCGGAACGTCGGCCACTGCTGGCCCCATCCGGCGACGTAGGTGCTGACCGATTGTGCGAAGCCCTCGGGCAGGGCGAACTGTGGAGCGTCCTGCTGAGGCGCCGCGGCGGGGGACGAGGGACGGGGCTCGGTCGCGCACGCACAGGCAGCGGTGGCGAGGACGAGGGCGAGGCTGCGGACGAACATGTCTATCGGGACGCACCGGGCAGGGGACAAAAGGTTCCCGGGTCCTACACCGACACGCACCGAGCCCCGAAGGTTCGATGCCAACAGGTGCGCGAGGCGGCAAGTGCCGAGAACAGGGACCTGCGGCCAGAATTAGCCACGAGGAGATGGGTGCAGCCCAGTGTTCAGCGGACATCTCGAGGCTCGCCACCTCGCGCGCCCACGATACGGAGCGGAAAACGAAACGGATCGGGCCGGCCAGCGTTGTTCGGGTACCCTCGTGTTTCCGGTCAGCGAATCGCGCTCGAGGTTGTGCCGGGCCTTGGTCCCGGACCCACGCGGAGCCCCCTGCATCATGCTGAAGACCCCCATTCTCTCCCTCTCCTGTGCCGCCGCGGCCCTGGCCTTGGGGTGCGCACCTGCGCCGCAGACGCCACCCGAGGCGCCGGCGGTGGCCTCGGCCGCCGAGCCCGCGTCTCCCGGAGATCCGGACGCGCCTCGCTACAAGCCCAGCACGTCGAGCGCGACCGCCCTGGACATCACGACCAACGCCTACGGGGCCTATGACGCGGCCTCCGGCGCCCCCAAGATCGGTGATGTCGCCCAGGACTTCACGCTGCCACTCGCCGACGGAGGCACGTTCGACCTCGCGCAGGCGCGCTCGGCCGGTCCGGTGCTGGTGATGTTCTACCGCGGCTTCTGGTGACCCGCCTGCAACACGCAGCTCGGTGAGCTGCAAAGCGCCATCTCCGAATTCGACGCCCGCGGCGTCACCGTCGTCGCCCTGAGCGTCGATCCTCCCGAAGTCTCGCTGCCGTGGGTTCAGAAGAAGGGCTTCACGTTCCCCGTCGCGTGTGACCCCAAGCTGGAGGTCATCCGGAACTGGGGCCTGGAGAACACCGATGTCGGTGACTTGTCCCTTCACGCGGTCTACCTGCTCGACCCGGATGGAACGATCTTCTATCGGAAGATCGCACGTCGACGGGCCTACCCACCCGAGTTCCTCGACGCGATCGACTACCGCGCGAAAAAACTCGAAGCATCTGGATAACGGTTTGCGGTGGCGGTCGTCTGGAGGGCGTGAGGTTGGCCGGTCAGCAACGTGAGCCCCGGGGGTTGGTTCCCTGGGTTACGGCCGCACAGCGCGGGGACCGGGACGCCTTTGCGGTGCTGTACGAGGAGATGGCCCCGGTCGTTCACGGGCTCCTGTTGGCTCGGGTGCGGACGTTCGATGTTGCGGACCTGCAACAGGACGTCTTCGCGCTCGCGTTGCAACGGCTGCCTTCGTTGCAGGAGCCGGCCGCGTTCGCCGGATGGCTTTGTTCCATCGCCCGAAACGCCGCCGTCGACCACCTTCGCCGGCGTTCCTCAGACCCTATCGAAGCCCCCCGCACGCCCTACGCACTCGCGCCGCATGTTGCGGATGCGCGGCGGGTGTTGGAGGCGATTCGTAGCCTCCCGGAGGCGTACCGGGAGCCGTTGGTCCTGCGTCTGGTCGAAGGGCTCACGGGCCCGGAGATCGCCGAGAAGACGGGCCTGACGCCGGGATCCGTTCGCGTGAACCTCAGCCGCGGGATGAAGCGCCTGCGCGCCTCGCTTGGAGTGATGACCGATGCACGATGACTACTTGTGGGATGGAAGCGGTGACCTCGATGCCGAGGGCGCGCAGATGCTTGCGTTGCAGCGGACGCTCGCGCCGCTTCGTTATGAGCCGGAGCCCGTCCGGGTCCCTCGGGCCACGCCTTCGTTACGGCGGGCGTCTGCGTCCTCGGGTTGGGGTATACCGGTCCTTGTCGCGGCCGTCGCAGCCGCGGTTGTGCTGGTCCTGAGCTTGGGCTCGCACGACTCGCCAGGGAGCGGCGTGGGGGTGGTGGTGGTCTCGGCGCAAGCACCGGACTCCGCCGAACTCGACGAGCCCGCTTCTGAGGCCGAGCCTGAGGGGCCGCTGGCACCGGTCGCGACGGTGTCCGGAGCCAAGGAGCCCGAGACGGCTCGGCCTGCAGCGGAGACACCCGCGCTCACGCAGCTCTCCGAGAGCTCGAAGCCGCCGCGGCGCGCGGCCAAACCCCGTCGAGCCCGAAGCCGAACGCCCGCACCGGTCGAGCCCGATTGAAGCCAG
>OJGU01000580.1_pt1 | contig 19899 bp, 16 predicted proteins | sample 1594741 | NCBI WGS metagenome assembly OJGU01 (sample SAMN05416841, study PRJEB24817) | seawater metagenome | isolation source: Sea water | place: Canada:Atlantic | collected 2013-07
ACGAGATGTAGAGAGGTCTCGTGGGCTCGGAGATGTGTATAAGAGACAGCTGCATAGCCTGTCCGCTCGAGGACGAACCCAAGCGAGGGGGCGCCAACAAACAGTCCTAGATCGAACAAGGCCGTGAACGCTGCCAGCGCCCTGCCGCGCTCATGCGCTGGCGTCCGCATCACGACCATCGCCGAGGCAATCGGGAACGCATAGCCGTGGCCGATTCCGCAGAGCACTCCGGCGACGATCGTGGAGGTCGCGGTTCCGCCAAAGGCGAGCACCAGCAGTCCTGCCGCGGCGGACCACACCGATGGCACGAGCACGGTCTTCGCACCCACTCGATCGGGCAACCACCCCAGCGCTAGCCGCAGCACTACGGCCGCGATCGTGTACGCCGTGAAGAAGCCGCCCACACTGCCCACGCCCGTGTCGTCGACGAACGTCTTGAGGAACGTGAAATACGACGCGAGCGCGAACGCGAAGCTGAAGCCAACCAACCAGATTGGGCGGAGAAGGGGGGCCGATGCGGCGGCCAGGAACGAACGTTTCGGCCCGTCCGGCGCGTCCGGCTTGAGTTCTGGAAGGGTGAGCGCGGCGAGCGAGCCCAACACCGCTGCTGCGATGGCCGCGAAGAAGAGCTCCTGATAGCCCGCAGCCTCGAGGACTCGATCGCCGATCAACCCGGCCAGTGACAGCGGAATCATGCCCGAGACGCCAAACAGGGCCATGCCCTCGGCGCGCCGTTCCGCCGGGATGATGTCCGCGGCGATCGTGAAGAACACCGAGAAGAGCATGCCCTCGGCGACGCCGTGCCCCAGCCGCACGACAAACAACAGCGGCCCTACGTCGTCCACCAACAGGTAGGCCGCAGAGAACGCGATGTTCAACGCGCTGCCCACCAGCGCCACCACCCGCCGCCCGCGGCTGTCCATGATGCGCCCGATCAGCGGGCGCGACAGGATCGCCGAGGCGGCCATCGCCGCCATCGTGAGGCCAATCGTGAAGTCGTCCTCGGTGTGCTCGCGCAGAAAACCGGGCAGGTGAAGGAAGAAGAAGAACGACAGGCTGTGCATGAAGTTGGCCGCAAACCCGAGTACGAACGGACGACTCAGGAGCGGGGGCCGACTCACCGGCTACCCTTCCCACGACGGGGTGCGGGGTGCAATGCGCGGAGGTATGCTCCCGGCCATGCCCGAACGGCAGCCTCCTCCGCGGTCCGAGACGATCCGCGACTCCATTGCCCGGGAGCTTCGCGGGGGCTGGCTTTCCGCCCGTCAGCTCTCGAGCCTGGTCGGGATCTCGGAGAAGGCCGTTCCGGGACACCTCGAACACCTGCGCAAATCGGCGTCGGGTGCGGGGGAGACCTTCGAACTCGAGCCCGCCGTCTGCACCAAGTGCGACTATGAGTTCGAGGAGCGGGACCGTCTGTCCAAGCCCAGCCGCTGTCCGGAGTGCAAGGGGCAGCGCCTCGAGCCGCCCCGCTTTCGCATCACGACGGACGGCACGTGATCCCACTCGAGGTGATCCAGATCGAAGTCGGTCTCCTGCAGAACTTCTGCGAGGTCATCGGCTGCCCGCAGACGGGAGAGGCGGCGCTGATCGATCCCGCGTTCGAGGTTGACCGGCTTGTCGGAGCCGCGAAGAAGCGCGGCTGGACCGTCACCACGATCCTCCTCACGCACACCCACGACGACCACATCGCCGGACTGGACGAGGCGGCCGAACTCACCGGCGCCGTGGTTCGATGCCACCCCGTCGAGGTGGACACCGCGGGCCAGCAAGCCCCCAACGTGGTCCCCGTCGACGACGGTGAGGATGTCCTCGTTGGCCAGGGCCGCATCCGCGCGCTGTACACCCCCGGACATATGCCCGGTTGCGTCTGCTGGTACCTGCCCGAGACGGGGGCCCTCATCACCGGGGATGTGCTCTTCGTCGGCTCGATCGGCGGCGTGAAGTTTCCCCAGTCCGACCCGGACGCGATGTTCCACAGCCTGCACCGGGTGTTGGGCGCGCTTCCCGAAGAAACCCGCGTCTATCCCGGACACGACTACGGCAAGACACCCACCAGTACGCTCGCCTGGGAATTCGTGCACAATCCCGCGCTCCAGGTCGACGATGCTGCTGCGTTCCGCAAACTGCACGGGCTCTGAGCGCTTCAGGAGCCGCCGGTGATCGAGGCACTCGCGATCACGACGGGGTCGATCGTCGTCGGCGTCGTGCTGGGTGTGCTGACCCGTCGCAAGTCGGCGTCGTTCGGTGCGCTTCGTGTCTTTGCAGTCGCGGCCGTCGCCACCGCCGTCGCGCTACAGATGTTGCCCGAAGCGCTCACCGAGATGGGTGGCACGGCTCTGCTTGTCTTCGGCGGCGCGGTGGTCTTGCCCGGCTTGCTCTCGCCGATCCTTCGGCGGTTTCGCAGCACTGAGACGACCAGCCACTCTCTGAGTGCGGACCTCGGCTTCCTCGGGTTCATCGCCCACCAGCTCGCCGAAGGGGTTGCGCTCGGCTCATTCTCCACCGAGGCCCATGCCGACCACGGGCACGAGGGCCTGGTTCTGGCCGTCGCCGCCCACACGGTCCCGCTCACGGCGTTGTTGATCGCCGAAGCGCTCACCCACCGCACCCGCCGGGCCGCGATGGGACGGGCGGCTGCCCTCGTCATCGCGACTGGCCTCGGATTCGCGCTCGCCGACCTCCTTCACGACGTTCTCCCCCACGCGTTGCACTCGTGGTTGACCGCGGGCGTCGCGGGCGTGCTCATCCACATCCTCTTCCACGACCATGGTGAGGACGGACCCAGGACGCTCAAGCGCAAGGCCCTCGAGTCTGTTGCCGTTCTCGCTGGCATCGCGCTCCCGATCGTTGCGGCATCGGCCACCGGGCGAGGGGTCCAGCGCTCGGTCACCGATGCGTTCCTCGAACTGGCGCTGGAGACCGCGCCGATGCTCCTGCTCGGGCTCGGGCTCGGCGCGCTGTTGCAGCTTCTCGGCAGCAAGATCCCACAGCGGTTCCTGACCAGCGGTGGGGCCTTGCGCCAAGCGATTCGTGGTGTCGCAGTGGGCGCCCCGCTGCCGCTGTGTGCCTGCGGCGTGCTTCCCGTCGCAGAGTCCCTGCGCAAGCGTGGGGCCGGCCCGGCGTTGGTGATCGCGTTCCTCGTTGCGACCCCGGAACTCGGACCCGAGACGCTGACGCTCACGCTTCGCTTCATGGGCGGTCCGTACGCTGCCGTTCGGGTTGTGGCTGCGCTCGCGCTCGCGCTGTTCGCCGGGCTCTTGTTCAGCCGGTTGATCCGTTCCGATGCCGACGCCGCGCAGCCAACCGAGGTGCAACCGCTGCCTCCGCCCACCGAAGGTGCCGCGGTCCGGGTGCTTGGTCACTTCGACGAGCTGCTGCTTCACGTGGGTCCATGGGCGTTCGTCGGGCTGTGGGCCGCCGCGTTCGTCCAGGTTTCACTTCCGGAAGGATCGCTCGCCCAAACCACGGCCGGGGGCCTCGATATCTGGTTGGTCGCTGCGGTCGCCATGCCGGCCTACGTTTGTGCGGCCTCGGCCACGCCCGTCGCAGCGGTCCTCTTGCTCAAGGGAATCTCACCCGGTGCCGTCTTGGTCGGGCTTCTGCTGGGACCGGCGACCAACGTCGCCACCGTCGGTGTCTTGAAGAAAGCGTATGGCGGACGAAATGTTCTGCTGGGCGTCGCAGGCATCGCCCTCGCGACGATTGGGATGGGGTATGGGGTCAACGCGCTCGAGGTCCCGATCTCGCTTCCCGCGCAGCTCGACGGGCAGCACGGACATGGGGCCCTCGCGTGGGGAAGCGCTGCGCTCCTGGCACTCGCGCTTGGACGGCAGTTGTGGAGATGGGGCCTGGGGCCCTGGCTCGAGATTCTTGGTGGGCACCATCACCATCACGGCGACCACGACCATGGTCATGGACACGAGCACGGTCATGAACACGACCATGGGCATGGACACGATCACGGTCACGGACACGACCACGACCACGATCACCGCCATCGAGCCGATCGTGACTCCGAGGATTAGACCTCCCACGCGCACGCACACTGGCGTCCAGAGGTAGTCCGGTGTGGGATCGATACCGGCCCAGGATCCGATACCATCGCGGAAGGTCGAGATGCTGTTGGACGAAGTGCAGGCGAAGAGCGGGCGGACCGAGGTGACCTCGGTTGTCTGCTTCGCGTTTGCCGACATGGTCGCGATCCGATCGCTGCAGGCTGAGATCCCGGGCGACCACGTTCAGCTGGTGCCCGGAATCGACCGTGACCTCGAGGGGCTCGTTGTCCAGCTGCTCGGTGATGCCCCCGCGGTGATCGTGGTGGCGCACTCGTCCGAGCTCAGCGCCGCGCGCCTGGAGGAGGTGCTCGCCACGTTCAGCAAACAGCGCGATCGCAACCATCGGCTGTGTGTCGTCGAGTTCGATCAGGGGTCGCCGGCCGCGTTCTTGGACGGCGTCGGCGCTGCGGTGGATGACATGCGGGGCCGGAGTACACCGAGCCCGGTCGCAAGTCGTCCCGCCGGCGGGCCGAACACGACTCGCAGGCGACCACCAACCGCGGTCCCTGCGGCCGCCGTCCAATCTCGGCCGAGCGCGATCGGGGTGGCGGAAGCGCCCGGCCAAGTGGCGGAAGCGCCCTGCGAGAGCAGCGAGCCCTCCGGCGAAGTCACATCTCAAACGACGGCATCACAGGGCGCGGGAGAAGACGTCCTGTCGACCACGAACCCAGGCCCGTCGGACAGCGGCACGACGTTCCCTGATCTCAGTGCATCGATCTCCAACGTTCGTCGCGGACGAGCGGCCCGGGCCCGACGCCAGTTGGTTTGGCGTCGCGCCGCGATCGGAATGCTCGTCGTGGGCGGCTTGGGTTCGGTTGCGTGGATGGGCGGCGTGTCGGGCCTGGGGAACGGGGCGGCCGAGGTCGCAACAGCGGCAGGACCCGAGCTCCCGGTCCGCAAGGCGTCCTTGGCTCCCCCGCGATCGCCACAACCGGCTTCGGATACCCGCGCACCGGTGAAGCCGCGAAGTGTCCCTCCTGCGCCGAGCGGGAGCGCGGATGATGCCGCAGCGGAGTCGCGGCGCGTTGCGGCCGCGCTGGATGCCAAGCAGATGCACGCACTCGACGCGCTTCTCATCCGTGTTGCCTCGCGCGAGCCAGAGGGGTTTTCCGAGGCCCGAAAGCGCTGCGCGAGACTCGATGTCGCGAGTCTGCAAGGCTGGCGCCTACCGTCGTTGGATGAGCTTCGAACCCTCCGCCGCGCCCGCATGCTTGTCGAAGGCGAGTATTGGAGTACCTCGCGGGTGGGTGGCACGTCGCAGTTCACGCTCTCGCGCGACGTCACGCGACCACAGGAACGCGACCGAAGCGATCTCGAGACCGTGAAGACCCTTTGCGTTCGGCAGCGCTGACCGACGCTTTGCGTCACTGCGGTGACAAAGATCGATACTCTTTGCGGACCACAGACCGGGTCGCCGGGCGAAAACGAACGTGGAATTCCGCAACCCATCGGAATGACATGAACTCGTCCGTCTGCGCGGGCTTGGACTCAACCTTGCGATACAGGTGGGTGCGTGTTGAAGCGAACGCGCGGCAAGCGGATGAAGCTTCGAACTCACAGCGCCAGGTCGATGGGGATGCGTAAGGGACGATCGTGGAGCATCGACTGGCCCGTGCCGTCTGGGGGGACAGGTACGGAGCCGCGCTGAGGGAGCCGAAGGTTCGGCTGTCTTGTCAGAGGCACGCCCCGCGCCACCGGGCGCGGGGACGTGTCTCCTTCTCTGTGGACTCGGAGCTGCTGGCGGTTTTGCCGCGAGCGGAGGTTTTGTACGCGGGCACGGTACCCTCGCGCGATGCTCGGGGGGTTCCTGGCGATGAGTCTCGTGTGGGCTCAACCACCAAACTCCCCGCCGCCCGACCCGCAGCAGCCGCTTCGGAACGCGCTCCGGGTCGATGCAGGAGCGACCTGCCTCGAGCTCGACCATCTCGTGGACGTGATCAGCGGCGCGCTGCGGACAGACGAGGTCGATGCGCGGGTCGAGGTTGAGCTCGTCGGTGACTCCGACGATGCGCTCGCCCTCGAATACACCGTGCGACGCAGTGGAGAGGTCATCGCGACCCGCCGCTTCGATGCCGAGGCGACCGACTGTGAGCAGCTCCATGCGGTGGTGGGCGTCTCGGTGGCGCTGGCGATCGACGCGACGCTGCTACTGCCACAACCCGAACCCGAACCCGAGCCCGACCCCGAACCTGAGCCGGACCCCGAACCCGAGCCGGACCCCGAACCCGAGCCGGATCCCGAACCCGATGCCCCACCCGAACTCGAAGCTCGAAGGACCGCGACCGGAGAGTTCGAGCCTTCACCGTGGAAGGGCGCGTTCATCGTGCGAGGAGGGATTGGCGTTCAGGCTCCCCCGACCTGGGCGGGGGTTGGCGCGGTGGCCGTGGAGCTGCGATGGCGAGACCGGATCTCGATCGACGCGGGAGTGCTGGGCGCTCGGGGTGGCTTCGTGTCGCTCGGCGAAGGCCGAGCCGCGTTCACGCTCATTGGCGCGATGCTGGATCTCTGCGGTGGAAAGACCTTCGGGCGCGTTCATCCGCGCGGATGCGGGGGAGTGGTGGTCGGCGGCGCGTTGGCGCAGGGACGAGGCTTTGCGAATGCTCGGAACGATGCGATCCCGTGGCTGGGCCTGACGTTTGGCGGCGACGTGCGCGTTCGCGTCGCCAAGCAAGTTGAACTCGAGTTTGGTGCTGATGGGCTGGTGCATCTGCTGCGACCGGCCTTCGACTTTGTCGACAGCACCGGCACACGACAAGCTGGCCGCGACTTCCCTGCGGGCGGCGGGTGGGTCACCGCGGGCGTGGTGATCTCGTTTCGATGAGGGGCTGTCGGTGGAGCGCAACATTCAGCTGTATCCGCTGTACCAGGCAGCCCGTTCGAGCACCTTCTGGCTTCCGGTGTTCATCCTGTACTTCTCGTCGCGCTTCGATGCGGCCGAGGTGTTGCAGCTCGAGGCGATCTACTACGCGTCCGTCGTGTTGCTCGAGGTGCCGTCCGGGTACCTCTCGGATCGCGTCGGGCGAAGACCCACGCTCTTGCTGGCTGCGGCGGCCTGGATCGTGGGGTACGCCGCGCTGGCATTGGGGGGCGCGTGGTGGTTGTTTGCTGCCGGGCAAATCGCGATCGCGGCTGGAATGGCGTTCAACTCCGGGACCGACAACGCGTTGGTGTTCGACTCCTTATCGGCGCTCGGTCGCGAGAAGGAGGTCGCGTCGGTGGAGGGCAAGGCGCAGTCCTGGGCCGCGGTCTCGATGGCCCTTTGTGCCCTGGCCGGTGGACTGTTGGCGTCGATCGACCTGAGGCTGGGACACGCGCTGTCGGCAGCCGGGGCGGCTGTCGCGTTTGGGCTCGCGTGGTTCATCCGGGAGCCGAACCGGGTCGCCGTTGCGCAACGGCCTTGGGCTCAGCTCCACGGCGTCGTGAAGTCTTTGCGGAGCCCCGCCCTGCTTTGGTTGTTCACGTTCTCCGTCGTCATGACGGTGTTCAATCATGTGCCCTACGAACTGGCTCAGCCCTACCTGAGTCTCGTGCTCGCCGATGCTGGCGTCGATGGATTCACGCCGGCGGCATCGGGTTTGATGATGGCGCTGATGATGGGTGCCGCCGCCGTCGCAAGCCGATTCTCGGCACCGCTGGCACGGCGTATCGGGGTTGCGCCGGTGCTCCTTGGGGCGATGCTGGTTCAGGGCGTTGTTCTCGCTGGGCTCGCCGCATTCGTTCACCCGCTCGTTGTTGTGCTGTTGCTCCTGCGCTCGGTGCCGGGGGCGATGTCGCGTCCGCTCGAACTGCAGTGCACGCTGCCCAACGTCTCGGCCCACCAGCGTGCCACCTACCTTTCGGTCCAGAGCCTTGCTGGACGCCTGGCCTTCACGGGGGCGTTGGCGCTCGGCTCGTGGGTGGTCGGTTCCCTCGAGGGTCTCGGTGCATCGGCGATCTCGCGGCTGGCCGGCGGGGCAGGGGTCGCTCTGATCGCCGCGGCCATCGTCCTCACCTGGAGGCGACGGGCAATCGCGGTGGCGGAGGAATCGGCCGACTCGTGAGGAAAAGCCGGGTCGGGCACACGGTTCGGCCCGTTCCCGGACACCAACTCTCGTAAAGACGATGAAGGATCCAGCTAGCTCGGCAATACATGTCGTGGGACCCTCATGCCTTCCCGTGGACGAACATCTGGATGCAGACGCGCTTTATCGCGCTCACGCTCAGTTCGTCGCTCGATTCCTCATGCGGATCGGCGCGTCGGGGGAAGACGTGGCTGATCTGGTCCAAGAGGTGTTCTTGGTCGCGCATCGGCGCGGGGGCTTCACGATGGGGCGCGCGAAACCCACAACGTGGCTCGCGGAGATCGCATTTCGTGTCGCCTCGGACCGCCGCAAGAAGGCGCGGCGCCGCCTCGAGGACTCCAACGCAGAAGTCGTAGCCCTGGCGCCTGCGGTCGCTGCATCGGCCTCCCCGAGCAAGAAGGCGGAGGCTCGTCAGGCACTGGCCCGAGTTCAACGCGTGCTCGACACGCTCACGCCCGAAAAACGGGCGGTCTTCGTGCTGTACGAGTTGGAGGGCCAAGCGTGCGATGCCATCGCGGCGGCGCTCGACGTTCCAGTCGGGACCGTCTACAGCCGCCTGCACTCCGCGCGGCGCGAGTTTTCCAAGGCCCATGCCGCACTCGAGGGTTCCGACCCGCAGGTGCGTGCGCCGAACGAGACGGCAGTTGCGGATGATGCGAAAGCCTCGTCCCGCACCGCCGTTGTCGGAATGAGTTCATGATGTCCGAACCAACCCGTTTGCTCGATGATCCCGCGGTGGCCGAAGGCCTGCGCGCTGACTTGGCGCAGGCGCAAGCCGCCGTGCTCGAGGGTCTCGATGTGTCCGCCGGGGCCGCGAGCCTCAACGCCGCGATCGCGGCGGAAACGACGGCTGTCGGGACTGCGAGTGCCGGGGCCGGCAAGATGGTCGCGTTGGGTCTCGCAGGTGCTGTGACCGCGGGCGCGTTGGTCTGGTTTGCGCTGCGCGCCCCGGAGCCGGAACCCCAGGTTGTTGCGGCGCCCGTCGTCACGGACCCGGCCGAGCCCGTCTCAGTGAGCCCACCCGGGCCCGAGCCCGCTGCGCTGCCGAACGCCGCAGAGCCTGAGACCACAGCGCCGGGCATCGCAGCGCCGGTCGCGACGCCGAGCGTTCCGGAGCCCGAGCTCTCCGCTGTCGATGACGTCGCACCCGCGCCTCGCAAGCGTCCTCGAACCGGCGACAAGCAGGCCGACTACCTACGAGAGGCGAGGTTGATCTCCGACGCTCGTGCCGCGATGAAGACGGATGCGAGCCGCGCGCTGAAGCTCCTGGCCGAGGCGCGCTCCGAATTCCCTCGTGGCTTGCTGCGGGAAGAACGCGAGGCGCTCACCATCCTCAGCCTCGCGAAGCTCGGGCGCTCCACGCAAGCCAAGGCGTCCGCAAAGCGCTTCCTCGAGAAGCACGCGCAGAGCCCCTACGCCGCCGCCGTCCGACAGGTCCTCGAGTAGCGGACTTCTCCTGACCTTGCCGTACCGTCTCGTGGGTGTGTGGACCGGGGTTTCGGTGCCCCGGAACCGTGGCTGATCAGCGCGAAGCGGATGCGGGACCCGGGTCTGAGGCGGAAGTCACAGTCTTGGCACGGGCGATGCCGATCCTCTGCTAGGCTCGGTCCATGGAGGTGAGCTGGCAGAGCGCAGTGTGTTGCGTCGCGCTTCTCTCCGGCTGCCAGGTTCGGGGATTGGTGGGCTCCAATGAGAGCGCCGACGACTCCGCAGCGACCGCGGCAGCATCCGCCGGCATGGAAGGCGGCGGCGAAGGTGTCGGTACGTTCGACTCCAACTCTGGCGGCGGCAGCGGAGGCCAAAGCGCGAGCGGGATCCGCGGCGCGATGGGGACGGAGTCCGACGATGGAGCTTCGTCCTCGGGGGACCAACCGCCTCGACTCGACGTCGCGCCCGGCGATGACTCGGAAGCCTGCGCGCCTCCCTCGTTCCCGGCCTGCGACGGCGGTGACGGAGGCAACCTCAAGTGGCAGCGCGCGATCGGCTTGTGCGACGGCGACAGTGAGGCGGAGTACTCCCAGACAACTCGTCCCGGAGCCGTTGCAATCGTCAAGGGTCGCCTCGGCGGTCCAAAGAGCCCGTTCTCCCCGCGAGAAGGAGAGAGCATGGTCGTGCTCTCCACAGGGGACGCCTCCGATCTGAAGCTGACCCCCCAAGGACTCCGCAGCAAGTGGCCCCTCGAGTGCGAGGACCCGCTGTTTTGCCCGAGTACCGATCTCGGGGGCGGACGACGTGGAGTCCTTCCCGCGCCGATGACGTGGCGTCCGGTCGATGGCGAAGGCGACTGCTCCGAGGACCCGCTGCTCATCGGCGAAGGTGACTGCTCGAACAGCCTCGCGGGCCCTTGGCTCGGTGGTGATGGCGCGTACGACTATGGCGAGCTCCGCATGCGCGCAGAGGTGCCTCGGTTCACCGACGCGCTGCAGTTCGACTTTGCGTTCTTCTCCAGCGAGTACCCGGTGTTCACGCAGGACGTCGATGTGGCCTACAACGACATGTTCGTCGCCTGGCTGGAGTCCGAGGCGTGGACGGGCAACGTGTCGTTCGACGATTCGCTGCAGCCCATCACGGTGCACAGCGTGTTCATGGACTACCGCAGCCCGAGCGAGGCGTGCCCCGATTGCAGCGCGCCAGAGCTCGAGGGGTTCGCGATGGAGCACCACGCCGGCACGAAGTGGCTGACGACGAAGGCACCGGTGGTACCCGGTGAGACCATCGATCTCGTTTTCGCGGTCTTCGACCTCACCGACGCGACGTTCGACAGCGTGGTCCTGCTCGACGGGTTCGAGTGGTCGTGCAGCTCGACCCGGCCGATCACCACCGAAGGCTGAGCGGCCGGTCGCGGCGGCCCAACCTCAGCGGAATTCGCGCTTGTTCGGACTCGAAAAATCCGAAAAAAAAGTGTCGCCGAGTTGAAGGAACCAGGGCCCGTCGGACATTCAACCAATGTGAGGCCCCGAAGGCTTCACCGCTGGCGGGGGTCCCTCGTCAGTGACAGTCCAGACAAGGTCGGCATCCCTGGCGCGAGTCACGTCCCCCTAACTTCGTGGCTCGCGCCACTTTATTGCCCCGTCTTTGTTGGCTGGGCCAAACAACAAGAGCGTCCGCCCTCGTAGGAGGGGGACGCTCTTTTGCGTTCAGGACCGTGCCTGGGGCCTACAGCCCGTCGAGTGGGTTGTCCCCACCGCCGACGTCGATGTTGTCCTCGCGTTTGTTGCCCGGGTTCACTTTCACCGAGACCTTCGACTTCTTGTCGTCGCTCTGGAAGGTGACCCAAGCTGCGCCTTTGGCCGACTTGGTGGACTTGAGGCGCTGCTTCCCTCCGGTGGAGTAGGTGACCTCAATCGAGTAGCCCTCGTCGGTGGACTCGACGTAGACGACTGCTTCGTGCTTCTTCTTGCCCTCGTTGAGCACCAGGACCAGCTCTTCGCCGGTTTCCATCTTGTGCCCAGGGTGCTTGAGCGTCTTGCCGCCGGTCTCGATCTTGAGCTTCACGAACACCTTCTCCGCCGCCGAAGCGGGCGCAGGAGCAGGGGTCGAGACTGGCGCAGCCGAAGCGCTCGCGGGTGCGACCGGAGCGGTCAGAAGGGCGGCGAACGCGACAGTCAGCAGCATGGCCGGCTTTGGACGAGCGTGCATAGGCAGATATTCACCCTGACCACTGCGAAACGGCAAGGTTCCCAGCTCATGTGGGGCGAAGATCGAGGGTGGCGATGCACTCGACGTGGTGCGTGTGGGGGAACATATCGACAGGTTGCACGTCGACCAGGTCGAATGCGCCATCCTCGCCGCATAGGATCGCCAGATCTCGTCCCAGACTTGCTGGGTCGCACGACACGTAGATCACGCGCCTGGGCTTGAAGTTCGCAACGGCCTCGAGCGCCTCGGGCAGGCAACCGCTCCGAGGTGGATCGAGGATGACGACGTCGACTTTCTGCTCCAGCTTGGGCAACAGCAACTCGGCGCGTGCACAGATGAGCTCGACGTTGTCGAGTCCCGCCAGGGCCTTCTTGGCCGCTTCGATCGCGGGCGCACTCTCCTCGATCGCGATCACTTTTCCCACCGTGTCGGCGAGCAGCGCGGCGAAGGTGCCGACCCCGGCGTAGGCATCGGCGACCACGGTGTCAGCGTCGCCTTCGACCCGTGCCCGAACGACATCGATGAGCTTCTCGGCCTGCGGGCGGTTGACTTGGAAGAAGGCGCTTGCCGCCACCAGAAACTCGCGCCCATGGAGGCGCTCGGTGATGTGTTGCTGACCGGTCTCCAAGCCGTACTCCGCGAGGTCGAGCTTCGGCTGGATCATGACCTGGTCGGCGTCCGCACCCACGCGGATGTTGCACTGCGTCGCCCCGTCCAAGTTGCCCTGAAGCTTGCCCAGGACGTCGTTGATCCGCGGGTCCATGATCTTGCACTCGGGGACCTCGAAGAACTGCCGCTTGAACCGGCGGATGTAGCCGAGCTTGCCCTCGCGGACCGTGAACCGGGCGTGGTTGCGGTAGTTCCAAGGGTCGTCCGCGCCGATCACCTCGGACACCGGAGGGTCTTTGAAGTCGCCGAACTTGAGAAGCTGGGCGCGGACCATGTCTCGCTTGAGCTTCAGTTGGTGCGGGTAGGCGACGTGCTGGAACTGGCAGCCGCTGCAGCCCTCGAATAGAGGACAGGGCGGCTCGACTCGGTGCTCCGACTTGCTGGTGACTTCCTCGACGTCGACCGCGACGTAGTTGCGTCGGATCTTGCGGATCTTCACGCGCGCCTCTTCGCCCGGGATCACACCCGCGGCGTAGATCGGCAACGCCAACCCTTCGCTTGCGATGCCATCGCCACGGGGGGCAACTTCGTCAAACCGAATCGATACGGTCTCGCCTTCTTCGAATTCGCGCGTCATTCGTCTTCCAAATCGAGGTCCCACCGGACCTCAGTCCAAGTGCTGGCCCGCAGCGACTGCAGGTTCTCGGTGATCCACAGCATCGTGTCGTCGTCCTGCGAGCCGTCGAGGGCAAGCTCTTGCCACTGTCGACGCGCCGTCACATAGGCCTGGGCCATCGCAGACCAGTCGTCGTAGGCATCCTGAAGCCGCAGTGCGATCGGCTCGATCATCGACCAGCTGTCGTCGTCGTCGACCATCTCCGCCGCCGCACCGAGGCGAGCGACGATGATGAACCGCAGCAGCTCCCAAGCGTTGTCCGGGTTGGGAGACGTGCCGAGGTTGCGCAGGGCGTCGTGCAGTTCGCGGGCACCGTGCACATGCCACCAGCGCTGCAGCATGCGGCGTGCTTCACCCCGAGGGAGGTGGCCGTAGTCGCAGTCGCGGCTGACGAGTCGGACTCCGGCCTGGCACCAGCGGCGCAGCGGGTTCTTGGCATCGACCTCGGCGCGGGTTTCTTTGGGCTGTCCATCGCGGCCGCGCCGACGTCGGCTCGTGAGCCAGGCGATCACGATCAGCGCCGCGGCGCCCGCGAGCAGCCACTGCCAGTTGTCCAGCAGCCAGTCCAGCAACTCGTTCATCGCGTGACCGGCTCCAACATCTCCAACGTGCAGTCGTCGGCGCGCAGTCGAACCCGAGTCCCGAAGGGCAGGGCCATGTTGCGACCGCTGTCGTGGCCGAACTCGAAACCGGTCACCACGGGGACGCCGAGGGTCCCCAGCCGCTCCAGTACGACCTCTTCGGCCGAAGGCCCCACGCCGGGCTTGGGTCGTTCGCACATCGAGAGCTGCCCGACCAAGACCCCTCGCACACCTCGGAGCGAGCCGCTGCTGAGCAGATGGGTGAGGGCGCGGTCGATGCGGTAGGGGGCCTCGTTGATCTCTTCGATCGCGAGGATGTTGCCGCGCATGGGCGGGAAGAACCGCGTGCCGACCAGGCTGCGCAGGACTTCCAGGTTGCCGGCGATGAGGCGGCCTTCGACGGTTCCTCCATGAAGCGCCGAACCTTCGGAGGCGACGATCGGCGGCGGGACCTCGCCGCGCAGGAGGTCGAACAGGTGGGCGACATCGCCGGGATGAAGGCCACTGAGTTGGGTGAGGACCGGCCCGTGGATCGTCGCGACCGAGGCGGCAACCCATGCCCAGCTGAGCAGGGCGGTGACATCGGAGAACCCGATGATCGCCTTGGGGTTTCGGCGCAAGCGTGCGGGGTCGAGGCGGCTGAGGAGACGAGTGAGTCCGTATCCACCGCGTGCGCAGAGGATGACGCCCGGGTCTGGCGCTGAAAAAGCAGTGTGCAAGCCTTCGGCCCGCTCGTCGTCCGGCCCCGCGAAGTAGCCATCGGATTCGAGCAAGTTTGAGGCGAGCTCGATCGGGTGACCTTCCCCCAAGGCGCGCTGGAGTGAACGCATGCCCTTATCCAGCCGGGCTGCCTCGACCGGACCCGACGGCGCGACGACGTGCACGTGGGTACCAGGCCGCAACGCGGGCGGAATGTTGATTCCGGGCGACTGGGAAGGGGCGTTCAACGGGGGCGGACTATATCAGGCAACGGTGGTCACAACTGGATCTGTGACAGGCTTAATCCCTCGCCGCGGCGAGGCCTCTACGGAAGCGGATGAGGCACTCGGGCGTTCCACCTTGGGATGGGGCGAACGATGGAACGGCACGGACGACTGCGGGATACTCGGGGGGTGGTCCGAAAGGAGGAACTCCCCGCGTCGCGGACGCGCACGTTGTCAGACGACGAGGCGGCGGTCGGTGCTCGTTGGGAACGCACCACGGGCACGAAGATCGGCCGCTACGTCGTCGAAGCCCGGCTCGGTGCCGGGGCGATGGGCGTGGTCTATCGTGCGCTGGACCCGAAGCTGAATCGGCTCGTCGCCATCAAGATGGCGCACGATTCCCAGGCTCGTACCCCGCGCGGTGTGGAGAGGTTCGCCCGGGAAGCGCGAGCGATGGCGGCCCTGGACCACCCGCACGTTGTCGCGGTCTACGACTATGGCGTTCGAGACGGCGACGGCTTTCTCGTGATGGAGCTACTGGTCGCCAAGACGTTGACGGAATGGCTCGAGACCGGGCCCACGTCGGCGGATCGAATCCGGGTGCTCCGGGAAGCCGGCGAAGGGCTTGCCGCCGCGCATGAGGCCGGGCTGGTCCACCGAGACTTCAAACCAGGCAACGTGCTCATCACCCAGGACGGCACGGCCAAGGTCACCGACTTCGGTCTCGCCCGGGTCTACGGCGAAGATGACTCGAGATCCGATGCGTCGCCGGTCGTTGCCCCGCACGAGTTCAGCGGGTCGGGGCCGAACTCGCACACCGTGACGGCGGAAGGGGTTGTGCTGGGCACGCCAGCGTACATGTCCCCCGAGCAGCACCGCGCCCACCCGTTGACGCCGCAGTCCGACCAATACAGCTACTGCTTGACCGCGTTCGAGGTCCTCACCGGGTCGAGGCTCTTCGAGGCTCCATCGCTGATGAAGCTCGAGTTGATGAAGGACGAGGGTCCCTCGCCGCAAGCGCTGCGCGGCCTCTCTCTTCCGATTGCACGGGCCCTGCGCCGGGGCCTTCAGCCGCGCGCCCGTGACCGATTCGTGGATGTTCCGGCGCTGTTGCGGGCGCTCGAACGCCGACCCCTTCGGACCTGGGCAGCGGCCGCGGGCGCAGTATTGCTGCCGTTGGCGCTGGTGGCCGCCCCGTCCGGCGGAGCCAGCGATCCTTCATGCACAACCCAGAGCACCGCACCGCTGTGGACCGACGAGGACCGTGGCGAGATGCGGGCGGTCTTCAATCGCTCCGCGGATCCTGGCGCGGGGGAGGTGGCCGATTTGGTGCTGTCGATCTTCGAGGGCGAAGCCGAGGCGTGGTCGCTTGCAAGGGCGGGCACGTGCGAACTCGGGCCGAAGGAGCGAGACCTTGCCGTCGCATGCCTCGAGACCCGCCGGGAGGAGTTCGAAGCGACACGGGACCGGATCTCCATGCGGTCGGCCGTCGCGGTCCAACAAGCGACCCAGGTTGCATCCTCCCTCAAGCCCTCAGCAGAGTGCCTGCAGCCGATCGCGGCACGACTCCAAGCGGCCAGGGGGGACCCGCGGACCCACGCATACTTGGACGAGGTCGAGCGACGAAAGAACGCGGCCTCGGACGCGCTACGTCGTGAGGACAATCGGGCGGCGCAGGCAGAACTTGCGGCGGCATTGGAGGCGATCGGGCAGCTCGAGCCGCCCGCGATTCGGGCGAAGCCGCTGACGGATGTCGGCAACCTGCTCGACTCCGCCGGCGCCGCGGAGAAGGCGTCCGAAGTCCTTGGCGAGGCACATGCGTACGCGGTCGAAGCCGGGGACGATCGCAATGCAGCCTCAGCGGCGATTCGCCTGGTTTGGGTCGAAGGCGTCGCGCTCGGTCGCCCCGAGGACGGCCGACGGTGGTCGAGGAAGGCAGACGCACATCTCGAACACTTCACCCCGCGGCCCGACATGGCGGCCGCCCGGTTCGTCAATCTGGCGGCGATCGCTCAGGGGGAAGGGGACCTGGAGCAGGCCTTGAAGCTGATGATGCAGGCCAACGAAGCTGCGGAGTCGGGCGAGCAGGCCCCGGCATCGCCAGCCCGTCAGAACACCCTGTTGATGGCGCGGGCCCGTCGCGAACACAACGTGGGTGCGCTCAACTACTGGCTCAATCGGAACCAGGAAGGGCTCGCGGCGTTCCAGCGGGAGGTCGCCGCGATCCAGGCCGCTCGCGGCGTGGACCACCTCGACACGCTCGATGGGCTCGAGGGCGTTGCGGTCACGGCGGACGCGCTTGGCGATCTCGGCCTCGCTCGGGTCTCCGCCAAGTCCAGGGTGCGCATCCTCGAAAAACACCGCGGCAAGAACCACCCCAGTGTGGGCGGGGCGCTGCAAACGCTCGCGTCGATCGAGTACTCGCTGGGAGATCTCGAAGAGGTCCGGCGATTGTATGAGCGCACGATTGCGTTGCTTCAGGACCACGAGGAGCCGGGCTACGAACTCCGGTTGGCGAGCGCGCGTGTTGAGCTGACGACTGTGCTCCGTGAGTTGGGCGAGGGCGAGGCCGCGATGGAGCAGGCCACGCTGGCGTATGCCGGGTTCGAGGCCGGCACGGACCCCGCCTACGCGGGCCACCGTGCCGGGGCGCTGCGCGAGTTGGCCTTGCTGCACTCCCAACTCGGCAAGCATGATGAAGCCATCGAGTACATGGAGCGGGCGTACGTTGCCGGTGGCGATTCCATGCTCGAGCTGCTCAACCGGGTCGTGTTTGCCGTCGCTCAGATCTACGTGTTCAATGGCGCGGGTCGGTATGACGACGCCGTTGCGGCGGGAGAGGCCGCGATGAAGATCGGCAAAGACATGCCAAACTCGGTGGACACGATGCTGCTGCAGCTCCGGCTTGCGGAAGCGCTCGCGCATCGCGGGGCGGCCGGTGACAACGACCGTGCTCTTGGGATTCTAGATTCCGTCGAAACCAAAGCTCGCCAGAACGATGCGAGCGTCATTTTGAAGCGCGACCTTCCCGAGTCGCGTGCCGAAGTCGTGGCGCTGGGCGAGACGCGATAGCCTGCCGCGCGTCTCGGCGGCCTGAATCAGGCTTCGATGATGCGCAGCGGGACTTCGGGGTCGAGCACGTAGCCGCTGTCCGTCCGCACCAAGAGATCGCGCAGACCCATCTTCCGGAGGGTGGTCATCGCAACGTACACGCGGTTGGCTCCGGCTCGGGGCAACAGTTTCTCGTCCGTCCACGCGCGGTCGAGCATGTCCGAGACAGAGAGCGCACGACCGGGCTCATCGCGCCGCGCGTCGAGCATGGTCCCAAGCACCCGGGCGAGGGTCTTGCGGCGCTCCAGGTCGAACCGCTGACCGTCCGGTGTCGTGTACCAGCGACCGCCGGCATCGGCCACGAACGGCTCGCGTTCGACCTTTCGCCCGTAGGTGGAAATCCCCGCGGCACTCGACTGCTGAGCGAGAAGCGCGTCCAGGCCTTCGAAGGGGGTGAGCGTGTCGTCGTCAGACTCCACGGCAGCGCGCTCGACCAGAGCCTCCAGTTCGTGCAGGTTGCCCGGCCATCGGTGGCGAAGCAGGCGGAACGTAAACTCGGCATCGAGCCGGACCTCGGGGTTGCAGTAGCGTCGCGCAAACGCGAGCGCGAGCAGCGGGATGTCCGTGCGCCGCTCCGTCAGCGAAGGGACTCGGATGGACCACCGGCGAAGTCGGTGGACGAGTTCGGGGCGAAGCCGGTGCGCGAGCGACTCGGGGGACTCGACCGTGCAGGCGACGAGCCCGGTGTCCTGAAGCTCGGCACCGTCGAGACGGTCCACGAGGAAGAGTTGCGCGGCGGCTGGCAACTCCTCGACGTTGTCGAGGACCACGGTTCCGCCGGCCGCGGCGTCCAGCACTGCACCCAGCAAGGCTTCCTCATCCTGGGAGCGTCCGCAGCGGGTGATCTCCAGTGGTCCGGTCCTCCCAGAGATGGTGTGAAGGTGCCTGGCCAGGGCACTCTTTCCGACCCCGGATTCGCCCCACAACAGCGTCGGGCCGCGCGTCGATGCCTTGCCGACGGTCGTGACGGCCGAGAGAAACGCGTAGCTGTTTCCCACCATCCCTTCGGGCGCTTGATGCTCGGGTGGCTGGGGTTCGCGGGTCACCATGAGCAGCGCGCGTCCGAGCCCGATCACATCTCCGGAGATCAGCGGGTGCTCTTGAATGCGGCTCCCGTTGACGTAGGTCCCGTTTCGACTGCCGGCATCTCGGACGATCGGTGTGCCTCCGCTGCCACGGTCGAACTCGGCATGAGCTCGAGAGATGTGCCCGTCGTCGAGTACGCCCTCGCCGAATGCATCGGATTTGCGGCCCAAGCCGACAGGCCCATCGAGCGCGATGCGGCGACCGATGTGGGAGGGGTCGTCGTGGTGGACCAACTCGATCCACCACTGTCTCGGGGCCCGGCCGTCGTCTTCGGCCAGGGTCGAGGTTTGTGTCGTTTCCGCGGTCGCCAAGGAAACGCCAGTATCCCACTTCGCTCGCAGAGCCCAAGCTCATGCGGAAGGCCCGGGCGGGACGAAACAGGACCTTTCGCCGACGGGGGCCGAAGTTCCGGGTTCTCCGAGGGCAGGACCGCCTTCGCACAGGCCTTTCGCGGACCTTAAATCTCGGCGCTCGGCCACCGGTGCGGTGACTGGCTGGTCAAGGGACTGGATGCGCGCTGGCCGTGCACATTGCACGGGGCTCAGAATCGAACCCGCATCGACATGCCCGCGTAGGTTGGGCTCATGGCGGGGGTGACCGAAAGCCGTGCACCCCGGGGCCGGTGGATGAGCACCGAAATTCCGGTCGCAAGCATCGTGGGCGCTGCGACGAGGACCATGAACCCGGCTCGCGCCCGCTTGACCTCGCTGAGTCCATCGTTGAGACGAGCGTATTCAGCGTCTTCGAGCGCGCTGGTGTCGCCGTCGAACTCCCGACCGATGTCGATCGCCTGCTGTGCACCTGAGCCGAGAAGGCCCGCACCCACTGCGAGACCGGCCGTGCCGAGCACCACCGCGGTGGCTCCGGTGCCGATGGCGATGCGTCGTTTCTTTGCGAGGCTGTAGCGTGGGTTTTGGTGCAGCCACTCTCCGAACGCCCGACCTGCAACCGCTCCGAAGACGGCCCCGCCTGCACCAAATCCGACCGCCCCGAAGACCCGACCGCCCCGAACCCCGATGTCGCCGTCGCTCGGCGCGTCGCAGGACGTGATGTCGTCTTGGCTTCCGCAGTCGGGGAGCAGCGCCAATCGGCTCATGACGATCGCCGAGCCCACGAGACCTCTCTACATCTCGTATGCCGTCTTCTGCTTGAAAA
>OJGU01000581.1_pt1 | contig 19886 bp, 18 predicted proteins | sample 1594741 | NCBI WGS metagenome assembly OJGU01 (sample SAMN05416841, study PRJEB24817) | seawater metagenome | isolation source: Sea water | place: Canada:Atlantic | collected 2013-07
CGCCCTCCCGCTGAAGGCCACTTCGGTGACAAAGAATTTGCCTCAAGGTCACCGCCGGAGATTCGGGAAACGGATTGAGAGGAAGGAACTCGTCAGGGAGAGGTGCATCAAGGTCTAGCCTTCCCGCTTCCACTTGCTGCATCACTGCAACCGCATTGAGCAACTTCGAAATACTGCCTACCCGGAAAACCGAGTGGCGCTTAGCCTCACCGAACCCCTCTGCCAATACAAGTTTCCCATTATCCACCAGCGCAACCCCAACACCATCCAGGTCCCATTCTGCCATTTCTGCTCGAACAATGGATGCCAGGTGATCTTTGAGCCCTTGCTCAGCTTTCAAAGAGTGGGCGTCACTTAGAACGCTTGAGAACAGAATGATCCAAGACAACAAATGTTTCATAACACAGTCTTAATTTCAGAGAGCAGGCGCTTCAGTTGAGTCTGCGAATGATTGGCAAATACCGCAAACCGCAACACGCCTTCAGCTGGGATACCGCTGTAAGCCCCCACATAGGGTAAGAGAATCCCCCGTTCGAGCAGCTCTGCGTGAAGACGTTGCATGTTGGACACACCACCAATCGACACCCCAAAATTGGCACACTTTCCATCCGGCACCTGGAGTCCCAAGGCCCGCAAACCATCTTTGACCAAGCGAACATTCTCACCGAGGCGTTCCCGGAGCCCCGGTTCAGCCAAGACAATCTCCAAGGCTTTCGCACTTGAGCCAGCAACAGCTGCCCCGGGGGCACTCGCACCATCAAAGTAATTTGAAGCTTCCCGCACCTGCGTCACAAATCGGCTCGTTCCGGGGATGATCCCACCAAAGCCTCCCAAGGCCTTTGACAAGGTCCCCCCAACGACAAGTCGCACGCCATCAGCACCCTCGCCGCCATTGACCTTTGGCCAAAGGCCAAACTCATCCAACATCCCACGACCGTCCCCCCCTAACACCCCAAAGCCATGGGCATCATCCAAAAGCAAAGTAGCTTGATCCAGGTGCTTCAAGACACAAAGAAACTCCCCGATGGGAGCGATCTTCCCAGATGAGGGACCGACAGCATCCGCCATCACCAAGACCCTCCGATAACTTCCAAGGCACTTCTCAAGATCACCCTCAATCCGACAATCGAACAACACAAGGGGAACATCCAACAGTCGCGCCGCTTCCAACACACAATAGTGAGACGATTTCTCAACAAGCACGGCCTCAACACCCTCGCCAAGGGCGGCAACGAGAATATGATTGGTCATATAGCCGGAACCAAAGTAGAACGCCGCCTCAGCACCAAAAAACTGTGCCGCCTTTGCTTCGACCTCAAGCAACGGAGGACTGCTACCGAAGCGAGATCGCGAGGTCGCCGAGTGCACACCATACTGACGAAGGGCAGCACATCCCGCCTCAATCACTTCAGCCCGGCCCGCCAAGCCCAAGTAGCTTGTCCCCCCAAAATAGAGATACGATTTCCCATTAAAAACCGTTTGCGGCCCCGGAGGACTTTGCATCTCAAGCATCGGGCTCATCACATCTCCCCTCCCCGCAGATCAATTCCACCGTCCCGCCTCCGCGTGAAAAGCAATCCTGTTCGTCGGACCTGTCAAATCGATAAAAGCACGCATTACTATGTCTCACGTGCATCCAAGACAACCCTGGTTCGAAACAGCCTATCGTGAAGCGCCAAGCGTTTCTTAGAATACACAACAAATCCCATTTCAATCAACAAAGGTACAATTAGTAACAGCTGCCTGAGAATATCATTTGTCTCCATTCCAGCTTCTTCCAAGATCCCCATAACAGCCCCGGTCCAGAGGAGAAGAAACTGCATCCCCGTACGCGAGGCAATCTGAGTCCGTGACGGAACGGCACCATGGCTATCCACCACCCGCAGTTGAAACAATCGTTTCCCCGGCGTCGTGCCGCGGGACCATTGATAGACAATTGCAATGGCAGGGACGCCAACGGCAGCTGCCAAGTGAATAATCCAATTCAAGAGTGTTTGCTCTCCCAAGAATTCAACAATCGGACCTAGCCGCACCGGAAGAAACAAGATCACCGTCATCAAGAAAAGGCAGAAGATATCGACAAGCCATGCCAGGCCCCGAGGTAGGAGCCCGGCAGAAGGCATGCTTAGAGGTTTCACCTCTTCTAAATCGTCAATCAACTCGTCGTAGGACTGATATCGATCATTCCGGTTCTTCGCCAGTAACCTCTCCAAGATCGCACGAAATCCCGCCGGCACCGATTCCGGCCACACGGCAGGAAACTCAACCGGCCGAAATTGATGGGCCTTCAAACGTTCCTCGACAGACCGACTTCCGAAGGAATAGGGAAGTTTTCCAAAGGTTAGCTCAAACAGAGTCACACCGAGGGAGTAGAGATCACTGCGAAAATCAGTCACGTTTTTTGCAGCCGCTTCAGGCGACAAGTAATTAGGCGTCCCGGCAAGCACCCCTTCACCAGTCTTAAGTTCAGAGAGGCGGCGAGCCAATCCGAAGTCTGAAATCTTTATTTCGTTATTCTCCGCGACGAGAATATTGCTCGGCTTAATGTCGCCGTGCACGATATCATACTTCAGAGCAAAGCGTAGGGCATTCGCGATCTGCAGTCCAATACCAACCACTTCCTTAAAAGGCAACGGTCCATCTTCGAGAAGGTCCTTCAAGGTCGGTCCGTTCACTAGTTCCATGGCAAAGAATGGCGCCCCATTGGAACGGTCGACAAAGTAAATATGCACGACATTGGGATGACTCACGCGCGCTTGAGCTCGCGCTTCTTGAAACAGTTGCTGCACCTGTTTCGAGTCATCCTCTCCTACGCCAGAACCCAAGATCACTTTCAACGCAACATAGCGTTGCAGCGATTCATCCAGTGCTCGGTAGACCGTTCCCATCCCCCCTTGCCCAAGAGCCTCAATGATTCGAAAATGCCCCCACTGCTGGTCGATGAGTGGATCTTTCTCTCCTAGTGGAGTAACGATTTTCGTCCGGCGCTCACAAAGGGTCGCTAGAACGGTCTCGTCTCCGTCATCGCTCTCTAGGAATCCAATCGGATAGGTTCGATGACAACCCGGACATGCGCTTACCTTCGTTGGACTCACCTCTAACAGCTGGCCACAAACACAACGATAGGCCGAATCCGCGTAAGAAAGCTCAAGGGACGGGTGCGAGGACTCAGGCTGATTCTCTTCAGTCATTTCTTAGAAACACAAATCTCTCTGCCACTCAATTTGCCCGAGCATCTAACTCTTCTGCCTTAAACCTTACACTTAGTATATACGGCTGCTCTCCTTCATCCCAGTGCCCATAGGTTGTCGTCACTATCGTACCGTCCGGAAGACGCTCCACGCCTGGATACGTGCAATCCGATCCCTTGTGATTGTCCTTTAGCCGCATCCGATACTGTCCAGCTGTCCCCTTAACCAGATCCTCATAACGCCCAATCCACCCCGCCCAATCGCCAGCAGTGGGGGACACCCAGGTCTTGGGCGTACGATCACGAAATGTCACGAACAAGCGCCCGTCAGGGAGATACTTGGCCGTATGCCGATCCCCCGTAAGTTCATTGGGAAGTTCTCTAGGCTTCGTCCAGCTCGTTCCTTCATCATTGGAAAAAATGATATGCGAGTTCTTAATTCGCCGATTCTCACGGAGCAAAACAGCCAATTGCTTCCCATCAGGAGATCTCACAATCCCAGGTTCACAGAGGTGTATCTGATTGCTCTCGTACACGACCTCCGGAAACGACCAGGTCAATCCCCCGTCCCTCGAGTAGGTCTTGAACAACTTGAATCGGACCGGATTCTCTTTCCTCGATTCTGACGAAAAGAATCGGCCATCATCATGGAACAAGGCCAAATAATGTCCCGCGCCCGTCTGCAAGGGTTCCATGCAGCCCATAACAACAATCCCTCCCCAATCACCCGCTGACTTGAGTTCACTCCAAGACGCGCCATCGTCTTCACTCACAGCGAGACGGGCCGGATAGAGACCGCTCCACATGATAAGCCGTTTCTTTCCTTGAGCGTCAACGACACGGTGAATCGTGGGAACTTCCTTCGACGTGGCCCAGTTTGCGGGCGTAGGAAGGCGGTCACTCCAACTCAAGCCACCATCGACGCTTCGCTTATAAACAATCGGCCCTCGACCATGCCCTTTGGGGTACACCGTCAGGATCGTTTTGCCGTCCTCAAGAAGAACGGTGGTTGGATGGCCTAGATACTGACCCTTCTCACGGTCGACGACAACCTGCCGGAACGACTCCTGATCCAGATCAATGAGAGGGATCGAAAAGGACGTTTCCGATTCCGCACGTAGGTCAATCGCAGCCAAGTATGAAAGCCATCCCAGCACGATTAAAATATACAATCCTCTTACAGTTCTCATAAATAAAGACATCAAGAACAGAAACAATCAACGCCCTCGAATTCAAGCTTTGATGGCCTCCTCCCAAAGATCTCAGGCTTAGCTAAGCTCCATCGCAGCAAGACGATCACAAAAGCAGTGCACTCGAGGATGGAGCTTTAGGAAGGACGCTGGAAAGGACGTGGTAATTCCACCGTCAATAAGCTGCCTGAGAACCCCGGCCTTCTCGGCGCCAAAAACGAGAACAACAATTTCCTTGGAACGAAGGATATTCCCCATTCCCAGCGTCAATCCATAGCTTGGCATTGCCCGTGCATCGCTAAGCATCGAGTGCCTCAAGGTCATCTCGGCGAGTGAGGCGACGTGACACTCCGCTGTCAGGCGCGCTCCTGGCTCATTGAATCCGAGATGGCCGTTGGCACCGATACCTAGTATGGTCAGATCAATCTGCCCGATCGCTCTTAAACGAGCGTCAATCCGATCACATTCCTGCCCCGGATCATCGGTGTTTCCGCTAAAACCGATAAATTGATCTGAATCCAGTCTCAGAGGTTGAAGCAAATGTCGTCTAAGATAGGAGTCGCAACTGGCGGGATCATCGTCATCGAGTCCACCCCATTCATCCAACTTGATCAGCCTCAGGCCATCAAGCGGCTGCTCCACTGAATTGACAATTACCGCCAACTGCCGGTAAAGGCCCGTAGGGCTCGTTCCCGTTGCGGTGCAGAGGGAGAAGCGAGGTTTTTTGCGTATCCGATCCGAGACCAAGCCCGCTGCATCCTTGCTCGCCGTTTCAATATCGTCGTACGTTTTTAGAATCATGGGTCTTTCTATTGCCCTCCGTCAAATAAAGGCGTTTCGCTGATCTGCTGGCTCCACCGATCAAAGGCTGCCGAGAGGCTTGCTATTTTCTCAGGATACACCGTAGCGAGGTTTCGAGTCTCCCCTCGATCCTCTCCCAGATGAAAGAGAAATCTATCCCGATTCCCCTGCCGAATCCATTTCCAATCCCCCCGTCTTACCGCGACTTCATCATCCATTTTCCAAAAGAGTGTCCGCTCCCCAATTCGCTTCTCACTGAGAAGAAGATCGCTTAGATCTACGCCGTCAAAGGTCTCCGCATTACCGGGCAAAGCCCCCGCCAGAGATAGCAACGTGGGCATCAAATCAAAACTCATGATCGTCTGATCTGAAACACCCGGCCGAATTCGTCCAGGCCACCAGGCAATTGCTGGCACCCGATGCCCGCCCTCAAATAACTCCGTTTTCTGCCCCCGTAAGCGCCCGTTACTAGAGATATTTCTGTGGCTATCCCCATAATGGGTGTAGCCCCCATTGTCCGAGAGAAAAATCACCATCGTGTTTTCGACCAATTCCAATCGATGCAACGCCTCGAGAATTTCACCTACTCCGCCGTCGATCGATTCCACCATAGCCTTTACGTGAGGGCTCACGTTCATCGGATCCGAGATCAGTCCCCACTTATCGTTCCAATAATCGATCCCCAGCGTTCGATGGGAAGGGTCAGTTGGGCCCTGCCAGGGAAAATGAATCGCTAGGTGGGGCACGTAGAGAAGGAAAGGCTGGCTCTTGTGGCGCTCGATGAAGGAGAGCGAATGTTTCACGAGAAGATCGGCTGTGTAGCCTGATTCAAGCATGAGTTTGTCATTGTGCCACCAATCGGCACGCCCCGAACGATCGATGTGTGAATGGTGATCCCCGTCACCGCTCGCTAGACCAACGAACTCATCAAAACCATGATCCATCGGAAGAAAGGGAGGATGATACCCCAAGTGCCATTTTCCAAAACAACCGGTGGCGTACCCCGCTTCTCGCAGCCCTTCCGCCAAAGTCAGAGCAGCATGAGGCAACCCGTCATCAAAGTGCACCTTTCCACTGAGCGCACTCTCAAACATGCTCCCAAAACGCTGTTGATACATACCCGTCAGCAAGGCTGCTCGAGTCGGCGTACACATGGGCCCATTACTATGAAAATCCGTGAAACGAATACCCTCCGCCGCAAGCCGGTCTATGTTTGGCGTCTGATTAAAGCGACTCCCATAGCAAGCAAGATCTCCATAACCTAGATCGTCAGCAAGAATGACGACAAAATTTGGACGGTTCGCAGCAGCAAGATTGGTCCCAAGAACCCCAACTCCCAGCAAAGTCATCACATAAAGCAAAACCGCTCCTCTCCCACTCACGAATCTCGATTTCATCATTTTAGCTTCCCCTTAGAATATCCTTTGAGTGGCCCGGCTAGTTCAGCCGCGGGCCAACAAATTCTTACTGAAGTTTCCTTTCCACAGCCGCTTTAAAACCGCGCAAGTCGTCCAAAAACCCTCTCGAACCGACAGAGAGAGGAAGGTTACCTGCGCCCCGGGGATTTTAGCTCAGCATTTCGTTCTAAGATATTCGCCATGCCTGGATGGTTCGAACGATTAACAGAGGCACCTGGCTTTGAAGCAGCGATCGCTCGAATTCGCGCCACGCTCTTGAGATCGCTCTCCGCCCGCTTTCCCTTCGAAAGTCTTGCGCCAACCCCATTCCCTCTTCCCGTTCGCCACTCAACAAGCCCCCCCTCCGATGAGAAGCAATCGTTGCAGATAACGAAACAATACGCCGAGTTTTAAAGGTTTCATAAGGCTCCACTCGAGACCGTCTCGAGACCGATGGATAGCAACGCTACTCGCAGCTGGCGGCAATTCCAATCGCTAAACACCGTTGCCCGTCCTTGGTGCTACGGTATATCAGGATTCGAGTCGCAACTTTAAGTGGAATTTGGTGTAGTGAAAGCAATGAGCGGAATCCAAATTCCATGAACATCGAAGCTCTAATCGCATCGGCAGCAGACCAGGGCGCCAGTGATCTACACCTTGAACCCGGTCTTCCCCCCGCGTTTCGAGTCCGCGGCCAACTCAAAATTGCTGGCAAGACTGTGGACAACCAAGCTCTGGCTACAGATGCCAAAGCGATCTTGGGAGAATCCCATTGGAATCAATTCCTAGAGCGCGGTTCTTTCGATCTATCTCGATCCATCCAAGGAATTCGGTGTCGACTCAACATTCTACGAACAGCACGAGGAATCGGATTTGCCATCCGTTTGTTCAATTCCTTTGAAGCATCACTGCGACGCCTCAACCTTCACCCAGAGCTTAAATCTCTGATCCACAACCAACATGGACTCGTCGTGATTAGCGGCCCAACCGGGAGTGGCAAATCTTCGACCCTCGCCGCTCTCATTCACGAGATAAATTTAACCGAGGCACGGCATATCGTAACAGTCGAGAGTCCAATCGAATACCGCTTTCGCCCTCGGCATTCTTACATTCGACAACGCGAAGTGGGGCGCGACACACCAAGTTTCCAGCAGGCACTGATCGACTCACTACGCGAAGACCCCGACGTGATCATGGTGGGAGAGATGCGAGATCCGGAAACGATTCGGCTGACACTCAATGCGGCCGAGACCGGACATCTCGTCTTCGTAACGGTCCACTCAAGCAATACGACCGAAGCTATTCAACGGATCGTCTCTGCCTTCCCAGCTGAGTCACAGAACGGCATCTGCGCCCAACTGGCAGATTGTCTGGTCGGCGTCGTCGCCCAACGACTTCGTTACCGGGAGGATATCAAACAGAGAATCCCTGAATGCGAAATCCTTCGTTCGAGCAACGCTGTAAAGGCACATCTCCATAGTGGAGACTTTTACAAACTCAAGTCAGCGCTTGAAATGGGCGCCGAGCACGGCATGTGGACCTTTGATCGCTACGCAAGATGGCTGTCACAAAAGAAGGAATTCTACACCACTGAACAAGCGAGGAACGAGATATCGACGGAAGAAGAGGAACCAGAACGCGAGCCTCTCGAATCAGTGCCAAGCTCAGGCCCTCCGAAGAAGACGTTTATCCCTCGATCAACCGACCGCCCCCACAGCCCGAGTTCTCTCGCCCCAGGAAAAGATCCGATCGAAATCGAACCCGGCCTAAGCGAGCTCGGCCGCATTCTTCGCCCCAATTCTCCAGAAAAGAGCTAAGATCTTCGAATCCTCCTCCTGATGAGGACCACAGCGCCACTCTAAAGAGCCGCAACAAATCGTTGCTCAACCCTGCAACAAGCTGGTATTTTCCAGCCGTTATGAACCCTGCTCTTGAAAAAAACATGAGAAATCCCGTGGGTTCGCGCAGAGAGTTCTTACAACGTTCGGGAGGCGGGCTGGGAGCAATCGCACTGGCATCACTGCTCGGTAAGAATAATCTCCTCGGCGGCTCCTCAACTCAGTCTCGATCTCCTCTCGCGCCCAAGCACTCCCATTTCGCACCAAGGGCGAAAAGAGTCATTTACCTTTTCATGCATGGCGGCCCTAGCCACGTCGATCTCTTTGATCCCAAGCCAGATCTCATCAAGTATTCAGGGCAATCGCTCCCCGAGAGTTTCGGGCAAGTGATGACGCGAAGAAAAGTGGCCCAGAATCCGCTCCTTGCCCCACTCAAACCCTTCCATCAACACGGGCAATCGGGACTGAGCATCAGTGAGTTTCTCCCTCATATGGGGACGGTGGCGGACCAGCTCTGCGTTATCAAGAGCTGCCATGGGGACAGCGTAAATCATCCCCAATCCGTCTACCAAATGAATACAGGATCGATCCTTATGGGACGCCCTAGCTTGGGGAGCTGGGTGGCCTACGGATTGGGAAGCGAAAATCAGAACATGCCGGGATTCGTCGTTCTCACCCAACCCGGAGGTGGTATCAAGGGAGGGCCTCCTGCTTGGGGGAGCGGCTATCTCCCAGCAACGTTTCAAGGAACAACGATGCGCCCCGGGCCCAAGCCGATTCTCAATCTCCACCCTCAAGCATCCATCACGGCTGACAGACAAGTCGCGACTCTTGGGCTGATCAATCAATTGAATGATCAGCACCTCAAAGCTCGCGATTACGGCGACGAGCTTTCCGCACGAATCAATGCCTACGAACTCGCCTTCAAAATGCAGTCGGCGGCCCCTGACTTGGTGGATATCAATCAGGAAAGTAAGGCCACTAAATCCCTCTACGGAATCGGGGAACCCGAGACCGACGAATTCGGGACTCGCTGCCTAATGGCAAGAAGGCTTGTCGAAAAAGGGGTTCGGTTCGTTCAGCTCTACTCCGGCGATACGGTCGGTTGGGATGCCCATGAAGATGTTTACAAGAATCACTCGCTCTACTGCCGGCGCACGGACAAGCCCGTGGCAGGGCTAATCACTGATCTCAAACAGCGCGGCCTCCTCGACGACACGCTCGTGATCTGGGGAGGAGAATTTGGGCGAATGCCCATGAGCGAACAAGGCAAGGGACGAGACCACAATCCATGGGGTTACTCCGTCCTTTTCGCCGGCGGAGGCACAAAGGGAGGGTTGAGCTACGGGCAAACCGATGCCATTGGATTGCGCGCCGCCGTCAACAAGGTGCATGTTCACGATCTCCACGCCACTATCCTGCACCTCATCGGACTCGATCATGAACAGCTCACTTACTTTCACAATGGCCGCGAGGAACGACTGACCGACGTCTCCGGCTATGTTGTTAAAGATATCCTGAGCTAACGAGCACCTACATGAAACTCGCTCCAATCGTTCTAGCCATCGGCATCGAATTCGGTATCGCCTGCACCCAAGCCGCTCTCCCGTCTACCATTGAGCCACCGATCACAACGCGTGACCGTGAGCATTGGTCCTTCAGGCCCCTCGAACGCCCCTCACTCCCACCAAGTGTACCGGCTTTTTCACCAAACAACGAAGTCGACTTATTTGTTCATCAATCTCTCCGGTCACGCGGACTCACGCCCGCCAATCCGGCGAGCAAGCGAACGCTGATTCGTCGGCTTTCCTTCGACCTCACCGGCCTCCCCCCAACAGAAGAAGAGATTCAACGATTCGTTTCTAATAAGCAACCGGACGCCTACAATCGACTCGTTGACAAACTCCTTGCATCCCCTGCCTATGGGGAGCGTTGGGCACAACACTGGCTTGATTTGGCGCGGTTTGCAGAGTCAGACGGATTCGAGCACGATCTCGTCCGTTCCGATGCATGGCGCTACCGAGATTGGGTCATTCAAGCGTTCAACCGTGATCTTCCCTATGATGAATTCGTGCAATTCCAGATCGCTGGCGATGAATTAGGACGCTCCGAACAAGACGATGCCCATGCAACCGGATTCCTGCTTGCTGGGCCAGATATGCCCGACATCAATCTCACCGAAGAACGCCGACATATCGTGCTCAACGAAATCACCGCTACAGTCGGCGCCGTATTCTCCGGTTTAGGAGTCGGATGCGCTCAATGTCACGACCACAAGTTTGATCCGATTAGCCAAGCGGACTTCTATCGGCTGAGAGCATTCTTTGATAACACGGCATTTCCGCAACGAAATAAACAGCTAGGACATATCATTAGCGAGAACAGCAACAAACGCTCCGAAAGCTATCTCGCAGTGAGAGGAGACTTTCGACGTCAGGGCATGAAGCTCACCGCGGCCTATCCACGAATCGCCAATCACCGCAACCAACACCCACAGCCTAAGTCCCAAGATAGCAACTCAACCTTTCAAAGGACGGAATTGGCGCATTGGTTAACCCAAGCGGATCATCCATTGACGTCACGAGTAATGGTCAACCGGCTTTGGCAGCACCACTTTGGCAAGGCACTCGTCGCCACACCCAATGATTTCGGCACTCAAGGAGCTCGACCTTCCCACCCAGAGCTCCTCGACTACCTCGCAACGGAACTGGTTAGACAAAAATGGAGACTCAAGCAAATGCACAAATTACTCGTGCAGTCATCGACCTATATGCAGGCCAGTCGAGGGACTGGAATACAGTGGGAAAAAGCCATTCGCGAAGATCCTAGCAATCAATGGTATTCCCGTATGAATCGCCGGCGACTCACGGGAGAAACCTTGCGAGATGCCATGTTAGCAGCAACGCACTCACTCAACGAACGCCAGGGAGGTCCCAGTGATCGCCCGCCCCTACCGGCAGAAGTACACGCTACATTGCTTCGAAAGAATCATTGGATAACAAGCCCGGATGAATCGGATCACTATCGACGCAGCATCTACGTTTTCGTTCGTCGTAACCTCCGCTACCCCATGTTCGACGTTTTTGATCGTCCCGATGCCAATGCCAGTTGTGCTCGCAGGAGCGTGACGACGACTGCGCCTCAATCCCTCAATCTTCTCAACTCAGAATTTTCCCTATCAAGGGCGCGAGCTTTAGCCACCTTAGTCAAACCGAAGACTGGATCGGATTTGAACGCATCCATTTCGAAACTCTTCTCATCATGCCTAGGCCGCCCACCAAGCAACTACGAACGAGAAACGCTAATAAACTTCATCGAAGAACGACAACAGAACTCGAGCACGGGCGAGGACGTCTCCTCTGAACTTCAAACGAACGCCTTGGTGGACGCCGCGCTCGCCATGTTCAATCTCAATGAGTTTCTCTATATCGACTGATCTCGGCCAGAAATTCTATCGTTGGCGAAGTTGACGCATAGCAAGCGCAAACAACCCCACCCAAATAGTCAAAGCCAGACAAGAGCCCAAATTCACCAACCCCTTGCTCGAGTACCAAACAATCGCATAACCCAAACTACCCGGTAGCAGGGCGTAGTACAGAAATGCCGGAAAGGTTTTTCGAATCACGGCTCCTTCTTTCCCAACAAGCCCGACCACGGCTGAAGCAGCAACCACGTTGTGAACGCAGATAATATTTCCCGCAGCACCGCCGACCGCTTGGAGTGCAACAACCCAGGAGGGATCAACGCCAATTCGCTGCCCGACGCCGAATTGAAAAAGAGAAAAGGTCATATTACTAACCGTGTTGCTCCCGGCAACAAATGCGCCAAAACCACCAATGAGTGGAGCGACCAGGGGCCACGCTGAGCCAACGAGGGACGAAACTCCCTGAGCCAAGACGTTTGGCATCTTCTCGTAAAGCGCGGCATCGCCACCACTATTCAGAAAAACCTGCACCATCGGCACTGTAAAAACCAAGGCCACAGACGCCTTGAGCATCGTTCGAATCGACGTCTTCCAGGCCACCAGATACGCCTCTGAAGCCATTCGATGAAGGAAAAATGTCGCAAGCGAGACCACCAGAAAAATCGTCCCAGGAAGATAGAGCGGCTCAAAGGTGGCAGAGATTTCCGTACCGAACAACGCTCCAGAATCGACCTTCCAAGCCTTCACCCAGCCTAAGAAAGGAAGCATCTTTAATCGCGTAAGCACTAACAAGGAAGCCACCAACAGATAAGGAATCCAGGCAGCGACAAGTCCCAATGCTCGCCCCTCCCGAACCCCGTCTTTGATCTCAATCGAACCGCTCCAATCAGCATCCCACTCATTCCGACCAGCAAAATCCCACACCTGATCTTTAGCGGGTAAGAACCACCCCAAGCGAGCTCCTGTAACCACAATTGCCAGTCCGATCAAAGAACCGAAGAGCGACGGAAATTCCGGCCCAAGAAAACGGGCAACAAGCCAATATGGGAGAACCATTGAAATGGAAGCGAAAAGAGCGAAGGGCCAGACCCTCAATCCGTCAACAAGCGATCTTCTAGGACCGAAAAACCGTGTCAGTAAACTGACCATGATCAAGGGAATCAACAATCCGGCAATCGCATGCAAGGTAGCAACTTTTCCTCCGATCGATACCAAGAAAGACGCCCAGTCTAAGTCTCCAGAACTCGAGACAAAGCCAGCCCCAAGAGCAAACGCCTCGACCGTTGCGTCTCCGGCCAATCCCGTGTTAACCCCGACGAGGATTGGGGTCCCTAAGGCACCAAAGGACACCGGCGTACTCTGAATAATCATTCCCGCAACGACTGCTGCCATCGCCGGAAACCCCAATCCTACCAAAAGAGGTACGGCTACAGCCGCCGGCGTTCCGAACCCAGCCGATCCCTCAATGAACGAGCCAAACAACCAAGCGATAATTATCACTTGGATGCGCCGGTCCGGTGAAACACTGATGAATCCTTCCCTAATAACTCGAAGCCCTCCACTCTCTTGCAAAGTGTTCAACAAGAGGATCGCCCCGAAAATGATGTAGAGCAGTGTGACCGCCACCACGAGCCCCTTCACTGAGGCAGCCGCCACCTGAGGCAAAGGCACTTTCCACACAATGAGCGCGATCGCAACGGCTGTCGCATAGGAGAGAGGCATCGCTCGACTTGCCGGCCAACGCAATCCAACAAGAAACACCGCTACAACGAGAATCGGTAAGAATGCCAGGAACGCTAGAACAAGTTCATTCATAAGTTACTTATCGGTTTTGAAAGCGACGATGGGCTTGACGGTGACTTCAATCGGATGGGCATAGTCTTGCCAAATCTGATTAAGCAATTCCGGGTTCGGCTCACCATCAAAAATCACGAATCGATATCGAGATTCATAGGGCATGCCAGGCTTGATCGCCCAATCACCCAATTGAGCAGGGGCGTAGCAAAAAAAAGGTTCACTGGGATGAAGTCGCATTGGCTGAGGCGCCCGAAAATTGCTCGGGTGACACAAGATCGCCAATCCTACCTTCTGGCGATCAATCATCCCACCGATTGAACACCACGCAGCCCGAGTTGCATGCCCCTTGATCCGGTCTGTTTCACCTGAGGCGGTCATAAAAGACGCGTTCTTTGCGCCATCCCATTCACCGCGTCCGCGAAAACCAAGCCCCCCGTATCGATATTTTGGAAATTTGACCGGTTTGTCAGTGGCACACTGCTGAACAAAATGAAGGTCAACAAGATGAAACGCTTTCTGCCCACTAGGACTGGCATACACCTTCACATTCCAGGTCTCGCTCAGCACCACAACGGATTCACTCAGGGTCAAGTCAACATAGCGATGACGAGCCCGGAGGCCACCAAAAACTGCCCCTCCCCAGTAATGGTCTACAGCAACAAACTCGACCGTTCCTTTTCGATTCCCCATTTCCCAGAAATTGGGCTGCCGGCTATCGAATTCTGTTTTTGTCCAAGACACCCAGACGCCATGGTGATGCAAGTGATTCTCGGGATAGTCGTCGGAGACGATCCGCCCCGACGGTGTCCAAAGCGGATGCAAGTAACCCCCACGCCGGAACACAGGATCGATCCCATCTCGAGGTAATTCACTCGGAGCTCCTTGATAACGAATGAGTGGCCCCGCATTATCCTGAAATGTAAACTCACCCCCATGATGCTCAACCCATACCCGAAGCCTCGATACCGGATCACTTGCTCGGTTCCTGAGACGGAACTGCCTCTCAAAAGGAGACTCTAGATCATCCATTTGGACATAGAGCAATCCATCAAGCCCTAGTTGCACAGGCACTGAGATATCTCTGCTTAAGAGCTCTGGATTCCAGATAGAAGGCGGACACTCGAACGAAGCAATGGCATTGGGAGATTCAAAATCTCTGGGTTTGAATTCAATCTCAAACTCAGTCGCCGCCAACATTGAAACACTCATCAAACTCCCAAGCATGCAAGCGATCAAAGACCAGCTCTGCCGAAAAGAAAACGAGACATTCAGACACAATGGTGCGCCAGTGAACATGAGGGACATGACTCTTGTGTCTTAAGAAAGAGGGGCTACGTCAAGTCACAACTTTGATAGAGTTTTGGCGGGGACAACATCACACCAACCCAAGAGGCCCTCAGCCGATTCCCGACATGGCATATAGCCAACGAACCGAATAGGACAGCAGCGCCACATAGATACCAGCCAGTAGGTCATCCGTCATGACTCCCCAACCTCGGTCGAGCTTTTGACTGATTCCGACCGGCCACGGTTTCGCGATATCAAAAAACCGGAAGAGAGCGAAAATCGAAATCAACCAAAGTCCCGATCCCCAATCCAGATGCTGAAGAACACGCGTGTCGCCACCGCCACTTTGGAGATACCACAAGACCCACCCAAGCCCGGCTATGGGAAGGGCGACAATCTCATCGATCACAATACACCCCGGATCATGTTGCTTTAGGATCAACTCCGCCTGAGTACAGATCCAAACACCGAGAAAAAAAGAAACACTAACGGCGGCCAGAAAAAGAGAAAGACTAGAAAGATAGCTCAAGGCAACGAACCAGACTATCCCAAGCAATGAACCGAAGGTCCCAGGCGCTTTCGGGAGGCGTCCAAGTCCAAAGCCAAGAGCCAGCCAGACAATTACCGTTCTCGTCACAAGCAACTCTCTAAAGACTACATGTCATCGAGATAAAGCTCCCGATTGCGCCAAAGATAGACCACCCCAGAATAGAACGTGAGCGAGACCGTCACCCACTTCGCGAATTCAGCAAACCAAACGATCCAGGTCTTCCCAAACACGTTCCAGCCGAAAACAGCCTGTCCGGCCGCGCCCCACTGTGGATAGCTCAACGAGAGGAGAATGGCAATAATCGCCGCGATCTGGGAAACCGTTTTGTGTTTCCCATACTTCTCTGCAGCAAGAACCACATTCTTCGAAGCGGCAAGCAATCGGAGTCCAGTGATTGCCAATTCCCGTCCTACAATAACAACCACCATCCAAGCGGCGATTTTCCCGATCCCAACAAAAGCTATGAATGCCGAGCAGGTGAGAATCTTATCAGCCAAGGGATCCATCAGAATGCCGAAATTTGTGATCAACTTATCACGGCGAGCAATCTTCCCATCGTAGTAATCCGTCAGACTCGCAGCCCCAAAAAGAAGCAGGCTTAGCGTTTCGCCATAAGGAAAATTCGTGAACACGACGATCAAAAATATCGCCGTTAGCACGAAACGCGAAACAGTTAGCCGGTTAGGTACATTCATCAGACAGATCGGAGTCTACCTGAAGGGCAGCACCGAATCCACGCTTTTGCGAACCAGATTGTTAGTTTTTAAGCCATCAACTCGACAGCTCCCGGAGCAAGGTCTCCCCGCAGATTACAAAGCCCCCGAAGTGTTGTACTTCTGCTCCTAGCAAAGATGCCTTAAGATCGAGAACGAACTCGATTGAGAGCGCCTATGAAAAAGTTAAAGAAGAATGACCTATTCAAACACATCGACAAGTTTCTCAAAGAAAAAGGAATTGAACTAAGAGACACAGCTCCCCTGGGAAGCCGAATCAAGACTGGCTGCACCATCCTGACGGATACGATCAATAACGCCCAATCGACAATCGGCAAGGCTCGAGACAACATGGATGAACACCTCGACAAGATGCGAGGGATCATTCATGAAAAAACAGCACCCAAGGCGCCCAAAACACCCGAAGCAAAGAAACCGAAAAAATCAAGGGTGAAGAAGAAAAAGGCGGCGAAGAGCAAGAAAGCTTCCGGCGAAAGCAATCCCCCAGCAAAGAAAAAGGCTCCTAAGAAGAGCGTCCCCAAGAAAGCAGCTCCTGTTAAGAAAAAGACGGCTACGAAGCGAAAACAAGCTAAGAAATCGAGCTCTAATAAAAGATAAGCGTTCCAACAGAAACGCCACCCAATCACGGTGATTGGGTGGCGTTTTAAAGCGTCAAATTCCGACGAACCGAAATCTTCAGTCTACTGTCGAGGTCGCAACAAGATTGCTTTCTTTGATGTTCCCTCCACCTCAACGCTGTTTGATTCGATGAAATCGTGATCCTTGAGGGCATTGTGAACAATTCGCCGCTCAAAAGCATTCATTGGCTCCAACTCGACAACATCTCCCCAACGTCGAGCCTTTTCTGCGGCATCCTTGGCCTTGGTGATCAGCGCCTCGCGGGACTTTAATCGATAGTTCCCAACATCAAGCGTTACTTTGGGAGCCTCTCGGTCCTGGCGAAAAAGCAATCGGTTCAAGACATATTGGAACTGACTCAGGGTCTGTCCTTGGCGTCCGATAAGGCGGCCAGGGTCGTCAGTTTCAATTTCTAATATCAAGCCATCATCCAATGGAGTTGATTCGACCGTTGCCGAGAAGCCGAGTAATTTCAGCATCTCTTCCAGTGTTTCTTTAGGTTGGGCACTCATGGTGGTAAATTCGATTTCGGAGAAGGGCTTAGGCGTTTGGTCGCCCCTTCTTTCCTTTAACTTTCTTCTTTCCGAGAGGCGCCCTTCCAGCAGGAGTAACCGCTGCAATAGGCTCATTTTTTGTCAGCTTCATCTGCACAATGGAGAGAAGGTTCTGAACCGTCCAATAGAGCGCCAAGCCGGCAGAAAAATTATAGAGAATGAAGACGAACATGAGAGGCATGTACTTCATGATTTTCTGCTGCGACGGATCCATGCCCGGCGAAGGAGGCGTCATACTCGTCTGCCAGAGCTGTGCAGCGCCCATGAGAATCGGCCAGAGATTGAATGGAATCTCGAGCCCCGGAATGATGAAAAGAGTGTCGGGCTTCGATAAGTCACAGGTCCATAGGAAGCTAGCGCCCCGTAATTCAATCGCACTCTGCAACATCGTATAAAATCCAAAGAACACCGGCAATTGAAGTAGAATCGGCAAACATCCGCCGAGTGGACTCACACGATTCTCACGCATGAATTCCATCAGCTTCTTATTCATCTTTTGCGGATCTTCCTTGTACTTGTCCTGAATCTCCTTCATTTGCGGCTGGAGAGCAGCCATCCGCTTCATGGAACGCGTGCTGGCCTGTGTCAGGGGCCAGAATAGCATCTTGATTATGAAAGTGATCGCCACGATCGCAAACCCATAGCTTAATCCAAAACCATGAAGCCCATTCATCGAGAGCAATAGGGCCTTCGCGAAGAATCCAAAGAACCCACCAAAATCCATGATCCCATCCAGCTCATTTCCAAAGGTTGAGCTGAGGCGGGCAAGTGTGTTGTACTCTTTCGGACCAGCGAAGATATCAAACTCTTGCTCGATAGCCTCATTCGCTGCGATGTCGCGGCTTTCAAACACCAACTCAGCTTGAAAGCCCTTCTTAATCGTAAAATCTACCCCTTCCCCATCTTCAAACACTAGAGAAGGCTGGGTGGCCACGATTCGATTCGCTGTCTCACCTGGAATGAGAGCAACGGTGAAAAACTGATTATCGACAGACCCCCAACTCACAGGAGTATCACCATAATTAAAAAGCGCTCGGGGCGTCCCCGGAAAACAACCGAGGGTCCGATTGGCAAACCAACTTTCCTTAACCCGCTCGATATCAGCACCATCGTGGTACATCATGCCCATTAAGATGCCGTTGTCTGAAGCCGATAATGGCGTAGCCGTCCCGACAGCCCAATACTGAGATGGAACGCTGAGTGGACCGTCGGTGGTGTTGACGATCCTTGTTTTTGCGTGAACGAGATAGTTCGTCCCCAACTCAAACTCTTTTTCAACCCGAAGCCCATTCTCGAGATCCAATGTCATCTTGACGATATCAGATTCCTCACTAATCGAGTATCCCTTGAGAGGCTCAGAATCACCAATCCGAAGGCTTAATATCGAATTCGAAGACCAAGGATTGAGCTGAACAAAGGATTCTTCCTCCTCTTCGTCTGACTCCGATTCGGTACAGCTCGTGTCATTCGGGTATCGCTTTAAATCAACCAATGCGATTCCCCCACCCGCGTTGCTAAATCGATAGCGGGCGAGATCATTCTCCAGCACCAGTTCGGTCGACTCGAAGGAAGGCGCCGGTGCGATGACGGCAGCGGGAACAGCACCAGCTTCAGGGCTGGGAGCTTCATTCCCCGAGTCGACTTGAATAGCCGGAACCTCGGCTAATGACTCAGCACCGATTTCAGTCAGCGCTCCACTGAGTTCATTTGTGCTCTGAATCGTCCTCCTCTCATCGATGGGATACAGAAAATTGTTCACAAAGGGCCCCCAAGCAAGGAGAACCACAAAGGAGAGAGCAAAAATGACTAAGGACTTTCTATCCATACTAATGAATCAAAACAAGAGAAGCGTACAAGGGATCAAACACAAACCAGCGCTCGAAGATCGGGAATCCTTAGGACGGTCAGGGAACGTCTCAGGGACAGGGTCGTTGCCACAACCGCCCCATGGGTGACAGCGGCAAAGACGGCAAAGAGCAAGCCAACTCCCACGAACTGAACCGAACCTCCGAATGGCTTGAATGGCATAACTAGAACAAGAGGGCTCATACCGACACCGGCCTGCCGCCCCCAAGAGAACATTCTTAACCGGAGAAACGACAATCTGATAAAGTCGAATCGGCAGCACAAGAGTCTCTCGAACCAATCTCACGATGAAGGTTTTAGGACCTTAGCGTCCCGCAATAGACGTCTAAGCTCTTGATTCACAGCTACTTGAGATGCTTTCGATATGAATTTCCGAGCAACAAGAATCACATCAATCGGCTCAGCAATCTGATGTTGAAAATGTCGGAATGCCTCCCGCAACCGCCTTCGCGTCCTCGATCGGACAACCGAACAACCTACTCGTTTGCTTACAACAACCCCTAAGCGAGAAAAGGACCGCTCAGTCGACGGCCTCCAATTCATGATCATTGTACGCGAAAAAGCTCGGTCACCCGAGTTCTTGAGAGATGAAAACTCTGTCTCTTATACACATCTCCGAGCCCACGAGACCTCTCTACAT
>OJGU01000582.1_pt1 | contig 19858 bp, 17 predicted proteins | sample 1594741 | NCBI WGS metagenome assembly OJGU01 (sample SAMN05416841, study PRJEB24817) | seawater metagenome | isolation source: Sea water | place: Canada:Atlantic | collected 2013-07
GCATACGAGATGTAGAGAGGTCTCGTGGGCTCGGAGAATGTGTATAAGAGACAGCGAAGAAGCTGCCCCCATCGGCGCCTGCGGGCGGCCGATCGCTGGCTCCCGTGTCGAAGATCTTGCGCTTGGGAGGCTCCTGCGGCGCGCCTGCCTTGGGCGGGAGCTCCTCGATCTCCGGCATCGGCGGGGCCGCGGACTCGTTTGCCGCTTCCGTCTCAGCGTTGAAGAACGACGGCTCCGGCTCGGGAATGGACGGCGGCTGCGGGGGCTCGGGCTCCGCTTCCGTTGACTCCTCGAGGTCGCCGGGCGGCTTCTCCTCGTCGGCCGATTCAACCGGAGATTCAACGCTCTCGGCGGGGGAGAGCTCTTCGGTCGCCGGCTCCTGGGGAGTGGGTGCGGCGTCGGACGTCGCCGGTGGCGCGTTCAACGCGAGGCAGAGAATGCTCCAAAGCGCCATTGGGCGGCCGCACTTTACCCCAGCAGCCCACCAAGCGCGTGCTATCTGACCAAGCATGCGTACCCGCGTGGCTCTCTTCGTGCTCGCAGCGTCTGCGATCAGCTGCGACTCCAGCGGAGCCGACAAGCCCGCGAGCGACGGCACACTGCTGACCCCCTACTTGCAGATCCAGACGACCCTCGCTGAGGACAAGCTCGACAACCTTCCCGAGCTCGGCGCCGCCGTCGTTGCTGCGTCCGAAGGCAAGGCCGACAAGCCCGGCGTCGACAAGATCATTCAGGGAGCCGGACGCATCGCCGCGCAAGACATCGCGACCGCCCGCTCCGCGTTCAAGACGATGAGCGAGGGCATGATCGAGTTCGTCAAAGCCGACGCCGCCAAGCAAGAGGGCCACATGCTGGTCCATTGCTCGATGACGTTTGCGGGCAAGGGCGCACCGTGGGTCCAGAAGTCCGGCAAGGTCATGAACCCCTACGAGGGCGCGATGATGCTGCACTGCGGCGACAAGCTTCAGTGGGACGACGAAGTCCCGGCGAGCTAGCGACGCCCAGAGGTCTCATCGCGCGAGGCAGCAGGCGGGGGCGGAACCGCTGGGGTCTCCATCGCAGATCGCATTGCTGCTGTCACCGAGGAAGCCGGCAACATCACTTCCAATGCTGCTGTTGAGGACGCAGCGGACGTCGGCCTCGACATTGTCCTCATCCACTCCGCTCGCCCAGTTGCTGTCCACGATGGACAGCTGCGAGTACGCGGTACCGAAGTCGGTCAGAAGCAAGGCGCCTCCTCCCTGCGCCGCGTCGTTTTGGTGCACGTGTCCACCCTCGAACTGCAGCGTGGATGATGCCAAGAGGATGCCTCCACCCGCTTCGGCGCTGTTGAGGGCAAGCTCAGTGTCGAGGACAACGCCTTCGGTTCGACGCATGTAGATGCCCGCTCCTTGGCCAGAAGCATCGACCCCCGTGATGCGACAGTCCTCGAGGCGGATCGGGTGGGTGCCACCGGAGAGGTCGGATGCATGGACACCGAACTCCCTCGCGTCCTCGATCGCCACTCGTTGCAGCAGGAGAGCGTCACCGTCGCGGGTACCCGCGAAGTTGCCGGAGGACAGACCGGTGTCGCCACCTCGAATCGTGAAATCGTGGCCGTGGAAGTAGACACCGCTGACGGCGACGGTCGTGTTCACGTCGCCGACGATCTCGACCAGGTCCATGCCGGCCCCGGCCAGTTCGAGCTCGCGAATGACAACGAATCTCTCTTCGTAGGTTCCCGGGCAGATCTGGACCGTGGCGCCAGGGCCGGCTGCAAACACCGCGTCGGAGATCGTGGAGTAGCTACCGGCCCCCTCGATGGTCACAGGCAGATCGGGGTCGTTGCAGTCGAACGGAAGAACGGTGCCCCCGGTGCTCCCCTCACCCGTCGCAGTGGTGCTGCCGTCGGGGCTCTCGGTGGTTCCGGTCTCGGTCTCGCGACCCGTTCCGGTTGTGCTGCCGTCACCACTCGTCGATGTGTCGGTCGCCTCCGAGCTCGCGCTGCCGAGCGTCGTGGTCGTCTCCCCGATTGTCCCCGATTCCTCCACCCCGCTGACGCCACCTGTGTCTGTCCCCGCATCACTGCCATCCGAAGGGCCGGCGCTCGAGCAGGCGGCCAACAACACAAACAAGGCGGGGAGAGGACGCGGCGAGACCACCAATGGGGAAGACGACCCTGTTGCAGGGCAGCCGCACTCGAGAAGCTCGGATCCAATGCTCGTCATCGTCGACCCAGACGGTACGCGTGGACTGGCGAGCAATCCTCACCGCAAGTCCGCGCGAACTTCTCCACCGGTGGTGAAACTCGGGTGGCAACTCGGGGACGTTTTTGCTCCTGGAAAGGAGCCAAAACGCCCGCAGAACCGGTTCCTGATGCGATTGCTCGGATCCGCGCGTACGAAAAACCCTCGACACCCGCCCTCGGCACCTACATAGTCGTACCTGTAATGGGGAAGCTTACGTGGATGACAGGTGCGATCGTGTCGATGTCCCTCCTGACGGGTGGATGCGGCGAAGACCACGAGGCCGAAGAAGCTGACGCGTTCAGCGAAGCGTTCGACGAGCTCGAAGAGGGCAAGGCCGACGAGAACGGCTGCTCTGGCGTCCTCACCCCCGACCGCAGCGGCTTCGGCAAGCGCGTCGCACTGACCTTCGACGACGGCCCCAACACCACCACCACCCCGCAGGTGCTCGACACCCTCCGGGACCGCGGCATCAAAGCCACGTTCTTCATCAACGGAAACCGGGTCAACGACAGCACCCGGCCGGTCCTTCAGCGCATCGTCGACGAGGGTCACATCCTCGCCAACCACTCGCACCAGCACAAGAACCTGTCCCAGGAGAGCCTTGGCAGCGTGCGTGACCAGGTCAAGCGCACCGACGACATCATCGCGCAGTACTCCACGCCCGAGTTCTTCCGCTTCCCCTACGGCGCCAGCACCTGCAACACCGCCAGCATCGTGCGCGACGAGTACGACCAGACCATCACCGGCTGGAACGTCGACAGCGGCGACTGGTGCTTCGCCCCCGACAACGGCTACTGCCCCGAGTCACGCTTCCGACACGTCCCCAACAACTTCCGCAACGACATGCCCGGCTGGACGATGCAGCAGGTTCGCTCCAAAGGCGGCGGCATCGTCCTCTTCCACGACATCCACCAGTACACCGCCAACGCCGTGCCGGGGATCATCGACCAGATGGTCGCCGAGGGCTACACGTTCACCAACCTGGACGACGTCGGCACCTTCCCCCTGCTCAACGGCGAAACGCTCCCCTGGGTCGGTGACACCTGCGAAGGCGACGACGACTGCAACCTCGGCTCCTCGTACGACGGCGTGTGCGACGTACCTCCCGGCGCCGACGTCTCCTTCTGCACCCTCGAGTGCGAGGGCTACTGCCCCGACCGCGGCAACGCCACCACCTTCTGCGTCTCCCTCGACGATGGCGAGTCCGGAAGCTGCCTGCTCCAAGCCAAGGTCAGCAACGCCAACTGCGACGACTTCCCGGGGTTGTTCATGGAAACGCGGGACCGTCACGTTGGTGGCAGCACCGCGTCTGCAGGGACTGCGCCGGTCTGCGTGCCGCGCCAAGAGTAGCGCTCCCACCCCAGCGCTCGAACGCCCGTCCGCATCGCGCGGTACGGGCGTTTTTCATGGGGGTGACCAATTCAAATGGGGCTCGAGATGGGCGAGGAATCCCCTGACCCGAGGGGACACGAACCTTCGCCGGGGATAGACCGCGAGCACGGACAGCTCAGGCTCCACCAGCAGCGCGGGCAGGACCGGCGTGAGCCCGGCACACGCCGAACGCATGAAGTTGGGAATCCCCACGATGCCCATCCCCAGCTCCGCAGCGTGAACCGCAACCTCTGCGCTGTCGGTGACCAGTCGTGTCTTCGCCTGAAGGGTTGATGTCTTCTCCCCGTCTCGAAACGTCCATGTCTCGGGCGTGGGGCCAAGCGGGCTGAGAATCCACGGTAGCGATTCCAGCGCTTCCACCGTGGAGACGTCGTGGGCTCCGACAAACTCGCGCGACGCAAACAACTCGAAGCGCATCGTGGCGAGCGTTCGCGAGATGTACGACGGGGCCGTCCCCGGAGAGCCGATGCGAAACGACAGGTCGATACCTTGGGTCACCAGGTCGACGTGCCGGTCGTCGAGACTCAGTTGGACCGACAGCTTCGGGTGCAGGTCGAGGAAGGTCTTGATCGCCGGCAACAGCACATGCCGCCCGAAGGCCTGCGTGGCACCCACCCGCAGCGAGCCCAAGAGATGCGCATCGGGTTCCACCGCGTCGAACGAGTCCGTCGCCGCCTCCACGAGGCGAGCGCAGTCGACGTAGAACCGCTCACCCGGCTCCGTGAGCACCAACGTCCGAGTCGTGCGCGTGAGCAGCTGGATTCCAACCTCTTCCTCGAGCTCGCTGACGTAGCGACTGACCGCCGACTTCGCGAGGCCTAGCCGCTTTCCCGCCTTCGTGAAGCTGCCCGCGTCGACGACGATGGCAAACACTGCGAGGTGCTTGAGACGGGCGAAGTGTGCGGGTCGGAATTGCTGCATGGTCCGGTCTTCCCACCCAATGTTCTCACAATGAGAACAGCGGGTTCTCCAGAAGCTCCATTGTCCTCGAATGACTCTCGCTTCAACCTGGCTTCAGATCATGAAGCAGCTCCCGAACCCCAAGTACGTCTCGCTCGCCGTGGCCCTGACGATCGGCCTGACCGCCTGCACCGAGGGCCGAGAAGGCACCGTGGAGAAGGCGACCGAGCCCACCACTGATGAAAATGCCCCCGGCTACATCGTCGTGCAAATCGACGAGATTGAGGACCCGAACACCTTCTTCTCCGACTACGCAGAACGGGCCGGACCCACGCTCGCCAAGCACGGTTTCGTAGGCTTGGTGGCCAGCGCCGAGCCGAACCGATTGGAAGGGGAGGCACCGGACGGCTGGACCGTCGTGCTGCAGTTTCCCAGCGTCGAGGCGGCGCAGGGTTGGTACGACGACCCCGAGTATGCCGCCGCCCGGCCGTTCCGCATCGACTCCGTCGGCCAGACCGACATGGTTCTGATGCGGGGCCGCTCCGAAGACGACCTCTCGGCCTATGGGGCGTACCTCCTCGAGCAAAGCGAACGCGTGCAGGATCCCGATGGGTTTGCGAACTACCTCGAAGGCTCCACCGCACTGTTTGCTGGGTTTGGGGGCAGCGTTCTCGTCGAGGGCCAGCCGGTCGCCTTGCTCGAAGGCGAGTGGCCGGATGCCTCGACCCGACTCGTCGGCTTTCCAAGCACCGACGCCATCTCCGATTGGTACGAGTCCGGCGAATACACGGAGCTGAAGTCGATGCGCCTTGGATCCGCGGACGGGCCCAGCATCGCGGGCTTCGAGAAATTCTGCGTCCCGATGAGCGAAGGCTGCGAATAGGCGTGCGGCTCATCAAGCCCGAGCCGCCCGACCCCGCCCGGCTCGGTGGGCTGCTCGCACTCGCGCTCGTCCTCTTCGCGTGCGGCAGTTCTCCCGAACAAGCACCCCCGGACCAACAACCGATTTCAACCGCCCTCATGCCTTCCACCAACCCCCACCGCGTTCCGCTCGACGCGCCTCGAGATGCGCTACGCCACCCGGATCTGTTCATGGACTTCGCCGGAGTTCGTCCTGGACAGCGGATCTTGGAAATCGGTGGCGGCGACGGCTACACCGCCATGGCCTTGGCTCAACGCGCAGGACCACGCGGCTCCGTCATCGCCGTGAACCCTCCGCAGTGGCACGACTTCATGGCGCCCTATCTCGCCCGGCGGTTGGAGCACGGACCCTTGCCCGGCGTCACCTTCGTCGAACGTCCTTTCGACGACCCCGTCCGCGCCGAGGACAAGCCGCTCGATCTCGTCGTCTGCGTGCTCATCTATCACGACCTTCTGTACCTCGATGTTGACCGGGCGCAGATGAATCGCCGGCTGCTCGAGGCACTCAAACCCGGGGGTCGTTTCCTCGTCATCGATCACGCCGCCGCGCATTCGCACGACACCAGCGTCGGCGGAAGCCTTCACCGCATTGGGCGAAACAGCGTGGTCGAGGAACTCAGAGCGGCCGGGTTCGTGCTCATCGACGAATCGGACGCGCTGCGCGTTCCGGAGGATCCGCGAACGGGCCTGGCTTGGTCCGATCCGCAGCCCCGGACCGATCGATTCACGCTCTTGTTTGAGCGACCGAAGGAACCGTAGTGTCGTGAAACCCTGGCGTGGACGAGGTCCACGCGGATCGGGTCGCGAAGGCCGAGCGCCGGGCCCTTCCAGACCCGGCGCTCCGACCTGAGACTTCAGGTCTCTGGCTTGGTCGTCACCTTCAGCGTCCAGTTGGCCGCGCCCGTACTCTCAAACTCGTGAGTCCGGACGTCATCCGACCCTGTCGGGATGTCGTGGATGAAGGCGTGCGAGATGTCCCCGTTGGTGTTGCGCACGCTGACCGTGTGGGAGTTGGCCGCCAATCCCGTGTACGGGGTGAAGACGATCTCATCGATCACAGAGTTGTTGTGTTCGACCGTCGTACTGTCGGTGTCCAGTCGCAGCGGGTCGATCGAAGTCGCGCTCGTATGCGTGAGCGTCGTGACGATCGTGTTGTTGTTGAGGAGCTTTGTTGTTGCGTACGTTGTCATCAACCGGTCAGTGGGACCGGCGGACGAAACCGTCACCCCATTCCGGCACGAATTTTCTCGGCCCATCCATCGAGGTCGTTGGACGTACTCTCTGCGATCCCCGGTTCGTCTGCGACCTCGGCGATCGCTTCTTTCAATCGCTTCTTGCCGTTACGAATGCGACTGCGCGCCGTGTTCTCCGGAACCTTGAGGATTTCCCCGATCTGGATCGCGGTGAGCTTCTCCCAGTAGTACAGCTCGAGAATCACCTGATCTGCCATCGGAATCCTCCGCAGAGCCCGAAGGAGAACCCGCTGCTCTTGCTTGGCGTGAAGCACTGTCGAAGGCCCAGCACCCATGTCTGCGACCGAGAGGTCTCCAAGGTCTTCGTTGCGCCGGTCCTTCACCCGCGCCCGATAGTGCTCGCGAAGCAAGTTGTGGGCGATCGCAAACAGGAACGTGCGAAAACTGGACCTGCCCTCGAAGCGCTCAACGGCGGCCAGGCAGCGAACGAATGTGTTCTGTACCAACTCCGCCACGTCGCCATCTGTCTTGTTGACGAAGAAGCGGCGTACGGGCTCGAAGTGGCGTTGAAACAGCTCGTTTCCAGCCTTTCGGTCTCCACCTTTCCACCCGAGCAGGAGCTCCTCATCACTCTGCACTGACACTTCGCGTGGCACTATGCCACGGGTCGCGGCATGGAATCTGAGGAAAGCCCACTTCGCAGTGACGGCTCGGACAGCGAGCGCCACCAACACGACACGGTGGCCCGCGAAACTCAGCAAGAGGAGGATGGCTTCTCGGTCGACGCACCGGGGGCCGGCGTCCATGCCGAGGCCATGAAGGCAGACATCGCCGCGCAGCTGTTCGGCTCCACCGCGGGTGCTGTGCGTATCGGGAGATACGAAGTTCGCGAAGCGATCGGCGAAGGGGGCATGGGCCTCGTGCTTTCAGCCTGGGACCCGTCGCTTGGCAGACTCGTCGCGCTCAAGCTCCTGGGGCGCGCTTCGGACAAGGAGGCGCTGCATCGCGCGCGCATGGTCCGAGAGGCCAAGGCGATGGCCCAGCTGTCTCACCCCAATGTGGTGCACGTCTACGAGGTCGGCGACCACGAGGGAGATGTCTTCGTTGCGATGGAGCTCATCGATGGCAAGTCCCTCAAGGACTGGCTCACCGAGGGCCCCCACTCCGTCGACCGGGTGTTCGAGGTGTTCGAGCAGGCTGGCCGCGGTCTCGCTGCGGCGCACGGTGCAGGGCTGGTGCATCGAGACTTCAAGCCGAGCAACGCGATCTTGGGCGCCGACGGCCGGGTCCGCGTCGTGGACTTCGGACTCGCGGTCAGCTCGGGCCACTCCACGGAGTCGTTGCAGGGAACCGATCCTCTCAGCGACATCTCGGGCGAGAAGCTCACCCGCACCGGTGCGGTTCTGGGAACGCCGGCGTACATGGCTCCCGAGCAGTTCCGAGGGGAGAGCGCCGATGCACGCGCCGACCAGTTCTCGTTTTGCGTGTCCCTGTTCGCCGCGCTCGCCGGGGAGAGGCCCTACACCCACGCCACGCTCAGAGACCGGCCAGAGTCTGCGGAAATCTCCGCCTGGCCAGCGATCCCCCGCACCTTGAGGCCGGCGCTGCGCAGAGGACTCAGCATCGCGCCATCCGGACGCTGGCCGTCGATGGACGCCCTACTTGTGGCCCTGCGCCGGGGTCACAGCTGGTCACGACGCGGCCCCTGGCTCACGGTTGGCCTCGTCGGAGTCGCGGTCTCCCTGCCGTTCATCCCCACCACGGACAGCCCCTGCGGTTCCCTCTCGGAGCCATCGGAGCTTTGGACCGAGCAGGAGCAGTCGCGAATCCATGCATCGTTCACGGCCACTGAGGTGCCCTACGCCGAGAACGCCTGGTCTTCGGCGTCATCCGGAGTCGAAGACTTCCTCGCCCGCTGGGAAACCACGCGTGCCAAGGTCTGCAAGGGCCGGGTCGACCCGACGGTTCTCACGTGCCTCGAACGCTCGGTTGTCGTGTTCGATTCGGTCATCACCGAGTACGCCGCCATCGATGCTTCGAACATCGCGCAAGTGCAACCACTCGTCACGTTGCTGCGCTCGCCGGAGTTCTGCATGGACCCGGGCGACGAGGACATCGGCAGCGGGCTCGACCACGACATCCTCGCCAAGCTCGAGGCCGGCGGTGCGCAGGTCTTGGCGCATCGGGCAGAAGCCGCGACGCAAACGCTGACCGAGCTCATCGAGGACCCTCGCCTCCAAGGCACCGATGCCCTCGCCGAAGCCTATCGGTTGAGGGCACGGGCAAGACGACTCATGGCGGACCCCGCGGCCTCCCTGGACGACCTCGTCAGCAGCATGCGGGAGGGCAAGGACTCTTTAACGCGCGCCCGTGGGGTCATCGCGTGGCTCGTCGAGCTCACCCACCAAGAGCGCTGGGAGTCGGCCCGTGATGCTCGGCGTTTGGTCGAGGGCCACATCACCGAAGCGATGCCCCTTCCGCTTCGGACCGACGCCACGGTGGCGAGGGCCGAGGCGTTTGCGAGACAACGGCCGCAGGAGTTTGACCAGGCTGTGTTGCTGTACGAGCGCGCCATTGAGCTGCGCTTGCGGCTGCATGAGCCCGTTGGTGTCGCGACCGCGCGGCTCGGGCTCGCTGGGGTCCTGATGACCAGCGCGAAGAAGCCGGACCAGGAGCGCGCGCGAAACCTGCTCAACACCGTCGCCGAAACATACGAGGAGCACCTCGGTCGAACACACCCCAGGCGAGCCACGGTCCTGTACGATCTCGGAGTCCTCCACGCCGACAGCCGCCTCGACCTCGCTGCAGCCGAGCCATTCCTTCAGGAGGCTTACGAGATCGAGTCCAAGAGCCTGCCGACGACGAGCCCATCCACCGCGAGGACCCGGATCAAGCTCGCCGATGTGCTCTACAACCTGGGCAGAATCGACGAGGCCATCCCCCACGCCAACGCGGGTTGGGAGTACGCACGCACCCTCCCGGCGACGAACAGCGACCACATCGCGGCTCGGAGGCTTCTCGCGAATCTCTGGGTGGCGAACGATAACCACGAAGCGGCGTTGGAGCACTTCATCGCGCTGATTGCCGTCTCCCCAGAGGATCCCTTCCTTCAGCAAAACCTCGCGTCCACCCAGATCAAGCTGAACCACCCCAAGGAGGCGGCCAAGGCTCTCGCTCAAACGCGAGAGCTCATCGCGGACTTCGGCCTCGACGACGAAACCGCCGCCCTCTTCGAGCTGTTTCTGCAAACGCTGGACGCGGAGCTGCTCTCGGTCGAGGGAAAGACCGCCGAAGCCATCGCACTCGTCGACAAGCTACTCGCGGACCTCGCCCGCCCCGGCCAACACGAAGGGCGGCCCGACCTGGCGGCACAAGCCACCAAGCTACAGGGCGTCCTCAGCGGCCTCCGCAGCCGCCTGGTCTCCGACCCAGCGCCCTAGGGGCCGGCTCCTAGACCGCGTCGTCTTCGTAGGCGCAGACCGCCGCGTCGCCCGTCACGCAGAATCCACCTTCGCAAGTCAGACCTGCCGCACAGGTCACGCCGCACGGGTCGCCCGCGATCGCGCCTGCTTGGCAAACCCCGTTCGCGCACGCGTTCCCGGGTGCACACGTCAGCCCGTCCTGAGACGCAACCGTCGTGCACGCTTGGCCGGCTCCAGGCAACGCGATGCAAGCACTCGCGATGTTGCAATACGCTCCTGGGCCGCAGTCGCCGCTCATGCTGCAGGCATCACCGGCCAGCGGTTGTGCCCGACACCGAAGGTCTTCGGCGTCCTCAGCAGACGCGAGGCACCGGTATGCCTGCTGGCAGTCACCGTCGGACTCGCAGCTCTCTTCGAAGCCGCCCGCACCAACGGCGACGCACGTGCCGGCATCGCAAAAGCCATCGAGTCCACAGCTGTCGCCCAGACCACCGTCGAGTCGCTCGCAGGCTTCACCAACCCCCGCCGACCCATAGAACAACCGGCACTCGCGAAGCTGCTCCGCCGCGGCGAACAAGTCACCGCTGACGGCAGCTTCATCCTCGGTCTCGCACGCGTAGGTCGACAGCGCCGCCGCGACTCGGTCGGTGCAGTCTCCGTTGAAACTCAAGCCCTCGTCGTCGAGAGCACGGTCGACCAGCCGCGCCTCGACGCCCTCCATACACGCGGCCTCATCGGCGTAGTCGTCGGTGAAGGGGTTCTTGCAACCGCAGGCAAACGCACCCGCGCACGCGGCCTCCGCCAAGATGGCGGCTTGGTCCCGGACGGTGACCGCGTCGGAGCCACTTTCGCAAGCGGGGACGAGGAGGACGAGGAGCGCGAGGGCCAGGTGTCGCATCAGACGTCGAGGTTGCGAGTGTTGAGTGCGTTGGAGGTGATGAAGTCGCGCCGTGGCTCGACCTCGTCGCCCATGAGCACGGTGAAGATGTTGTCGGCTTCGAAGTTGTCACCGACCCGCACCTGCATGAGCGAACGCTGCTCGGGATCCATCGTGGTCTCCCAGAGCTGCTCGGGGTTCATCTCGCCCAGACCCTTGTATCGCTGGATGTTGAGCCCTTTGCGACCAACCTCGCCCATCTCTTGGACGAGAGCGATGAGGTTGTTGGACTCGACGAGAACCTCGTCGTCCCGTTTGAGCACAATGTCTCCGCTGCCCAGGCTCGCGATGTAACGCCGGGCCGCAAGCAGCTCCTCCACCTCGGGCGCGACGACGAGCTCTTTGGCAATGGTCTCGAACTGCGCGACACCATCTTGCTCGATGCGCAGACGGATGGCCTGCAGCGCGCTGTCGTCTTCGTCCTCGACCAGTTCGTAGGACACGACGGCTCGGGAGAGACCCGCCGTCGCCTTCTCGACCAATCGCTCTGCGACGGAGCGAACCGCGACCTCTGTGCTGAACGACTCGGCAACCGCGGGGCCTCCGTCGTCGATGAGGATGTCGAGCAAGCCCTCGACCACGGCACGCCGGTGGTCCCGAGCAAGCGCACCGACCAGCGCCTTGTAGCGGAGGCCACGTCCGGCGAGCTCCGCCAGAACTTCTTGGCTGACCTCGTGCTCGCCCACCGAGAGCGAGAGGTTCTCGATCGCGATGTTGATGACGTAGTTGTCCATCTCGGCATCGCCCTTGAGATAGCGCTCCTTCTTGCCCGACTTGACTTTGTATAGCGGCGGCTGGGCGATGTAGAGGTATCCGCGGTCGATGACGTCGGGGAAGTGTCGGTAAAACAGCGTCAGCAGGAGCGTCCGGATGTGCGACCCGTCGACATCGGCGTCGGTCATGATGACGATCTTGTGGTAGCGGAGCTTGTCGACATCGTAGGTGTCGCCAACCCCGGTCCCCAGGGCGGTGATGAGCGTGACGACCTCCTGGCTGGAGAGCATCTTGTCGAGACGCGCTTTCTCGACGTTGAGGATCTTGCCCTTGAGCGGGAGGATCGCCTGGGTCGCCCGGTCGCGACCTTGCTTGGCGGAGCCACCTGCAGAATCACCCTCTACGAGGAAGATTTCGGACGCCACGGGGTCCTTGCTCTGGCAATCGGCAAGCTTGCCGGGCAGCGAGAGCCCATCGAGGACGCCCTTGCGGGTGATCGTCTCTCGGGCCTTGCGAGCGGCCGCTCGTGCGCGGGCGGCCAACAACGCCTTGTCGACGATCAGCTTGGCGCTCTTGGGGTTCTCCTCGAAGAAGCGACCCAGCTCTTCGGTGGTGGCACTCGAGACCAGACCCGTGACCTCACCCGAGACAAGCTTGTCTTTGATCTGCGAGCTGAACTTGGGGTCGGGGTGCTTTACCGAGATGACGGCGAACAAGCCCTCGCGCACATCCTCGCCGGACAGGCTGCCCTTGTGCGACTTGAGCATGTTGTTGCTACTCGCGTAGCTGTTGACGACCTTGGTCAACGCGGTGCGAAGCCCGGTGAGGTGGGCGCCGCCGTCCTTGTTGTTGATGTTGTTCGTGAAGCAGAGGATGTTTTCCTGATAGGCGTCCGTCCACTGCAGCGCGAGCTGCACGCCACACGACGCGGCTTGGCCTTCGAACTCGAACGGGACGTCCGTGTTGAAGTAGACCAAGTCTCCGATCGCCGTCTTGTTCTGCGCCAGCAGCTTCACGAAGCTGGCTACGCCGCCCTCTCCGTCGAAGTGCTTCTCCCGACCGTCGCGCATGTCCTTGAGGTACACGTTGACGCCGGGGTTGAGGTAGCTGAGCTCCCGGAAGCGCTTGGACAGCACTTCGAAGTCCATCTCGGTGTGGCTGAACGAAAGCGCGTCGGGCTTGAACGTGACCCGGGTGCCACGCTTCTCGGTGGGGCCGATGATCTCGACATCCCCTCGCGGCGTGCCGCGGTCGAAGTAGACGCAGTGCTCTTGGCCATCGCGCCAGATCTCGAGCTTGAGCCACTCGCTGAGCGCGTTGACAACCGACACGCCCACGCCGTGTAGACCGCCCGACACCTTGTAGCTGTTGTTGTCGAACTTTCCGCCGGCGTGCAGCACGGTCATGATGATGATCGCCGCGTCGACGGTCTCACCTTGGTACTCCTTGGGACCGGTCGGGATACCGCGACCGTTGTCCTCGACGGACACCGAACCATCCACGTGAAGGACGATATCGATCCGATCGCAGTGCCCTGCGAGCGATTCGTCGATCGAGTTGTCCATGATCTCGTAGACCATCTTGTGGAGGCCCGAGCCTGAGCTCGTGTCCCCGATGTACATGCCAGGACGCTTCCGCACGGCCTCGAGACCTTCGAGGACCGAGATGGAATCTGCGTCGTAGTCGCCGGCGGCGCTCTCGGCTTTGGGGGGCTGATTTTCGTCGCTCATCAGGGCGCTCGAGCCGGGGTCTCACGTGGCGTGAGGCCTTGCCGGCGATGCGCGAAAGATAGCACGCAGCGCGGGGGTTCACCTAGCTCGAAAGCCGCCGAAATCCGGCGCAGAACGACGTTCTGCGTGATTTCCGGCCTGCACGAATCAGCCCGTCCCAGAAGCGTCTGAACCCGTACTCGAGCTTGCCCCTGAAGTCGCTCCAGAGGTCCCCGTTCCGGTCCCGTCTGTGTCCGTGTCTACGATGCCCGGCGGTAGGCAAACGCCGGCCAGACTCGGACCGGCGCCTTGCGGATATGCGTACCCAGAGGCGCACGCCTCGGTCGGGTATGCGCAGCGTCCTGTGGGTGCGCAAATGCCCGGAACGCCGCCCAAGGAGCAGTCTGCGGCCTCCCTGCACTCGAACGCCTTCGCTGGCTGGCACCCCCCCAGCAGGGCGAGAACCAGCAAACTACTGCGATCGAAGTATGCGACGTACGACTTCATGTGCAGAACGGTAGGATCGAGGGATACCGGCAGAACCGCAGAATTCGCAAGCTCAGTACCACAGAGCGGCACCCAACCGGTCGCTCTCCCGGAACGGAAACGAAGATGATTCAGCCCAAGACCACCCTCAAGTCCCTGCTTCTCGGCCTCGGCGGAGCCCTGTTGGCCACCACCGCGTGCACCATCACGCTCGACCCGGGCGGCGCGGGCGACACGGAAGGCGACGACCCCAACGCGCAGTGTCTGGAGCTGTTCGAGACTTGTGTGGAGCTGGCTGGAGAGTCTCCGGGGTGCGACGCGGTGTTCGAGTACTGCGCGGGGTCGGGCGGCGACGAGGGTGGCATGGAGCCGGAGCCCGGCTGCGAGGAGGACTACATCAACTGTCTGGCCGAGGGCGTCGACCCTGAAGCATGCCAACCCCTTCTCGATGCCTGCGAGCCGGGCGGCGGCGACGAGGGAGGCGGCTGCGAAGACGACCCCGAGGGCTGTGAGCCTCCCGATCCCTGCGATGCGGGTGAGCCCGGCTGCGAGCCCACGGACTGTGAGCAACTCGCCGAGACCTGCCTGATGTGGACCGGCGACGAGGCAGCCTGCTACGGCGAGCTTCTGGAGGCTTGTTACAACAACGACTGCGACTCGATGTTGAACGCCTGCTACGACTTCGGCGCGGACGACCTCAGCTGCCAACAGCTGACCGGTTGCTTCGACATCGACCCGGAGCCGCCGACCGACGACTGCGAAGAACTGCTCAACGAGTGCTACGCGGACCCAGAGATGGGCGAAGAAGACTGCATGCAGCTGTACGCTGACTGCTTCGAGCCCGTCGATCCTCCGGAGCCGGGACAATGCGACTGGTACTACGGCGAGTGCGAAGGACAGTTCAGCGGCGAGTTCTGCCAGGACGCAGGCCAGGCTTGTGAGGCCGACTTCCTGCCTGAGTCGTTCGACTGCGGCCTCGTCTTCCCGGACTACTGCGGCATGTCGGGCCTGAGCGACACCGCATGCGAGCACGCCGAAAACGCATGCTGGAACGGTTTCTACGACATCGAGCTGTGTGGGTCCCTTGCCGACGATCCCATCAACTGGCTGCAGAACCTCGCAGCGTGCAACGGCTGGGAGTAGCGCCTTTCCCCCCCAACCCACCGAGGCCCCGCTGTGTCCCCCCGCAGCGGGGCCTCTCCCCTTTCCACGAGGCGCGAAACCGTGCGCCACCGGCACCACTTCACGCCGGTCGACTTCGAGCGATACGATGCCAGAGCTGTTGATGATGTCCTCGCTCCGATTCGGCCTCCTCGCCGCGACGCTCCTCACGGCGTGTTCGATCCGGCTCGAGGAGGGCGATGTCGATGCGGGGCAAGACGCAGAGTGTTTGGAGCTGTTCGAGACCTGCGTCGAGCTGGCTGGCGAATCACCCGGATGCACCGAGGTCTTTCAGTTTTGCCAGGGCTCCGCGTCTCCGACCGGAACCGGCGGAGCCATGCCTGGCAGTTGCGAGCAGAACTACATCGACTGCCTCGCCGAGGGTTCGACCGCCAACGACTGCCAGCCTCTGCTCGATGCTTGCATGCCCTCGGGCTCGAGTACGGGATGCGAGCCTCTGGAGCCGACCTGCGGCATGGTCGGTGATGCGGACACCACCGACGACAGTGACGGCGAGACCGGGTGCGCTCCGGGCAGCCCAGACTGCCCTGGAACCGACTGCGATGCTCGCTTCGACGATTGCCTGAACACGCTCGGCACCGACAAGGCCTGTGATCCGATGCGCGATGCATGTCTTCAGGGTGACTGCGAAACGGCGCTGTCAGTCTGCCTGTCGTTCACCGAAGACTCGAACACCTGCAGCGAACTCACCGGCTGTGAGCTCGACCCCCCCACCGATCCTGGCTGCGATGAGCTCCTGGCCAACTGCGAGTCCCGGGGCCTCTCCTCCTCCGAATGCGCGCGCCTCTACCCAGAGCAGGCGGACTGCTTCCCGGAGCCCCAGGGCTGCGAGTGGTACGAGGGCGCCTGCTACGACCAGTACAATGGGGACTTCTGCGCCGAAGCACGGGACGCCTGCGAGGTCGGCGTCCTTCCCCAGATGTTCGACTGTGCCTTCATCGCGAGCGCCTGCGACCCGGCGGAACTCACGGAGTCTGCCTGTTCGCAGGCTCAGCAGAGTTGCGAGACGGGATTCTTCGACATCGAGAACTGCACTCAAACACCACTGTCCATGGACCCGCTCCAGTGGCTCAACGAACTCGCCCTGTGCAACGGGTGGATGTAGTGGCCGAAGGACCGACCAAGATCAAGCCTCGGGTCTCTTCCCGTCGCTCGGCAGCCGCTGCCCACGTCGAGGTTCTCGCGGGTCTGCGGCGTGGCGAAGTCGTTCCCCTCGACGCCGCCGAGTGCATCATTGGCCGCAGCTCGAAAGCCGCCGTACGGCTCGAGGATGACGGCGTCTCGAGGCAGCACGCCAAGCTCCTGTTCGGCGAAGCCGGCATCGTCAACCTCGTCGACCTCGGCAGCACCAACGGCACGTTCCTCAACGGGTCCCAGGTCGACGTCGCGCTCATTCGCGAGGGCGACCGCATCGAGCTCGGCCCTGACGTTGTGCTGCGCTTCGGCTACGGCACCGTGGTGCGGGCAGAGGCGACACCGAAGACAGACCCACTCGAGGGATTGAGCAAGCGGGAGCGGGAAGTCGCGGCGCTCGTCGGCGAGGGCCTGACCAACGCCAAGATCGGCGAACGGCTCCACATCAGCCCGTACACCGTGATGACGCACCTCTCGAACATCTACGGCAAGCTCGAGATTCCGTCCCGGGCGGCGCTCGCCAAGCGCGTGAGCGAAGCGCAGCGCTAGCGGCGTTTTCGCCACACGAGCCAGTGCACCACAGCCCCGACCGCGAGTCCGCCCGCGGCCGCAGCAGCGCCGATCCCACCCGCGTTCAGACCGCGGCCGGTGGTGTACCGAGTCCGTGCTCGACCATGCGTGCCCTCCAGGGACACCGCGCCAAGCTGGGCACCCCCGCCGAGGAACAGCCCCACCGCCGCACCCGCCATGAGCAAGGATCCGGCGCCCAGACCTACGCCCCACGGATCGATCCGGCGACGTGCTGGCGCTGGGGCTGGCGGTTCGACAACGGGCGGTGGGGGTGTCGGCTCGGGGTCGATCGCGGGAACCGGCGGCGGCGCGGTTTCGGGAGCGCGGCATGCCCCGAGCCGAACCTCCAGCTGGAGGAGCTCCTTGGACTTGGTCGGCTCTCCCTCGGCATCCGCACGAATCGCACGGAGCTGCATTTCGGCCTGCTCGCAGGCGCCCGCGTCGAGCGACATGGTGGCGAGACACAGCGACAGGTTCCAGCGGGCGAACGCGGCCAGCTCCGCCAGCTCGTCCGAGGGCTGCGTGTCGAGGAACGCGATGTACAACGGACTGGCCTGGGCGCAGCGGCCCGCCATCCGCTCGGCCTGGGCTTGCGCATAGAGCAGCTTCGGGTGGGGCTCGAGCGCGTGGGCTCGCGCGAGCGCGTCGGCTGCCCGGGCATAGTCCTTGGCCGCGAACGCATCGCTCGCCTCGTCGAACGCTGCCTGGCCTTGCTCGGTCTCGAAGACGACCTTCGGTTCGCTCACCGCGAGAGCCAAGACGAGCGCGAACATCCGCATCCGAGGCGAGCATCACCCGCGAGTCGCTGCGGGAGCAACCCGCTCAGCAAGGCAACATGTCGTTGGGGTCCGACTTCGGCTTCGGATCTGCCTTCGGCTTCGAATCTGCCTTCGGCTTTGGCCGACGACGTGGCTTCTTCGGAGGCTTTGGCTCCGGCTTTGGCTCCGGCTCGGCCTCGGGCTTGACGACGGTCTCCACCGGCTCCGCAGGCCCAGCCCGCTCGCCCCCCGCGGTGTCCGCGGCGGTTGGGGGCTCGACAGAGGTCTCTGGCGCGACGTCGCGTGTCGGTTCCTCGGGGACCGCCCCCGGATCGACAGCACCCTGCTCAACGACACCGGGATTGGCGTCGTCGGAGCCTGACACCGGCCCGGGGCTCGTGTCGGACGGCTCCTGAGTTGGGCCGAACACACCTCCGGCCCACATGACGCCAAACAGCCCCGCCGTCGCCGCCGCTCCTCCAGCGAGCCGCTTCCACCCGGAGCTGCGAGATGTTGCAGCCGGCGGGGCCGGCTCCACGTTGATAGAAGTCTCGGAGCCCTGAGCGACGAAGGTGGCCGAGCGTGCGGGCTCGGCCGCTGGCTCCGCCTCTTCCCGCACGTCTGGCTGAGGGTCCGGCTCGAGATCCAGCAGCAGATCCGGGGCAAGCATTGTGGCCACCCGGGTCCCACCGGCCAACCCGGCCTCGCGTCGCTTGTCCACCGTCGCGCTGGCCATCGACTTCGGTCCAACCTCGACGCGTTCTTCCGCGGACTCCGGTTCGAGCCACGGCAAGCGCTTCTTGCCAAAGACCGCCTCCAAAAACTCCCCGAGCTCCGCGGACGAAAGCATCAGACGATGCTCGTGGGCGAACCGCTCCAGGTCCCGCTGCAACTCGATCGCAGATCCGTATCGCTGCTCCGGATCCGGTTGTAGCGCTCGGCGGAGGATCGCCGCGAGCCCCGGGGGACACTCGGGCCACAGCTCCTCGATCGGCTGTACCTGTCCTGCGGCGACAGCATGAAGAGCCTGGATGTGGTCCAGCTCTCCGAACACCGGCCGGTTCGTCAGCAACTCCTGCATCACCAGCCCCAGCGCGAACACGTCGCTGCGGCAGTCCACAGCGCCGCCTTTGCACTGCTCGGGCGACATGTACGCGACCTTGCCTTTGAGGGAGCTTGCTCGCGACGCACGGCTCAGGGCCGCCGCTTTGGCGATGCCGAAGTCCACCATCTTCACGTGGCCGGAGTACGTGATGATGATGTTGCTCGGAGAGATGTCGCGGTGAACGATCCCCAGCGGCTGCCCGGAAAAGTCGACCTGCTTGTGCGCATGGTCCAGGCCAGCGGCTGCGCCCGCCACGATCGCGAGCACAAACTTCAGCGGCAGCCGGTGGTCTCGCCTGCGAGCCTCGTTGAGGAGATGCCGCACGTCGTGACCGTGCAGGTACTCCATCGTGAAGAAGAAGTTCGCGCCGTCACGCCCGATGTCGTGCACGTGAACGATGTTGGCGTGGTCGAGCTGCGCGGCCAGACGCGCCTCGCTGATGAAGAGCTCGATGAACTCCTCGTCCTCCGCGAACGAGGGGAGAATGCGCTTGAGGACGACGATCTTCTCGAAGCCCTCGATGCCCTCGGACTTCGCGAGGAACAACTCCGCCATGCCGCCGCGGGCAAGCTTGCCAAGCAGCGTGTATCGCCCGAGCCGCGTGGGCACAGGCGCGCTCCAGTTCCCCACGCGCGCAGGATACCAACTACTCTGGGGCGAGGTCGGCCTGGGGCACACACTCCTCGGCGACCGACGCGTCGGCATCCGCAGCGTACCTGTACCCGCTGTCACAGCCCCCGTCGGGGTAAGCGCACCACTGGACTGCGCACAGGCCGTCTCCGCCGTCGTCGCACTGCTTGTCGGTTTCGCAGACGAACTCGAACGTGTCCTCAGCGCAGCTGGCCAACATCAGACCAACCAGACACAGGGCAATCCGGGGCACGGCTGCACCCTACCCCAGCGGCGCGCGCGGTCCCACCGTGGCAGCCCCACTACTCGCCGCAAGCGCGGACGCGGCTTGCGTGAACCGACTTCGGGTAGCGACGAAGGAATGCCGCGGAGGCTTTGGCAGCGGCCTCGGTCCGACCGCTCTTACACAGGGCCGACGCTCGCAGCGCGGCAGCTTCCTCGAGGAACGCCCCTTTGGGGAACTGGCGGCGGTGGGTCTTGAGGACGCCAAGCGCGGCCTTCGCTTGTCCGCGGTCGACGGAGGTGCGGGCGCGCTCGATCAACGCGAGCTCGTCGGCGACGCTGCCCTGATTCTCGC
>OJGU01000584.1_pt1 | contig 19812 bp, 14 predicted proteins | sample 1594741 | NCBI WGS metagenome assembly OJGU01 (sample SAMN05416841, study PRJEB24817) | seawater metagenome | isolation source: Sea water | place: Canada:Atlantic | collected 2013-07
TCGGGATCCACCGCGGGCGCGGGCGCGGGCGCGCACGGGCGAGCGCGGGCGCGGGTGCGGGCGCGCTCGGCGTCTCGGCCTGCATCCCCGTCTTGGACCGACGTCGGCTTCCGGTGTTGGTTGCCGGCTGATCCTGGGGACTATCGCCGAGTCTCTGATGCGCGCTCGTGAGCCGCCGACGTCGCGAAGTCCGCGATCGGCGAGGCGCGGGCTCCTCCTCTTCGGCGACGCCGTCGTCGTCGATGTCGAGCTCGGCAAGGAACGCCTGTCGAAGTGCTTCGTAGGCGCCGGCCGCAGCCCGGGCCGTCTGCCCCGGAGTGCCGCCGTAGCGGTCATGGAAAACTTGGTGCTGCTGCCCGACGGCGAGCGCGTTGAACTCCTGAGCGAGCCGGCGCAACGGCCCGATCGCTTCGAGGTACGGCAAGTAGATCGCGAGCGCGCCGGAGAGGATGAGCAGGCCGAGCAGAATGGGCCAGTTGACCCGGACGCCTTTGCGACGCGCTTCGCTGATCGCCGCCGCGATGTCTTGTTGGCTGGCGGCGGCGGTCTCCCGGCTCATCACCACCAGAATCGCGCCGTGCTCGCCCTCGCCCGCCGGTCCGGGGATGCGCCCCATGGCACCGATGCGCTTGTCGAGACCCGAGCCCATCGCGAACACACTGCTCGACCCCTCACCGGGAACCTCGCTGCCACGCTCGGCGGCGAGCGCTTCGATCTCGTCGCCGATCGGTTGGTCGCCGATGATCTCTCCGACGAGCTTGCCGTCTCGAACGATGCCGGCGGGAATCTCCGAGCCCAGCACTCGACGCAGCAAAGAACCTGCGCCGAGATTCAGCTTGTCCACGCCGACGAGTCGTTGGTCGCCGACGACCGAGCGGGTGACCTTCGCGACGTGAATCTCATCGCCGAGCGTGATGGAGAACTGACCATCCTCGGTCGGGGGGATACTCCGAAAGGCTTCGGTCGCCACGACCTCGGCCATCGATGTCTCGGCGAGTCCGTTGGATGCGACGATCTTTCCCGATCCGTCCACGACGGCGACAGTGAGGTTGGACTTGGTGCGGATTCGCAGCGCCTCGGTCGCTTCGGCCAGGATCTGGGCGAGCGGGGTGGCTTCCTCATCAACCGTCTCGGGGTCTCGAGCGAGTGCTTCCCGGAGGGTGTCGTCGAGGACGAGCGCGTTGACCTGCTGCACCGTGGATGCGCTGATCTCCGCGGTCAGGGCCGCGACCCCGGCCTCGGTGACGGCTCGAACCGCGTCCCGATCTGCGTCCGTGAAGTCGCCGCTCTGGCCGGCGGAGAGAAGGAACATGCCGGCGAGGCAGCCCGTGGCGAGGACAGCCAAAAGGACGGCCCAGATGCGCGTGAGTAGCACGGTTGCTCCAGAGTGTAGGCCGGGGCGCGGCCGTACCGCAATGCTCGTCAGCGCGCCTACGGCCACCCGGCCCGCCGCAAAAAAAGGTTGCAACGTCTGACGTTTGCGGTCGACCAGGAGGACATGCGGACCCTCGGGGCCTGGGTGCTGGTGATCAGCGGAGTCGGAGGTGGGCTGTTGCTCGCCTCGACACCTTGGCTGCACCCGGCCTGGATCGCTGTTCTCTTGCTGTTCGCGGGCACTGCGTTGGCCGTCGCCCGCATTCCCCATCGTTGGGGTCGGCTCGGCTTTGGGGTTGCCCTCGTCCTGCTTGGGCTCGCACGCGGTGCCTCCGCTGCGTTGGCGGCGGAGGAGATCGTCGATGCGGACCGGCGTGGGCTGGCTCCACGCACGCGTTCCCTCACCGTGGAAGGGGCGAGCACCCCCGGCCCGACGTGCCGGGTCGAGGCCCGAACTGCCCGCGGTGCCAGCGTTGTCCTCGCGCTCCCGGCCGAGGCGTGCCCGCTTTGGTGGGGAGAGCGCATCGCGGTCCTGTCCACCGACCTGCACACCGACTCAGCTCGCAGCACGCCCGATTCCCGCACCCTCGTGTTTGTCACCCAGTCGTGGCGGCACCCGGCGTCCACGCAACTGTCATGGGCCGACCGCGTGCGTGCCCGAGTGTCCCGCGGTCTGGCCGAGGTGCGGCAAAGCGGCTGGGACGGGGCGAGGGGTCATCCGGGGCGCGGTTTTGTGGTCGCCAGCAGCCTCGGGCTGTCCGCCGCGCTCCCCCCGAGCGTTCGCGCCGAGCTCCAACGAGCGGGTTTGGGCCACCTCATCGCCATCTCCGGGCTTCACGTAGGCCTCGCCGCGTGGGCATGGCTTGCCGCACTGCGATGGTCCTTGGCGCCATGGGCCTGGGGTGCTCGCGCCGCGGTTGTGTTGTCGGCGCTCCCCGTTGTTGCCTACGTCGTTCTCACCGGGGCGGCGGCTCCGGCCGTTCGCGCCGCGGTGATGTTCGGGCTGGTGGCGCTCAGTTCGGTCGTCGGCCGACCGACCCACGCCCCCACAGTTCTGCTCGTCGCGGCGGCGGTGATGCTCTTCGTGCGGCCGCAGTGGCTCGTGGATCCCGGCTTCCAGCTCTCGATCGCCGCGATGGTCGTCTTGGTGGGGTTGCCTTCCACCGCCGGCGCGGCATTCACCAGCTGGCATCTAGGGTGGGCGCTGCTGCCGTTGTTGTGGCTGCACTTCGATGCGGCGTCCGACGGCAGCGTCCTCGCGAACGCGGTGGCCATGCCGGTCTTCAGCCTGTGGGTCGTTCCGATGGCCGCACTCGGATGGGCCGTGGTGCCGATTTTCGGGGGGGTCGCGCTCGACCCGGCGGCCGCCGGAGCCGCGCTGATCCTCGACGTCGCGCAGGTGGTGTCGGCATTGCCCGAGATCCCACGTTGGGCTTGGGTCGGTGGTGCGGCCTTGGCGTGGGTGCCTGGAGTTCGGGCTCGGCTGTCCGCCTCCACCCGGGCGTGGCTCCCGCACCGCGGGGCCGCCCTGTTCCTTCTATGTACGGCGGGAGCATCGCTGCGGGCCAAGACGCCGCAGCCCGGGTGGACGGCCTGGTCGAGGCCCCGCAATCCCGAGGTGCTCCGCGTTCGCCCCGACGGAATCGCCTGCGCCCGTGCTCCGACAGCCTCCGCCGCGCGTTGGCGTCAGCGGCTTCAGTCGGTGGGCGCGACGCGGCTGTCCGGCGTCCAGCAGTCCCCTCGCGCCTCGGTTCAGGATCCCGCGAGTGTCGCGTGGCTCACCGCCGTGTCTCGGGATCCGGCGCAGCGCGGGGTCCCTGTCTGCTCGCTTCCCCACCGTGCCGAGGTCCGTGCGGCCTTGCACGCGTGTTCTCCATTCTCCTCTTCTCCCACCGCACGCCGTCCCGACGGCGGCGCTCTCGAGTGTTGGAGCGCGCGCCTGGGAGCTTGGCGCCCCGCTCGGATACAATCATGACGATCTCCCTCATGCGCGCGACCCCGAATCTGATCCCCGCACTCGTCGAGACGAGTGGCACCCACGAAGGGCGCGAGCATGTGATGCCGTATGGGGAGCACATTCTCGGCCGGGGTCGCGGTGCCACCGTGCTCTTGGACGACCCGGACGTGAGCCGCCAGCACGCCAGGATCGTCGTCGATCCGGATGGGCTGACCGTGTTCGACCTGGGCAGCAAGAACGGAGTACTGGTCGGGGGACGGCGCGTCGATTCCGCGATGAGCCTGGGTCACGGCGACGAACTCACCGTCGGGGACATCAGCCTGCGGGTGCAGCACCCTGCCGCGCAGGTGGCCTCGGCGCTCGCCGCTGCCGGCGAGGCCACCGCCACCGTCACCAACACCCGCGAGGAGCGAGACGCGCCCATGCTGGGCCTGCTGTGGCCGATCCTCGGTGTCGTGGGGTTCGGGACCGTGGTTGCGGTGCTGCTTTTGGTATAGACGGCCGTGGTCGATCGATCCGCGCTCGCACGTCTCCCCAAGGTCGACGCTGTCCTCGACGCCGAGCCCCTCTGCGGAGCGGGTTGGCGACGACCCCTCGCACGCCGAGCTGTACAAGCGGCCCTCGAGGGGCTGCGTCGCTCCGTCCTGGACGGGAAGTCGGTCGACATCCCTGATGCATCTGCGCTCGCAGCAGCGGTTGGACAAACGCTCGAGCGATGGGCACGTCCGCGCCCGATGCGGGTGATCAACGCGACCGGCGTCATCTTGCACACCAACCTCGGCCGGGCTCCGCTCTCCCAAGGTGCCATCGATGCCATGGCTGATGCGGCACGCTACTGCGACCTCGAGGTCGGGCTCAGCGACGGGAAGCGGGGCTCGAGGTTCGCCTGGTTGCGTCCGTTCATGTGCGCGGTGATCGGTGCCGAAGATGTTCAAGTGGTGAACAACAACGCAGCCGCGCTGTTGCTGGCCTGCACGGTCTTGGGGGCGCCCGGCGGCGTGGTGCTCTCCCGCGGTCAGATGGTCGAGATCGGCGACAGCTTTCGCGTCGCGACGATGGCGGGTGCAGGAGGTGTGCGCGTGGTCGGCATCGGGAGCACCAATCGCACCCACCTTCGGGACTACGAGCAGGCGCTCGATGGCGAGGGCCCAGATGCGCAGGGGGTCCCGGCTTCGGCGCTGCTTTGGTGCCACCAGAGCAACTTCAAACAGGACGGCTACGTCAAGGAGGTCGGGCTGGCCGAGCTGGCAAAGCTGGCCAAGGCGCGGAGCGTTCCGTTGATCGCCGACCTTGGCAGCGGCTCCCTGGGTGCAGGCCTTCCCGCGATCGAACCAACGATCAGCGAGTACCTCGAGCAAGGCGTCGACCTCGTGCTCGCCAGCGGAGACAAACTCCTCGGTGGACCGCAGGCCGGCATCATCGCGGGGACCGCAAAATACGTCGAGCGCTGCCGCCGATTCCCGATGTCCCGGGCACTGCGTCCCGACAAGACCGCTCTCGCGGCCCTCCACGCCACGTTTGCTGCACACGCTCGGGAGGGTTCACCGGCGATCCCCCTTCACGAAATGGTCGCCCTGGATGAGGCGGGGCTGCGGGCGCGGGCACAGGCGCTCGTCGAGGCTTTGGGCTGGGATGAGAGCCGAGTCGTTCCGCTCCAGGCGGCGATCGGAGGCGGCAGCCTGCCCGGCGACACGATGCCCAGCGTCGGGCTGTGGGTTCCGTGCGCCAAGCCATCGGCCTCAGCCCGGGCGCTTCGTCTGGGAAGCATGCCGGTGATCGGGCGGATCGAAGACGAGCGATTGCTCCTCGACCTACGCACCGTCGACCCGCAGGACGACGCGCTCCTTCGGGGGGCGCTGGCAAGCCTCTCCGATGCCTGAGCTTCCCGAGGTGGAGTACGGCCGCCGTCAACTCGAGCAGACGTTGCTCGCAGAGACGCTCGCCGAGGTCGACGCTCCCGAAGACTCCATCGTGTTCGAAGGAGTTCGCTCGGCGGAGGTGGTCGCCGCGCTTCGCGGTGCCCGGGTTCTCGGTGCGCATCGCCGCGGAAAGCAGCTGTGGCTCTCCTTGGACCGACGCCCATGGCCGTTGTTTCACTTCGGGATGACCGGCGGCTTCGTCACCCCGGATGCGCCCGGCCTCCAGCTGCACACCGGACCGAGCCTCGACGCTCATTGGCCACCTCGCTTCTCCAAGCTCCTGCTGACGACCGCGTCGGGTCGTCGCCTCGCCATGACCAACGCACGCCGACTCGGTCGGATCCGGCTGCGCCACGATCCGCCCAGCGAAGCTCCGGTCGCAGACCTCGGGTTCGACCCGCTGCTCGAGCCACCGAACGGCGATGCGTTGCACGAGCAGCTGCGGCGTCGTCGCGGTGTGATCAAGAGCTTGCTGCTCAACCAGCGCTTCGCCGCTGGAGTCGGAAATTGGGTCGCCGACGAGGTCCTGCATGCGGCTGGCATCGACCCGCGGCGGGTGGCCAGTACCCTGACCGTCGAAGACGCCGGCCGGCTCGCATGGGCGCTGACCGACATCATCAAAAAAGCGGTCAACGCCGACGCCGACGCTGACCGCTATCCAAAGGGTTGGTTGTTTCACCAGCGCTGGCGCCCGACGGAGGGCATGACAACTGCCACGGGGGACCCCATCGAACTCCTCACGGTCGCGGGACGCACGACCGTGTGGGTGCCTGCACACCAGCGCTGATTCGGTTCGACTACTCGGCGACGTACTCCCACATCTCGCCGCCGCCCCCAGCCACAACCATCTCGCCGTCCTCGAACATCCAGACCCTCGAAAGGGGGCCGAGACCTTCGGGCGTAATGTCCTCGAAGGTGCGGCCGCCGTCTTCGCTGATGACGACGAACCCGCCCTGTGCGGTCGGGATCTTCTCGCCGACCATGACCACCGTGTCGCCATCGACGTGGATGTCGTTGACGCCGGCTTGGTAGTCGAGGCCGGAGTCGAACAACTCGATCTTCTCCCAGTTCGCGCTGTCGTAGGGGTCTGCGCCGTCGATGAGGTAGATGAGCGGGAATCGCTCGCTCTGGTCGTGTCCGGCGACGATGATGTGCTCGCTGTCCCAGACATGCATGTCCATCAGTTCGCCGTCGCGGGTCTCAGGCTGAAGCAGGACGCTCTGGAGGTGGAACGTGGCGCCGTCGAGTCGCGAGGGCAGGTGCACACGGGCGGGGTCGTTGATCAAGCTCCCCACGCCGTAGAAGCGGTTGTCGTGCGCTACGAACCGCCGGGCTTGGAAGCTCAGTGCATCGGGGTCGCTCAACAACTCTTCGCTCAGGCTGTCGACCTCTTCGAACTCTCCGCCCGCAGGGCGGTAGGCGGCTTGGGTTCCCGTCAGCGAGTCGATCAGCATCTGGCCGTCGTCGCTGACCGCGATGTTCTCCGCCTGGTTGACCGAAGTGAAAGCGCTGTCGCTGGGTGTGTAGAGACCCGCCGCGCCGATCATGCCGCCCTCGTCAAAGCTCCACAGCGCGAACCCATCGAGCTGGTGAATGCCTGCGCCGTACAACACACCATCGGGTCCACGCCGGATGTCCATGATGCGGACCTCGTTGAAGCGGATGTTGTCCTCGAAGCTCGCACCGCCATCGAGCGTGGTGTAGAGGCCTTCGCCGTCGGCGTTCTCACCGCAGCCGACAAAGCCGGTCATCCGGTCGTCAAACCACAGTGCGTTGGTGCCCGAACCAACACAGGGTCCAGCGATCTCGTTCCACGCGAGCGGTCCGCCGGGCTCTCCGGTTTCTTCGCCGCCGGTCGAGGTGTCCGCGCCCGAAGTGTCGCCGCTCCCCTCTTCTCCAGTGGTCTCGCCGGTCGTCGCGGGTCCGCCGGTCTCGGCGTTCCCGGTCTCAGCTGCCGAGGTTCCGCCATCGCTGGTGGACATGGGTTCTTCTTCTGCGGGGTCGCACGCGGTGAGGAGGAACAGGGCAGCTAGGGGGGCAATGGAAAGGCGTTTCATGGGTCTCGCTCAGGAAGAGTCAGAGGCGTCGCTTCCGGATCACTCTCGGATTGTTTTTCTTGTTGCGGGGCCCACGGCGGGGGCGAGCGCGGGTTCTGCTACCCTGGCTCCATGCTGCGGAGCTGGGTTGTCTGGGTCGGACTGACGGCGACATTCGCGATCGGGGTTGCGGCCGGTTGCTCCAAAAACGGCCGAGGATCGTCCGATCCGAACGCATGCATGCGCCGCTGCGACCAGGACGAATGCGACTTCCACGCATCGAGCGTCGGCGACAACCAGGAGTATTTGGACTGCCTCGAGGGCTGCCAGAAGAAGTGCGGCGGGGGCTGATACAACCCGGTCGTGGCCGACACGCTGACGCTCGATCGCCCCGACGACTGGCACCTCCACCTGCGCGACGGTGACCGGCTCGCAGACACCGTCGCCGCTTCGTCCCGCGTCTTCGGCCGGGCGATTGTGATGCCCAACCTGCGTCCGCCGGTCGCGACGGTCGACGCGGCGGTGGCGTACCGCGAACGCATCCTCCAGGTCCGGCCGTCCGGCTCTCGCTTCGAGCCGCTGATGACGCTCTACCTGACGCCCGGCACATCACCCGCGGAGATTCGCAAGGCGATCGCGCATCCGGATGTGCATGCGGTGAAGTTGTACCCGGCAGGCGCGACGACCAACGCAGACGCGGGAGTCACAGACCTGGCTGCGTGCGCGGACGTGTTCGAGGCGATGGCCAAAGGGGGCCTCCCGCTGCTGATTCACGGGGAGTCCATCGCCCCGGGCGACGATGTGTTCGACCGCGAGGGCATCTTCGTTCGAGATACGTTGGCCCCGCTGGTGGAGCGTTTTCCAACCCTTCGTGTGGTGCTCGAACACATCACGACGCAGGACGCCGTGCGGTTCGTCGAGTCTGCGCCGGCACACGTCGCGGCGACGATCACGGCGCACCACCTGCTGTACGACCGCAACGAGATCTTCCGGGGCGGGGTTCGGCCGCACATGTACTGCCTGCCGGTCCTCAAGCGTGCCCAGCATCGCGAGGCGCTGGTGGCCGCGGCGACCGGCGGCAACCCCAAGTTTTTCTTGGGTACCGACAGCGCCCCCCATGCGCAGCGTGACAAGGAGAGCGCGTGCGGATGCGCCGGGGTCTACACCGCGCACGCCGCGGTCGAGTTCTACGCCGAGGCCTTCGACGAGGTCGGCGCGCTCGACCGCCTAGAGGGGTTCGCGAGCCACCACGGCCCAGACTTCTACGGCCTGCCTCGGAACACAGACCGCATTCGTCTTCGCCGCGTGTCTCAGCCCGTGCCGGCCACGCTGCCGCTGGGCGACACCGAACTCGTCCCGCTGCGGGGGGGCGAGTCGGTGGCCTGGGTTGTCGAACAAGACTGATCCGCCGGTCCAACGGGCCGCAGCGGGCCCGGATTTGAAGTCCTCGAGTGGGTGGCTCATGCTCGGGGGGTGGAGGGCCGTACGCACGCTCGTGAAGCAACCCTGCCGGTGACGCGGCGTGGTCCCATGGGCCGGGGCATCCCCGGAGAGCGCCCCCCCGGTCCCAAAGAGATCCCGCTCATCGGCACCACGCGGATCTTCGAGCGAGATCAGCTCGCTGCGATCCACCGTATCGTTCGAGAACACGGCGACCTGGTCTCGTACAACATCGGTCCCCAGCCGATCTTCGTGATGAGCAACCCGGACGACGTCGCCAGGGTCGTCCTCACCGACCACACCAAGTTCATGAAGGGCGCGCTCACGCATGAGCTGTCGTCGTTCTTGGGGCGAGGCCTGGTGACGAGCGAGGGGCGCTTCTGGAGACGCCAACGGAAGATCGCGGCCCCGTCCTTCACACGTCGGCACATCGAACGCTTCGCGGACACGATGGTCGCTTGCACGCAGCACGCGTTGAAGTCGATGGGGGACGGTCCTCGTAATGTCCACATCGACATGATGGAGATGACGTTGGACATCGTGCTGCAGACGGTCTTCGGGGACGCCGAAGTCCCGGACATCACCGCCGTGGGTCCGCTCGTCGAGGTCATGATGGAAGGTTTCCATCGGGCCCACCTCACCTGGCGTCGTTTGCTGCCGCGGGTGGCCAAGAAATCCACTCTGGCGGAGCTCGAAGCGGCCAGTGAGGGCTTGGATTCGCTGTTCTACGGGATCATTCGGCAGCGGCGACAGCGTGAGGGCGGCTACGGCGATGATCTGTTGGGTCGCTTGCTTGCGGCCCGCGACGACGACGGCACGGGCATGACCGACGAGCAGGTCCGCGACGAGGTCGCGACGATCTTCCTTGCGGGGCACGAGACAACCGCCCTGTCCTTGTCGTTCACGATGCTCCTGCTCGCGCAGCACCCGGAGATTCAGGCGAAAGCGAGGGCCGAGGTCGACGCGGTGCTGGGCTCGCGCGCAGCGACGATGGACGACGTCGCAAAGCTCCCGTTCATCGATGCGGTGCTCAAGGAATCGATGCGGGTCTACCCCCCGGTCTACGTGTTTGGGCGAGAAGCACTCGAAGACGTCGAGATCGCCGGATGGGTCATCCCGCGCCGTGCCCAGGTGCTCACGCCGGTGTGGGCGATTCATCGCGACCCTCGCTGGTACGACGATCCCGAAGCGTTCAAGCCGCAACGTTGGACGGACGGCCTCGCCGACCGACTCCCCAAGCACGCCTACCTACCCTTCGGCGGCGGTGCGCGGACCTGCGTTGGCAACCACTACGCGCTGCTCGAAGGGGTCCTCGGTCTGGCCACGATGCTTCAGCAGCTCGAGGTCTCGCCCGAGCCGGACTTCGAACTCGAGCTTCTCACCTCGGTCACGCTGCGTCCCAAACATGGGGTCAGCGTTCGGTTGAAGCGGCGCTAACTCAGGCGCGGGGGCCACGGATGCGGTCGTTGCCGCGGCGCACGGTGATCTGCAGCTGGTCGAAGTGCTCCATGAGCGGCACGACAAACTTGCGGCTGAGTCCGGTCATTGCTTTGAGCGCCTGCACGTCGATGGTACCGGCGGACTCCAGGTGCTCCCGCACGCCGGCGAGCAGGCTCTCGTGGCTCTGCTTGCTGAACGACAGGTCCGCGGTGACTCGGATGAGCCGACCGGTCCGCTGCAGTCCGCTGACCAGCTCCAAGACCTCGGCGGCTGCGAGCTCCAGGGATTCGGCAACTTCCTTGAGGGTCGGTGGCTTGTTCTGCGCGGCCTCGTAGAGATCGAGTACGTCCTTCATGCGAGGGGGCAACTCGCCACCGGCGGCGAGGCCCTTGCCAGGCCGCGCCAACGTCCCGGTCTCATCGACGCCCCGCAGGGCTCCGCGCTCGATGGCGCGGTCGATGGCAGCCGCCGCGACGTCGGTTGCCACGCGCTTCCCCAGCGCCGCCTCAAGTGCAGGTCTGGGCATGCCGGTCTTCAGCGGCTGCGCGCCGTGGAACTTGTCGACCGTAGAGATGGCGCGGTCGATCAACATCCGAATCGCGGAGTCTTCGACGTAGCGATCCTGGCCGATCCGCGCTGCATACGGCTTCTTGCCCTTGAGGAGAGGGTCGATCGCGGCCCGGACGTCGTCCATCCCGGTGCGTCGGGCAAGGGTGGCCTCATCGATGCCCAGCAGACCGGCATCTTGCACCAACGCGGAGAGCTGCGCGCGGGGGTCGTCACCGTGGAGGGCTCGGCCCAGGGCGATCCACCGCGGTCGTTGGCCACGGCCCGCCGACGGCTCGGGGTCCAGGACCACGCCGCCGCCGATCGTCCGGCCTTGGAAGTTCTCGGACGGATCGGAAAACGCCCGCACCACCACTCGCGCCCCGCGCCACAGCGGCAAGGGGGACTCGAGGCGGAACCGGACCAGGCCCTCACGCCCGCTGTCGATACAGACGTCTTCACCCGCGGTGTCGGCGGCCTCGCCCTCGCGCGGCTCCACGTACAGCGGGTCGAGCTTTCCGTTGGTGTAGGCCGTTCCAACGCAGACTTGCAGTGCGCTGCCGGACTTCCAAGGCGCGCCGTGGGTCGGCAGGTGCTGCAACCACGCGTGGAACACCGTCTGCCGCGAGACCGCGTCTCCTGCTGTGAGCACGTCCCCCCGAGACAGGTCTTTGGTTTCGACTCCTCCGAGGTTCAGCGCGATCCGTGAACCGGCGCCGATCCTGTCTTGGGCGTCGCCGCGGACCTGGGCCGCGCGGGTGCGGAGTTGCTGCGGCGATCGCCCTTCGCCGACCGGCTCCAGGCGCAAGGGCGTCTCCTTGCCAACATCGACCACGCCCCGCTGCAACGTGCCGGTGACGACGGTTCCGTGTCCTCGAATCGAGAACACGCGGTCCAGCGGAAGAATGGGGTCGCCCTTGGTGCCGCGTCGCGGGATGTGTTCGATCAGCTTCACGATGGCCGACCGAAGGGTGTCCAGTCCTTCCTTGGTGTGAGAGCTGCACGCAATGATCGGAGCCGTCTCGAAGATCGTGCCGGCCAGCGCTTCGCGGACGTCGTCGGCGGCCAACTCGATGGCCTCCTCGTCTCCCTCCATCCGGTCGACCTTGCTCAGCGCGACAACGCCGTGCTTGACGCCGAGCAACCGGCACACGTTGATGTGCTCCCGGGTCTGCGGCATGACGCCATCCTCGGCCGAAACCACGAGGATGACCGCGTCGATACCACCGGCCCCGGCGACCATTGTCCGCACGAAGTTCTCGTGACCCGGGACGTCCACGATCGAGGCTTCGAGCCCGCTCTTGATGGCCCAAGGCGCGAAGCCCAGCTCGATCGTGATGCCGCGTCGTTTCTCTTCGGGCAGGCGGTCGGTGTCGGTGCCGGTCAGCGCGCGCACCAGTGTCGTCTTGCCGTGATCGATGTGCCCGGCGGTCCCGAGAACCAGGGAGCGCGGGGCTTTGGCCATGCGGGCGAGTGTCGTCCTCTGCGCGCCGCCGGACAAGCCGCCCGACAAGTAGGGGCGCTGTCTGTACGTTGCTGTGCCCCCACGCGTGGGTGGTGCTACCCTCGCGCTGTATGGGCCAGGCCGAAACGACGCCGCTGCCGGGCGCTATCGGGCGCTATCGCATCACCCGCAAGATCGGGGAGGGCGGCATGGGCGTGGTCTACGCGGGGTTTGACCCCGAGCTGCAGCGTGATGTGGCGGTCAAGCTCATCCGCTCGGGGCAGTTCCGAGGCAACACACAGCGCGCCAGCGACCGGTTACGACGCGAAGCGCAGATCACCGCCCAGCTCGCGCATCCCAACGTGGTCACCATCTATGACGTTGGCGAGTCCGACGATGGGGTCTACATCGCGATGGAGCTCGTCGATGGGCCCTCCCTCGCGCGCTGGATGCGACAGGACGCCCGCACCTGGCGAGAGGTGGTCTCCATGTTCTTCGGTGCCGGGCGCGGGTTGGCCGCAGCCCACGATGAAGGTCTGATTCATCGTGACTTCAAGCCGTCCAACGTCCTCGTTGGAGACCGGCGGGCTCGGGTCGTCGACTTCGGCCTCGCCCACGATGGCCCGGTGCGCAGTCGCGCGCCCGCTCCAACCGCAGATGTGTTGTCCACCGCGCCCAGCGACAGCGGCCGCGGTCGGGTCGACGACATCCTGACCACCTCGTCAGTCACCACCACGACCAATGGCGCGGGCGACGTGTCGGTCACGATCTCCTCGCTTCGCGAAGGCTCCCCGGTGGGCGACGTCGAGAGCACGACCGGCGATGCCATGACGATCACCGTCGATGGTGACGACCCGGTGACGGTCGAGGGCAGTGTCACCACCACCGGCCACTTCGTCGGCACTCCCGCCTACATGGCCGCGGAGCAGTTCCTCGGCGGTGATGCCGACGCTCGCAGCGATCAGTTCTCGTTCTGCGTCTCCTTGTACGAAGGGCTCTATGGCGAGCGACCGTTCGAGGGGAAGACTGCGTCTGAGATCGCGAGAAACGTCGTCGCGGGCAACATCCGACCGACTCCGGGCCGGGCACGTGTCCCCGGCTGGATTCGGAACATCTTGTTGCGCGGACTCGATCCCGACCCACAGCAGCGGCACGAATCGGTCAAGGCGCTGCTTGCGTCGGTCTGGTTTACGGCCCGCGTCATGTTCGATTGAGCGCCTTCGGCGTTTTGTGCACGGCGCTTGCACTGCTTGGGGGCGTATCGGCAGGAGCCGCCTATGATCGCAGTCGACCGTACCCCTCCACGTGCCCTTGGACCCCTCGCCACCGCCGTCTACGGTGTCCTGGAAAAGCACACCTCGTTCCCCTGGCCGGTGCTCAAGGCGCAGTGCCGTCGCAACGGGATCGACCCCCAGCATCTGTCGCCGGCGATGCTCGGCGCGCTGATTCAAGACCTCGCGCTCGCGGTCGGCCGCTTCAACTCGATGTCCGCCGGTCTCTCTGTGCGTCGCGACCTGGTCGCGCTGCTCCGGACGGAGACCGAAAGATTGCCCTAGTCGGCCTCCAAGCGGCTCCGCACGCATGATCTGGGGTTCTTCGATACACGCCCCTCGTGGGGCTTGCGGGGCCGATCTGCGGCCGGCCTTGCTGGATCCCCAGCGTCCATGTCATCCCTGCCGTCGATGCGTCTGCGCAGTGCGGCGGTAGGGCTCCTCGGTCTCGCGATCTACGCGTGGTCTCCGGCTGCGGCGGCCAAGGGGAAGCCGAAGAAGACCTGCGAGGTCGAGGTCGCTTCGGGCGACACCCTCAGTGGGATCGCGGCCAAGCACGGAGTCAGCGAGAAGGAGCTCATCTCGGGCAACCCGGCGCTCAAGAAGAACCCCAACCTCCTTCGGGTCGGCCAGCAGCTCAACGTCTGCGTTGAGGTTGCGGATGAGAAGCCGACGAAGGGCAAGAGCAGCAAGCCCAAGCGTGGTCGCTCCTGCGAGGGTGGCGGCCGGATCACCAAACATGAGGTGGCCTCCGGCGACACGCTCAGCCGAATCGCCCGGACCTACGCGGTCGACGAGCGCGCGATCACTCGGCACAACAAGGCGCTTCGTGACGACCCGAACAAGCTGAGGGTCGGGCAGGAGATCGACGTCTGCGTGTCGGATGGGAGCGTCGGGTCCGCGAAGAAGTCCAAGGCCTGCGACTACGTCACGCCGGTGCACACGCATACCGTCGTGCCCGGGGAGCATCTGGGCCAGGTTGCGGGTCGCTACGGCGTCCGAAAGCGCGACCTCACCAAGCTCAACGCGAAGCTTCGCAAGAATCCGGACATGCTCAGCGTCGGGCAGACCATTCGTGTCTGCCCGGTCATCACCCCGCACGAGCGCACCAAGATCACCTATACGGTTCAGTCCGGCGACAACCTCGGCTCGATCGCGCAGCGGTATGGGCTCACGCCGAGCGAGCTTGAGCGATACCAACGAGGCAAGCTCAAGAACCCCAACGCGCTCCACGAGGGGCAAACACTCACCGTCTGGGCGGATGGCGGCGTGGTCAAAGGTTTCGCCCGCATCGACCGCGACAAGGGCAAGCTGCGGGCCGGCGTGCAGCTGCCACCGGGGCGGCACTACGTCGTCAAATGGGAAGGCGGCGCGTGGGGGACCGGCAAGACGATCCGCACGATCCAGTCCGCCGTCAGCAGCTACAAGCGCAAGCTACCCGGCGGGCCCAAGGTCCACATCGGCGACATCAGCAAGCGCGGTGGCGGCAAGTTCCGCCCGCACCTGTCTCACCAGCACGGGCGTGACGTCGACATCGGCTACGTGCTCGAGGGCAAGTACGCCCACGAGAAGCGGTTCCACTCCGCGGTCAACGGCAACCTCGACATCGCGCGAACCTGGACCCTGATCAAGGCGTTCGTCGACTCGGGCGAGGTGACGTACATCTTCATGGACTACCGAATCCAAGAGAAGCTGTACAAGTACGCCAAGAAGCGCGGCTACAGCGAAGACACCCTCGACGAGCTGTTCCAGTACCCCAGGGGCCGTCGCCGCACGCACGGGCTCATCCGCCACTGGAAGGGCCACCACAACCACTTCCACGTCCGCTTCCGGAAGTAGCGGCTGCTCGGCTGTCGCCTTGGATCGAGAGTGTGTCGCGGGAAGCGAGGACTCGCGCTAGGTGGGGGCCACTTCGATCGACAGCTGCAACGTCCATTGGAGGTTGTCGCCGTCATCGGTGCACTCCCTCTGCAAGGGAACGCCAAACTCCGTCGTCTCGATCATGACGGAACACTGGCCCATGCTGTCGTCCAACAACGTGTCTGCGTCCCAGATCTCGATCAGCAGGCCCTCGGCGAAGTCCGCGGTCGGGATGCCATCGAACAAGACCTCGCCCCACAGCGGCGTGGTCGAGTTGTTGGCTACGCTCGTGGCTTCGAGCACGCCGGCCACAGTGACCTCGGCGTAGGGATCGGGCGGCCCGCTCGGATCCCAAGGCACGCCACCCGCGTCGGCCGCGTTCGTGGTGGCCGACAGAACGTGCACCTGCCACAGCGCATCTTCGTTCGCGATACAGGCGTCGGCGCAGCTCGTGCCCATCGGGCAAACCTGACACGAGAGGCCGCCGCCACCACAGGCTGCGTCCGAGTCTCCGGTGTTGCAGATCGCTCCGTCGCAACATCCATCACAATCAGCCTGGCACGCGGTCGAGATGCACGACCCTCTCGAGCACGCGAAGTCTGCATCGCACCCCTGGCAGGTCTCGCCTTGAGATCCGCACGCGGTTGCATCGGTGGAGTCAAGGTCGATGCAGTCTCCGGAGGCGTCGCAACACCCATCACAGGTGGAGTCGCACGGAAGCTCGCAGGAGCCCTCGTTGCAGGTACTGCTCGACGCGCACGCCGAGCACTGAAGGCCGTCCTCGCCACATGCGGTCACCTCGGTGCCGACCAGGCAGTCGTCTCCATCGCAGCATCCGTCGCAGTTTCCGGCGTTGCACAGGGGGGCCGGTGCGCACTGCCCTTCGTCGCAGAAGGCGTCGGGGTCACAGGCCACGCACGCCGCCGCGAAAGCACCGCAGGCTTGGTCTAGGTCTCCGGCCAGGCATCCGCCTGCGGCATCGAGGCATCCCATGCAGCCGCCGCCCGAAGGGTCTCCCGTGTTGTCGGGGTCGACGGTCTCGTCTGAGGAGTCGTCTTCCGTCGCGCCGGTATCATTGGGGCCGTCCGTCGCCCCCGATGTCTCACCCGCGGGTTCTGTAAAACAGCCCGCTCCAAGTCCCAGTCCCAGCCCGAGGCTCAGACCGAGGCCGACCGTGCGGCGGGCTAGAAGTGGCACTCCACCACCATCGCGGTGATGTTGTCGGTGCCGCCGGCCTCGTTCGCGCGATCGATCAGCTCGCCGACCGCTGCCTCGAGATCCTGGTTTCGCTTGGTGATGTCGTGGATCTGCTCGTCGGTGAGCATCCCCGACAGCCCGTCGCTGCACAGAACGAACCGGTCTCCGTCTTCGAGGTCGACGCGGGCGATGTCGACGACGACGTTGTCCCGCATGCCGAGCGCTCGGGTGATGACGTTCTTGTGGGGGAAGTTTCGGGCTTCCTCCTCCGTCATGTCCGGGCGCGCTTCCTTGTAGTCCTCGAGCAGGGAGTGGTCGCGCGTCAGCAGGTGGATGATGCCGTCGCGGCACCGATAGACCCGCGAGTCGCCGACGTGGGCGACGAAGGCGGAGTTGCCCTTGATGATGAACGAGACCAAGGTGGTGCCCATGCCGCGAAGCTGGGGGTTCTTGGCCGCGCTCTCGTGGATCTTGGCGTTCGCCAACCGAATCGAGGCGACGAGTCGGTTCTCCACATAGGACAAGTTGTGGTCGTATCGGTACGGCCACGTCGCATCTTGGTCCTTGCTGTGGCGATAGAACTCGCCCATCACTTCAGCGGCGAGCTTGCTCGCTACTTCGCCCGACGCGTGGCCGCCCATCCCATCGGCGACCATGAAGAGCTGCTCATCCTCGATCAACGCGAAGTAGTCCTCGTTGTGAGTCCTCTTCATGCCGACGTCGGTCTTGGCCGCGTATCGGATTCGCACCTCGGAGGCATCCTAGCGGACCCGCGAGAGGGAACCAAGGGGGGAGCGCCGGTCGGGGCGAGGTGGAACTCCCCTTGGATTTCCCTTGGGAAACGTGAGCTTGACTTCTGTTCAGTGTTTCGTCAGAGTCAGTGCCCCCGCAACGTGGCTGCCGTGCACGAATCTGAATCTCAGACTTCTCCAGCCTCCCGACGCACTTGCGTTGGGCGTCTGGTTGCGGTGGGAGACGAGTTGCTCAGCGGCGACACGGTCAACACGAACGCCTCCGACATCGGCGCCCGTTGTCGCCAACTGGGTATCACGCTCGACCGCGTCATCACCGTGCGCGATCGCATCGAGGAGATCAGCGCAGCGATCCGGCAGTCGGCGGACGCGGATGTTTGCTTTGTCAGCGGTGGCTTGGGCCCGACCTCCGACGATCGCACAGCCGAAGCGGTCGCCCATGCGGCGGGCGTCGAGCTTCTGAGGGACGAGGCTGCCCTGGCCCGGATCGAGGCCAAGTTCGCCGCGATGGGCTACGAGATGCCGGCGATGAACCGCAAGCAGGCCGACTTTCCGGCCACCGCCACGATCGTGCCCAACCCGATCGGCACCGCCGAGGGCTTCATGGTGTCGGTCCCGGCCGCGGGCGGCTGCCCCGTCTATGTCATGCCCGGCGTGCCGCGAGAGATGCGTCGCATGTTCGATAGCGAGATCGCCCCGGCTTTGGCGCAGCGGTTCGAGCTGGTCCCAACCCCGCGCCGGATCTATCGCGCGCTCGGTCGGGGGGAGTCGTCACTGGCCCGTGCCATCGAGCCCATCGTGGAGCAGGCGCGCCAGCTGCCGGGACTCGAGTCTCTGTTCGTGCACTACCGTGCAACGTCGCCTCAAGTGCTTGTCGTCCTCGAGGCCGAGCCGACTCCAGATTCGACCGTCGATGTGCACGCCGCGTTGCGCGAACTCGACGCGCGGATCCTCGATGCGATGGAGCCGGCGATCTACGGGATCGGAGACGCCACGCTTGCCGATCGAGTCGTCGACGCGCTCGGTCGGGCTGGCCTGCGGATTTCCACCGCCGAGTCGTGCACGGCCGGTGGCCTTGGTGCCACGATCACCGCGGTTCCAGGATCCTCTGCCGTGTTCGACGGGGGCATCATCTCCTACGCCAACGCTGTGAAAACTGGCCTGCTCGGTGTCGATCCGCAGGTGTTGGAGACCCACGGCGCCGTCAGCGAGCCGGTCGCGCGAGCGATGGCCGAGGGCGCGCGCAAGGCGACGGGAACCGATCTCTCGGTGTCGATCACCGGAATCGCCGGGCCCGGTGGCGGCTCCGCCGAAAAGCCCGTGGGAACCGTCCATATCGACGTTTTCGACGGCGAGACCCACCTCCACAAGAAGCTCAAACTCCGCGGCAACCGTGGCAATGTTCGCCACTGCTCCCACCAATGGGCTCTCAAGCTCGTTTGGGATCGCCTCTGCGCGCGCGGCCTCGCATCTGTTCTTTCCAGTCCAAACTCTCAGGAGCCCCTGTCATGACCAAGAAGCCCGACCCCAAAGATCCCAAAGTGCAGCGCGACTCCGCGATCGACCTGGCACTTGCCACCATCGAGAAGCAGTTTGGCAAGGGGTCGATCATGCGGCTCAACAACGGCAAGACCCCGATGGGCGAGGTCAAGGTCGTCCCGACGGGCTGCCTCGCGCTCGACATCGCCACCGGCGTGGGCGGCTTTCCGCGCGGCCGCATCATCGAGATCTACGGGCCCGAATCCTCGGGTAAGACGACGATGGCCCTGCACGCCATCGCCGAAGCCCAGCGAATGGGTGGTGTCTGTGCGTTCATCGATGCCGAGCACGCGCTCGACGTTGGCTACGCGCGAAAGATCGGCGTGGGTACGGACGACTTGCTCGTCTCGCAACCGGACTACGGCGAACAGGCTCTGGAGATCTGCGACATGTTGGTGCGCTCCGGCGCGGTCGACATCATCGTCGTCGACTCGGTCGCAGCGCTCACGCCCAAGGCCGAGCTCGAGGGCGACATGGGCGACAGCCATGTCGGTCTTCAAGCCCGGCTGATGAGTCAGGCGCTTCGAAAGCTGACCGGTTCGATCAACCGCAGCCGCACGATCGTCATCTTCATCAACCAGCTGCGGATGAAGATCGGCGTCATGTTCGGTAGCCCCGAGACGACCACAGGCGGCAACGCGCTCAAGTTCTATGCTTCGATGCGTCTGGACATCCGCCGCATCGGCGCCATCAAGACCACAGACGCCGTCGTCGGAAACCGAACCCGCGTCAAAGTGGTGAAGAACAAGCTCGCGCCTCCGTTCCGCGAGGTCGAGTTCGACATCACCTATGGCGAGGGCGTCAGCCGCGAAGGCATGCTCATCGACCTGGGCGTCGAGACCAACGTGGTCGACAAAGCCGGCGCATGGCTCTCGTACAAGGGCGAGCGTATCGGGCAGGGTCGCGAGAACGCCAAGGTGTTCCTCAAAGAACACCCCGAGATCTCGGCGCGTATCGAGGCCGAGGTGCTGGAGAAGAAGGGTCTGAAGCTGTCTCTTATACACATCTCCGAGCCCACGAGACCTCTCTACATCTCG
>OJGU01000585.1_pt1 | contig 19798 bp, 16 predicted proteins | sample 1594741 | NCBI WGS metagenome assembly OJGU01 (sample SAMN05416841, study PRJEB24817) | seawater metagenome | isolation source: Sea water | place: Canada:Atlantic | collected 2013-07
CGAGATGTAGAGAGGTCTCGTGGGCTCGGAGATGTGTATAAGAGACAGCTTGTTGGGTGGGGTCGGGTTCTTCGGCGGCGGGTTCCTCCGCCGGGGGCTCGGATGGCGCGGTGGCCTCGCCGTCGGTGGGCTCGCCGTCGGTGGGTTGGCCGTCGGCGGGCTCGCCGTCGGTGGGCTCGCCGTCGGTCTCAGCAGGCGGTTGTGTGGCGTCTGAAGCCGTCGTGTCTGCGGCTTCCTCGGCGGGAGCGGCCCATGCCACCGAGCTCTGAAGAAGCGCGGCGGTACAGATACCGGCGCAGGTACGGGCGAAGGCGATGCGGGGCGTTCGCTTCATGGGTCATCCTCCCGAGGTCGCGGCACCGTCGGTCGCGGCGCCATCGGTTGCGGTGTCGGTGTCGGTGTCCTCGTCGACACACTCCACGAGCGCGTCGTCCAGAGCGTTGTCGCAAAGCTGATCCGCCGCCGTCTGGCCTTCGCCGTCGGGGATGCAAACGGTGCCCGAGCGCCACGCGAGACCGTCGGGTCCGAAGAAACGCTCGAAGTCGTCGGCTTCGTCGGTGTCGAACTTGGGCCGCCCGTCCTGGAAGCACATCTCGAACACCTGCTGGCAGGCAGGAGGCTGGTTGCAGAACTGGCACTCGCCCGCGAGCTCTTCGATGTCGCGACAGCTCGGGGAGTCGCAGCTGCTGCATCGCAGTACGACGGTGACGTCCTCGGGTTTGGACACCACGAACTCGCCGTCCGCGTTGCCGTCTCCGTCGACGTCGCCGTCCGGCGCGACGTTTCGAGCGACAGCGAACTGCTGCGTCTCAATCTTGTGGCACAGCGGCGGGACCTGGTCGCAAATGTTGGCGTCGACGACGTAGCCGAACTGAATGCGGCCGCGCTCCTCGCCCTCGAGCCCGTCGATGAAGGTCCATTGGATCTCATCGGAGCCGGGAAACTGGATGCCGCCGCCGACCACGTTGTTGTTCTCGGCGGAGAACTCGAGGTCGACCGTGAAGGCCTGCCCCGGGTTGGCGACGATCACATCCTCGTTGGAGATGATGCTCACCGAGTCGTCGAGCGCGGGATCCAGCAAGGGACCCTGCGGATCGCCCGTGTTGAAGGGGGAACCATCGGTTCCGCCAGACTGCCCCGCGAGGATCTCGGCGGGGTTGCCGTCGCCAGGGTAGGGCGTGAGTAGACCGCATCCCACTCCCGCGGCCAGTCCGCCCAGCACGTAGACCAAGAAGCCCCGTTGCATCGCCTCTCGTATATCACGCCGCGCGCTCGCCGGCGCAGGTCGTGTCAGCCGCTAAATGCCGGAAAGATCTTCGGAAAGCCTGTGACCGGTCCTCTCGAAGCCGTAGGGCTTGGTGGTCTCGTGGCGGTGTCAGTTGGAGGAACCACTGACCTGCAGCCGGCCGAGTCGTTCGCACGATTCCCGGAGCGGGCTGTCCCGGGTCGGCCGCACGTTGCCGGCTCGGCTCCCCCAGCGGCGCGCATGCCCATCCCCAGCTCGCCCAGCATGTTCGGAATAGAGCCGCGGACCGTGGGTCGTCGCAGGTGATGTCGCGTGAGGATGCCCGTAGCTCGCGCAGGTTGCGGCGTCTGGGGCACGGCGGCGGGTCGTGCTCCATGGGCGGGCTGATATCTTCCCGGCTCATGCGGAACGCTTGGCCTTACGTGGTGATCTTGGCGCTCTCGGGCGCAACGGCGTGCACCGATTCGGGCGACGGAGATGGCCCTTCGGACACCGACACGGACAGCGGCTCGGGCCCAACGGACACCGAGGGAACGGACACCGAAGGGAGCGACACCGACGGCACGGACACCGATGGCACGGACACCGACGACCCGAGCGGGGGCGGGGACGTGACCGAGTGCGGGACGATGCTCGAGGCTGCACCGAACGGCACGTGCTCGGTCAACGGAGAGGGAGGCGGGGGCATGGTTCTGCGTGGCACCGTCCTGGCGCCGGAGGACACGCTCCGCGGCGGAGAGGTCTTCGTCGACGCGAGCGGACGCATCGCGTGTGTGGACTGCGACTGCAGTGGCACGCCCGGCTACGACGCGGCAGCGGTGGTCACCTGTGCGGACGGTGTCATCTCGCCCGGGCTCATCAACCCCCACGAGCACCTGGGATTCGCGGCCAACCGCCCGATCGGGGACGGCCCCCAGCGTTACGACCACCGCCACGAGTGGCGAACCGGTGCCGGCGGCAATATTGAGCTTTCGGTCGACGGTGGCGCCTCGCAAGAAGAGGTGTTGGCGGCCGAGCTTCGCTACCTGATGAGTGGCGTCACTTCGATCGCCGGCGCCGGTGGGGAGTCGGGCCTGATCCGGAACCTGGACATCTCGCCGCTCCTCGAGGGTCTTCCGGTGGCCGCGGTGAACACCGACACGTTCCCGCTGGACGACGCCAACGGCACGATGATCGAGCAGGGGTGTGCCTACGGCAGCGGCGCCACGACAGCCTCCCAGATCGCCAACGAATCGGCCTACCTGCCGCACATCGCGGAGGGCATCAACCAAGCGGCCCGCAACGAGCTCACGTGCACCAGCATGGGTGACCTCGATCTGGTCGCTCGGCAAACGGCGGTCGTGCATGCGGTCGGCGTGGGTGCAGCCGAGGCGCAGCTGCTGGGTGACGACTTCACCCGCGTGGTGTGGTCTCCACGCTCCAACGTCGTGCTCTACGGCAACACCGCTCCGGTGACGTTGCTCGACCGCATGGGCGTTGCGCTCTCGCTGGGAACCGACTGGGTCGCCTCCGGGTCGATGAACATGCTGCGCGAGCTCCGTTGCGCGGACGAACTCAACGACAACTACTACGACGGCTACTTCTCGGATGCCGACTTGTGGAAGATGGTCACGACCAACGGGGCCCTGGCCACCGGCACGCACGAGGCGATCGGCATGCTGAAGCCGGGCTACATCGCCGACATCGCGGTGTATGCATCCGGTGACCGGGTCGACCACCAAGCGATCGTGGAAGCGGAGCTGCCGGACGTGGTGCTCGTGATGCGCGGGGGAGATGCCCTGTACGGCGACGATGCGATCATGGCTTCTCCCGGGGTCGGCAAAGGCAACTGCGAGACCTTGGACGTGTGCGGCACGGGCAAGCGTGCCTGCGTGGCCGACGACGCGGGCCCATCGCTGCAAGCGGTGCGAGGCGCCATCGAGAGCACGTACCCGCTGTTCTACTGCGACGTTCCTCAGGACGAACCGTCGTGCGTTCCGACCCGGCCGGAGTACGCCGGCATCCAAGGCGGCGATGCTGACGGCGACGGCGTGGGCGACGATAGCGACAATTGCCCGAGCATCTTCAACCCGGTCCGGCCGCTTGAGCAGGCTCAAGCCGATGCCGACCAAGACGGCACCGGCGACGTCTGCGATCTGTGCCCGCTCGACGAAGGGGACGCGTGCGCCGGTCTCGAAGGCGCCGACCTCGATGCCGACGGCGTCCTCAACGGCGACGACAACTGCCCGCTCCAGCCCAACGGCGACCAGGCGGATGGTGACGACGACGGCAAAGGCGATGTTTGCGACTCCTGCGGCCAGGCCAACCCGGGCGCCTCGGGTTGCTCGGCATCGATCGCAGCGATTCGCAACCCGGACGACCCGGCGCACCCCAACGAGGGCACGCCGGTCACCATCAGCGGCGTCTACGTCACCGCGGTTCGCGACGACGGCTCTGGCTTCGTGATCCAGGACGACTCACTCGAGCCGTGGACTGGAATCACCGCCTTCGGATCCTCGGCGGGCTTGCAGGTCGGCGACCGGGTCACGGTCTCCGGGACCTACGCGGAGTTCTTCGACCTGAGCCAGATCGAGGACGCCGCCGCCACTGTGGAAGCCTCGGGCGCGCTTCCGTTCGAGGCGATCGCGTTCGATGCCGCCGACCTCGTCTCGGGGCCGGACGCCGAGCCGTACGAGTCGATGCTGGTGAGCATCGGCGCGGTCTCGATCTCCGCGGTGAACCCCGACGACCCGGAGGACTTCGACGAGTTTGAAGTCACCGGGGGTTATCGGATCGACGACCAGCTCTTTGGTGCGCTCGACAACATGTGCGCGGTGGACGAGACGTTTGACGGCATCACTGGGGTGCAGAGCTACAGCTTCGGCAACTACAAGCTGCTTCCGCGCGACGCGGGCGACATCGATAACCCCTCCTGCACCCCCTTCTGAGGGCCGCTGACCCCAGGGGCCGGGTCCCGTCTTTTGACGCGTACCCGGGCCCTGTGGCAAACCGGGCCCGTGGCCAAGAACCTTGCTCGCGAGGCCGTCGACTTCGGGTTTCGCACCGCGTACAAGACGGCGCATCGGATGCTCCGGGCGTACTGGGGAGTTCGCAACCCGCGGACCCACGGCGCTCTGATCGCAGCCTGGTACGACGATCAGATCTTGCTGGTGAAGAACTCGTATCGCAACGAGTACACGCTCCCCGGTGGCTATGTGCGGTCGGGCGAGACGCCCGAGCAGGGGGCCGCCCGCGAACTCCGGGAAGAGGTCGGGGTGGACGTCTCGCCGTCCGAGCTGAGCCTCGCCTACGAAGACACCAAGCCGTACGAGAACCGTCGCGACCACGTGACCATCTGCGAGGTGAAGCTCGACCGGCCGATCGAGCTTGCGGTCGACAACCGCGAGGTGGTCTGGGCCGGCTTTCGGCGCCCCGACGAGGTGCTCTCGCTTCCGATCGTGCCGCACCTCCGCGACTACCTGACCGCGGCTCGAGACAGCAGCTCCGGCAATTGAAAGAACCTGAGCTCGAGCGGGGTGGAGACCCGACCGAGCCCAGGCTCTTTCCTGGGCGGAGGCTTCGTCGGCGACGAAGCCTCGGTCTTTCAAGTTAAGTGATGCTCGCTGCGAAAGGTAGACGAAGACAATCTAAGGTGCGCGGTCGATAAGCGCGCGGTCGTTCAAGCTAAGGTGCGCGGTCGATAAGTGCGCGGTCGTTCAAGCTAAGCGTCAGATTCAAGGACAAGTCAGGCAAGGTTCGAACACGGGCGGAAAAATTAAGTCGGCCGGGCTCGTTCAAGTCAAAGTCAGGTCAAGGTCCGCGTAGAGGTCGTTTTCAAGTTAAGCCAAGGAGTCAATCGGTAAGCCAAGGCGAACTCTCGCGGATACCAGGACAGAGTGCAGACGGTGTGCCAAAGCGTCAGCGCCTAGGAATTGTTTGGAAAATCCGTCAGACGAGTCCAAATGCCCCGAAACGCTGGACTGGGGCCATGACGCAAATGCCCGAACGAGGGGCCGATCGGGTTGTCAGGGCTGACATCGATGTCGTGCGGACCCGCGGAGAGGCCGCGAGCCGATCCCTGCGGCCCGCTCAAGTCCACATCGGGGTCGCCGATGGCCTGGGACGATGCCTTCTCAGGACTACGAACGCCGGCGCGCACCTCGCTACAACGTGACGTTCTCGATGGTGTGCGACGACGGCGATGCCTTCGCCAGCGCGGTCGTCGTCAACCTCAGTGACTCTGGCGCGCTCGTGCAGACCGAGAACGAGTACGCCGAAGGTGACGAGTTGTCCCTGGTTCCCGTGGGGGAGGCCGGCGACATCTTGTTCGACCTGCCAGCGACGGTGGTGCGCATCCTCGATGACCCGGGTACCGGCCGTATCAAACGTTATGGGGTTCGGTTCTCCGGCCTGACGCTTCCGCGTCTTCGGGCGCTTCGCACCCTGTGCGAAGCGATGCCGCCGACTCCCGAGCTGCTCCCCGAGTCGAGCGCACCGCAGGGAGGCCCGGCACGCAATGGAAGCGAGCCTCACTTCCGGATTCGAACCCGGGTGGGTGGCAGCCCCGGGACACCGCGTTGGGCACGACGACCGTTCGGTTGAGGAGTTGTCAGACCAGGAGCTTCGAGCCCGTGGCTTCGACGTCTTCGGCGCGCTGGCCCTCGGGCTTGGGCGGCACGTTGCACCCCGCCTGGACGGCGGGCCGCTCTTCGATGGTCTTCAGCCAGCGCGACAGGTGGGCAAGGCCGTCGATGTCGACGCCCGACCAGCGGTAGGTCGTCGCCCAGCACCAGTTTGCGATGTCGGCGATGGAGTACGGCCCCGCGAGGTACTCCGACTCGCTGAGTCGACCATCGAGAACCTCGAGCAGTCGCCGAGTCTCTCGTTGGTAGCGCTTGGTCGCGTACGGGATTCGCTCGGGGGCGTACCGATGGAATACGTTGGCTTGGCCCATCATCGGGCCGAGTCCACCGACCTGGAACATGAGCCACTGCAGGGCAAGCGAGCGCGCGGCTGTGCCCTCGGGAAGCAGCCTTCCGGTGCGCTCCGCGAGGTGGATGAGAATTGCACCGGACTCGAACACCACGAGGTCGTTCGCGTCGTGGTCGACCAGAACCGGAATGCGGCCGTTGGGGTTGAGCGCGAGGAAGGCGGGATGCTTTTGCTCGTTCGCTTTGAGGTCGACCGGGTAGACCTCGTACCGCAGCCCTAGCTCCTCGAGCGCGATGCTTGCTTTGAAGCCGTTGGGGGTGCGGGCGGTATAGAGCGTGAGCATGGAGTCACATCACGAACGGGATGATCGCCCGCCGGTTCGGGGGCAAGTTCGGGAAGGTCCGCCGATACCATAGGTGATGGGAGACCGCGCGGGGAAGCAGCAGTGCGACCGCGAGCGTGGCCGAGGCGAGTCCAGGCTTGGACCAGGTCAGAATCGCCCAGCCCGTCCACATCAACATCTCGCCCAGATAGTTGGGGCACGACACCTCTTCGAAGAAGATCCCGCGCGGCAGGACGTATCCGAGGTCCCCACGCCTCCGCAAGTTGATGAGCGAGAGGTCGGCCGCGCGGGAGATGAACATCCCGGCGACAAACAGCATCACGCCGTAGAGGAAGCGGATGCTCCACAGCCAGCGCAACGGATACGCGCGCCAGGTTTCGGCGATCACCAGACCGTTGAGGTAGGCGAGCGCGGCGGTGAAGACGGCACCCAGGACGACGGCGGCCCAAGGCATGCGCTTGCCGTGGGTCCCGCGAATGAGCGCCGGATACAGCACACCGCGCCAGCCATACGCGAGCATCCACAGCACCAGCATGATCAGCGGCACCACGCCGCCGCCTCCGGCGCCATAGACCGTCCACGGGCACAGCACGAGGCCCGGGAGCGCGATCAGGATCCACGCGAGTCGAATGGGAACGCCGCTGGCGTCAGGGGCTGCGTGCCGTCCGTACCGCAGCGGGGCCCGTCCCGTGAGAACAAACAGCACCCCGGATGCCGCGAACAGTGCGCCGAGCATCAGACCCACCGGGGTCATACGAGCTCCGTCCCGCAGACGCGGCAGAAGTTGGCGTCGTCGGGGTGTCCCGCGGCATTGCACTCCTGGCAGGTCACAGTCTCCGTTTCCGGGCCCTTGTTGATGGCCTGAACGTACTCGGCGGAGACGATGCCTGTGGGCACCGCGAGGATTCCGTAGCCGAGCAGCATGAGCGCTGCCGCGATGGCCTGACCCGGCACGGTGCTGGGCGCGATGTCGCCGTACCCGACCGTGGTCATCGTGACGATCGCCCAGTACATGCCGCGCGGGATGCTGCTGAAACCGTTCTCTGCGCCTTCGATGAGATGCATCGTCGCGCCCATGATCACGACGATGGTGAGGACCGCCCCCATGAACACGGTGATCTTGGCGGCGCTGGACTTGAGCGCGTTGAGTAGCTGGTTGGCTTCGCCCAGCATGCGCATGACCTTCAGCACCCGGAACACCCGGAGCAATCGCAGGACGCGGATGATGAGCAGCGAGTGTGCGCCGGAGACGACGATCCCGATGAACGACGGCAGGATCGAGAGCAGGTCGACGATGCCGAAGAACGACAAGGCGTAGCGCCGACGTTGCCGGGCAACCCACAGCCGAATGGAATACTCGGCGAGGAACACCACGGTGAACACCCAGTCGAGTACGCGGAGTGCGGTGCCGAACCGAGCTGCAAACGCCTCGACGCTTTCGAGCATCACGGCGAGGACGCTGGCGAGGATCAAGATCAGCAAGCCCACGTCGAACGCGCGCCCGGCCGGGGTTGCGGTGCCGAAGATGATCCGCCCCAGACGCTCGCGTGCCCCGTGACGGCCGCCATCGGTCATCTCCTCGGTCGGGGGTGAGGTCTCGCTCATGCGTGCGGCAGTGTAACGAACCGCGCCGTAGACAGAACCATGACGTACGAGGACGGGAGTGTGACCACACCTAGCGGGCCGCAGCGGCACACTCCCCTCGACGATGAGCGTTTTTGAAGTCTCACAAGAGCAGCCGCGCGCCCCCGGGAAACTGGCGCGGTCTCTGCGCGACTACCAGCTGAAGGACGTCGGGCCCTTCGTGACGATCCACGTTCTGGCGATCGCCGGCGTGTTCATGGGCGCCAGCTGGAAGGTCTGGATGCTGTGCTTTGCGCTCTACGTCGTGCGCATGTTCGGGGTCACCGGTTTCTATCACCGCTACTTCGCACACCGGACCTTCAAGACGAGCCGATGGTTCCAGTTCGTCGCCGCGTTCATCGCCCAGTCTGCGGCGCAACGCGGAGCGCTGTGGTGGGCCGCGCACCATCGCGACCACCACAAGTACTCCGACACCGAGAAGGACCTCCACTCGCCGCGCCAGCACGGCTTTTGGTACTCGCACATGGGCTGGATCTACGACCACAACGACGTGAGCAAGTACGCCCGCATCAAGGACTTCTCGCGCTACCCAGAGTTGGTCATGCTCGACAAGTACTGGCTCGCTCCGCCGATTCTGCTTGGTGTGGCCACCGTCGTGTTCGGCGGACTCTCGGCGCTCCTCGTCGGCTTCATGTTCAGCACCGTGCTGCTGTGGCACGGCACCTTCACGATCAACTCGCTGTCCCATGTGTGGGGCACCCGCCCGTACGAGACGTCCGATGACAGCCGGAACAACTGGTTCCTCGCGCTCATCACGTTGGGCGAGGGGTGGCACAACAACCACCACCACTACATGAACTCGACCCGCCAGGGCTTTCACTGGTGGCAGTTCGACATCACCTACTACGGGCTCAAGATGCTGAGCTGGGTGGGGCTGATCTGGGACATCAAAGAGCCGCCCGCCCACATCGTGGCCGGCGTGAAGCGGACCCGGAACGCGAAGCCCTCGGCGGAGCCTTCGCCCAGCGGTAGCGCGGCGCCGAACTAGTCTGGTCTACAGGGGAAACCTCTCGGTTTCCCCCGCTGCGGGAGCGAAGCTCCCTTCGCTCCCCCTTCCAAGTTCGGGCTGCGCCCTCGCCTTCGCCCTTCGGGCTCGTGCTCGCTTCGCTCGCCGCGTTCCGAGGGATTGGGATGTCCGGGAAGGGCTCAACCTCGACGCGGCCGTTTCGCTCTCTTGGCGGTGGCCGCGTCGATCATTGGTTCGAGGTGTGGCACGACCAGCGTTTCGTAGCGAGTCCACTCGCCGTCGAGCAGGGCCCAGCGAGCGACGAGCGCCTCAAACCCGGTGGAGCTTCGGTACGTCTGCGTGTCTTTCTTGCCGCGAATGCTGGTGGTCTTGGCGTTGCGACCCCTGCGGACAACGGCGCGTTCGTCCTCGGTGAGCTCGGGCTCGATGCGCTCGAGCAGGGCTGCTTGCGCTTCTGCGCGCACCACGTCGGCCTTGATCGAATCGAGTCGGTCGACCGGGTGATCGCCGCGGCCGCAAACTCGCCACCGGACATCCCGCTCGAACGCGGCGTCGCCGAGCCAGGCGAGCGTGCGAACCGACCGCTGCAACAGGAGTTCGTCGGACACTCAGCGCCCCTTGAACTCGGGTGCACGCTTGCCCAGGATCGCGGCGACAGCTTCTTGGTGGTCGTCGGTGTTCTGGACCATGCCCTGGTAGCTGGCTGCCAGCTCGAGGGCCGTGTCCAGATCGGTGTCCCAGCTGCGATAGGCAGCGCGTTTGGTGAGAGAGACCGCCAACGGGGCGTTCTGAGCGATGAGCGTTGCACGAGCTCGAGCGGCATCGAGAAGCTCCTCGCGTGGGACAACCGCGTGCACGAGGCCCATCTGCAGTGCTTCGTCGGTCTGGACGATGCGCCCGGTCAGCACCATGTCCAAAGCCCGCGGAAAACCGATCGTTCGTGCGAGGAAGTACGCGCCCCCATCACCGGGAACGAGGCCGACCTTGACGAACGTCGACCCCAGCTTTGCACCCTCGGCAGCCACGCGGATGTCACACATGCAGGTGAGGTCCAGCCCCGCGCCGATCGCCGCCCCGTTGATCGCGGCGATGAGCGGCTTGTCGAACTGGGCGATCCGTCTCGGGATGCTCTGAATGCCGTCGATGTATTGCCGCCTCAGCTCTACCGGGCCGCCCGCGAACATGCCGCTGGAACTCTGCATTCGTTTGAGGTCGCCGCCGGCGTGAAACGACTTGCCCTCCCCGGTGAGGATGACCGCGCGGACCCTATCGTCGGCTTCTGCGGCATCCAGGGCGGCGATGAGGCTTCGCACCATCGCTTCGCTGTACGCGTTGCGAGCTTCAGGGCGATCCAAGGTGATCGTGGCCAGCGGGGCGCTGACCTCGTAGCGCAGGTCGATGAACGACATGCCCGGGACTGTCCCCGAAGCATGCGGGCGTGTCGAGGGGGATTCACGCACGAGCGGCGAGACAGATCGTATGGAGGTCGCAGGTGGGGTCCTCCGGGACGAACGCCTCGATATGCAACCCCGCGGCCTCGAGAATGGAGGCGTACTCCTGCGGTGAAAGGCTTGCGTGATAGACCGCATCCCCTTCGACTGTCCCCATCACTTCCCCCGCCCGAGGTCCGCACGTGAACAGCAGCCCGCCGCCAGGCGCGACGTGTTGGGCGAGGCGCGGCAGGCACTGTCGCTGCTCGTCGGCGGTGAGGTGGAAGAAGCTGTCCCACGCCACGACGCCGCCGAACGTCTCCCCGAGCGCTAGGGTGCGCATGTCGGCGTGGCTCCATCGCTGAGCCGGAAACCGAGACCGGGAGATGTCGAGCATCGCGTCCGCAAAGTCGACCCCATGGACGCTGCGGCCGGCTTCGATGAAGTACTGAGCGATGGGCTCTCCTGCACCGCAGCCGACGTCGAGGATCGCGCTACCCGCTGGCGCGATCGCCAGCAGTCGCTCGAGCCATGAGGCCTCGACCAGCACGCGCGCCCGATGCCGGTCGAATGCCGCCGCGTGCCGCTCGTAGGTCGCGCGGGTCTCGGCGGCGAGTGTCTTGTCGATCATGCGCCGAGTCGCTCGGTGAACGTCGCGACACCGGCCCCGCTCGGGACGGAGACACCTTGAGCTTTGAGTGCGGCCTCCATGGCTGCCAGCAGCACGATGATGTGGCGAGGCTGGCACGACGCGCCCATCAGCCCCACGCGCCACACCTTGCCCGCCAGCGGCCCAAGACCTCCGACGATCTCAATGCCGTGTTGCTGCATGAGATACGCGCGCACCTTCGCCTCGTCCACGCCGTCGGGAACACACACCGTGGTGAGCGTGGGCAGCCGATGCTCGGGCGCGACAAGCAAGGACAGGCCCATGGCTTCGAAGCCGGCCCACATCGACTCCGCCGTCTTTTGCACGCGTGCGGTGCGGTTGGCCAGCCCCTCCTCGTCGATGATACGGAGCCCCTCATACAGCGCATACGCGAGGTTGATCGGTCCGGTGTGGTGGTATTTGGGCGGCGTGTCCCAATAGGTCAGGTTGAGCAGCACGTCGAGGTACCAGCTCCTGCAGGACGAGCCTCGGTTGCGGATCTTGTCCATCGCGCGGTCGCTGAACGTGATCGGCGAGAACCCTGGCACCGCGCTGATGCACTTCTGTGCCCCGGTGTAGACGATGTCCGCGCCCCAGTCGTCCGTAGCAAATTCCGCGCCGCCCAAAGACGCGACGGTATCGACGATCAGCAGGGCGCCGTGGTCGTGGGCGAGCTTGGCGATCTCCGGGATGTCTTGCCGAACCCCGGTCGAGGTCTCGCCGTGGATGATGCCGACGACCTTGATGTCCTTCTCGGCCTCGAGCGCCGCTTTCACGTCATCGGCGTTCGTTGGCGTTCCCCACGGAGACTCGACGACGACGACATCGGCACCCGCGCGCTCCATGATCTGCCGCAGTCGGTCGCCAAAGTAGCCATGCACGCAGACCAGGGCCTTCTCTCCGGGCTCGAGCGCGTTGAAGACCGCGGACTCCATCGCTGCGGTTCCGGCCCCGGTGATGGCGAGCGTCGCGTCGTTTTTGGTGTCGAACACCATGCGCAGCAGTCCACGCAGCTGCTGCATGAGTGCGACGTAGCTGGGGTCCATATAGCCGACGGTGGGGCGAGCGAGCGCCGAGAGCACGCGTGCCGGGACTTCGCTGGGGCCGGGGCCGAGGAGGATGCGCGTGGGGGGGTCGAAGACGAACGGCTCGCTCATGACGACGCCATGGTAGAGCGCATCGCCAAACGTCGCCACGGGCCCTTTCGCGTCACTCGTCTTCGAACGCGTCGCGGCGATGCAGCGTGGCTCCGCCGTCCTCCTCGTCGTCGATGTCGGCGTCGCGAAGGGCATCGAGCTTGGAGAGGTCGAATCCGAGGTCGGTGGGCTCGGCCGTTGGTGCGAGGGGCGCAGATGAGGGCTCCTCGGGCTGCGGTGGGAGCTCGAAGGGGATCTCGCCCGTGAGCGCCGCAAGCTCCTCTCGGGAGAGCATGCTGCTGGAGTCTTCGTCCAGGACGTCGAAGGTGGCCGCTCGTAGTTTTTCGAGGGACGCCTCGTCGAGCCCAGCCGAGGGCATCTCGGAGTCGGCGTCGTCCTCGAGCGCCGCGTCTTCGCTTTGTGCGGCCTCAACACCCGCTCGCATGCGCGCGACGTCGTCCAGGCTGAGCATACCGGTCCCTTCTTCGTCCTCGGATGGGGGAGCCCCGAACATCAGGGCGTCTGCGGGTGCCGCGGCGACGCCCACGGGCAGGAATGCTTCGGGAGCCTTCGGGGCCCTAGGCGTTGGGGCCGATGCGGGCGCGGGGTCGGTGATGGCGCCTTCGTCGGACGGGCCTTCGCCGAGCGAGGTGGGTGCCTCGGGCACGACGAGGTTCTCGAAGGTGTCCGCTTGGGCCGAGAACTTTGCCGCCTGGTCGGTGAGCCCACGCTTGCGACACATTTCTGCCAACGCGCGGGCCGATTCACCGGCGGAGGTGAGTGGGGCGACCGGGCCGGCTGCTTCGGCGAGCTTGACCGCCTTGGTGTAGAAGGCGATCGCCTGAGCTTGCATGCCAAGCTCGGCGGCGAGCGAGCCCGTCAGTCGTCCGCCTTCGATTGCCAACGCCGGCTGACCTGAACGCTCGGCGGCGACCGTGCCCTCCGCATAACAGACCAGCGCCCCCTGCTTGTCGCGCCGCGTCAGCTTGGTCGCGCCCAAAGAGAACTGACCGGTTGCGACCTGGGAGTCCTTCCCTTGCTCGGCGGCGGTCTCCGTCGCGCGGGTGAACGCGGCTTCGCTCTGCTTGGAGCTGCCCGCGGCGAGCAGCTGCCCCCCCAGCATCAGCTCGAGGTTGATGGCATCGCGATGCAGCCCCGCGGCCGCGCTGAGATCGCGGGCCTCCCGGGTGGCCTGCACGGACTCGGCGGCGCGACCCTGCTTCATGGCCAACGCGGAGGCGACCAGCTTCTGCGCAATGGTGCCGCGTAGCTTCGAATCTGCGGTCGGCTCGGGTGCAGGCGCCGCGCTGGGGTGGGCCGGCGGGGTCACCAGCGGGGCAGCACCCGGTGGCGGCGCTCCGGGGACGAAGTCCTCCAGCATCGAGTCGATGTCGCGGTCTTCGTCGGAGGCGTTGGGGGCGACCGTGACCTTTGCTGCGCGGTCGCGGAGCTGGTCGGCGATGGAGACGCTCGGCGCCGGCGGCGTCTCGATGACCACGAAGCGGACGGCGGCGAGCTTCGGATCCATCAACAGCGGTTGGAGGGCTGCGTGCCAGGCCTCGGGCGCATCGAGCGTGGTGGGGGAGAGAACCGCGACCATGCCGTGGGCGCCCTCGGGCTGCCCGTGCGCGAGCTGCAACAGGGCCGCTGCGAACTGGGCCTGTCCCGCACCCGCCGGCACAGCCTGTGGAAGTGGGGCCAAGGATTCACCGTTGGGCTCCATCCGTTCGGCTCGATGCGCATGTTGAGCTCGAGCATGTTCGGCGCGCTCGGACCACTGCGGGGCGTGCCCGGTGTGCTCCTGCTCGAACAGGTAGAACGGCGCGGTGTTGGCTGGGTCGCGCTCGTGGGCCATCACCGCTTCTACGCAGCCTTTGCGCATCCGGACCGCCGCGTCGACGTGCAGAAGCTTTGTCGCGGGCGTGCGGACGAAGCTGGCCATTGCCTCGAGCAGGCGTTCGATGGGAGAGCCGAGCGACTCCATCGGATCAGTTGATCTTCACGTTGGGGGCACCGATGTTGACCATCCCCATTCCGGCGACGTCGACCGTGGCACTCGAGAGCTTGGCTGCGGCGGCGGTCAGCTCGAGTGCGGACGCGCCCGCGCCGAGTTTCACGTTTGCTCCGCTGCCTTCGATCCCGGTGGAGACCTCGAGCTTTGCGCCGGCCGCTTGGGTCAGAACCGTGCCTCCTTGGATGGTGATATCCGAGGTGATGTCGACCGAGGCACCTGCAGAGCTGTGGACGAGCGCAGAGCCGGTGAGTGCGAGCCCGCTCTGGCTGGCGGAGGTCAACCGTACCTCCGAGTCCATCGTGATCGTGCTGCCGATGATGGACGACATGCTCATCGAGCCTTTGTCGTCCATCTCGACCGCCATGCCCGCTCCGGCCGTGGCAAGCGCGAATCCTGCCCCGATGCCCAGCTGCGTACCGCCCCCGGCGACCAGTGTGATGGCACCGGGCGTGAGTACGATCGAGGAGCCGCCGCACTGCAAAGTGATCTGATTGGGCGCGGTGATCGTGACGCTGTCGTCGGCTGCCTGCGTGATGCTTCCGGTCACGGACAGCGAGTGGTCTGAGGGGCCGGCACTCGGCTCGCCTTCCGGCGGCGGCGGTGCACCCACCTGGATGGCTTGATTGCCGGTGACGTTGAGGGCGCGCTGTCCACCGACGCTGACGGTCTGGTTGGCCCCGACGCTGATCGACTGCGTTGCGCCGACGCTCTGGGCGTGAGCGTTGCGGACCCGCTCGGTGTGGTTTCGCTGGGCGTGAAAGTAGACCTCTTCTTTGCCGGCCGCGTCTTCGAAGCGCAGTTCGTTGAAGCCGTCGCCGCCGGGCGAGCTCTGGGTCTTGATGCCGCTTTGGGTTTTGTTGTCGGGAAGCGAGTACGGAGGGGTGTGGCTGCCGCTATAGACAGAGCCGACGCAGACCGGGCGGTCGGGGTCGCCGCCGAGGAAACTGACGAGCACCTCCATGCCGACGCGCGGGATGAACTGGGTGCCGAAGCCGGCTCCGGCCCAGCTGTGTGCGACCCGGAGCCAGCAGCTGGTGTCGGTGTCGCGGTCGCGTTGCTCTCGATCCCAGTGCATCCGCACCTGGACCCGACCGTGCACGTCGGTGTGAATCTCTTCGCCGGAGGGGCCGACGACGGTCGCGGTCTGGACCCCGAAGATCCGCGGACGAGCCGAGGGGGGCGGCGCGAATGCTTGTTCCAGCGACGCACAGACGAACCGGTTGTCGTAGTTGCTGCCGCCTTGCCCACCGAGCTCCACCTGCGCGTTGTCGGCGCTGTGCGCGACCCGGATGCAGTAGTAGGGGCCGTTGAGCTCGGTGTCGGGGTGTCCATCGAGCTCGAACGTGGCGCCAGGGGACATGCTCATGACGTTGGAGCTGCCATCGAACACGCTCGCCTCCAGTGCGATGCGCTGGTGGGCGCGGTTCAAGCGGTCGGCGGTGTTGTCGAGGTGCGGTCCATCGCCCCCGGCGTCTTCTTGGAGCCGGGGACCGCCGTGCACGTAGGTCGAGCCGATATGTCGCGGGGAGACCTGCTCGGGCTCGAGGGACGCATGCAGCTGGCCGGGGGCGGCCTGCTTCCAGTCCCATTGTTCGTGCTCTCCGTGCCCGGCGTGGACGCGGTGCTGCCATGTGAAGGATGCGACCGTCTCTTCATCGGCCAACTCGCCACCATCTCCGCGGACCGGGATGTGTTGAGGAGGCGGGGTGGCGTCCAGGCCTTCGACGTTGCGCAGCACGGAAGCGAAGCGGTCTTGGTCGTCGAGGAGGACGACCCGTTCCGCCGACTCGTCGGCCTCGAACGCGATGGTGATGCCCTCCTCAGCGAGGATGCGCTTGAGGAAGCTGAGGTCCGTCTCCTGGTACTGGACGCAGTAGTCCCGGGTCGAGAGATCTCGAGCCAGCCGGGTCACATCGAGCTCGGCGCTGCGGCTCGCGAGGAAGTCGTCCGCGACCTCTTGCGTGATCTCGACGACAGTCGAATCTTGGAAGACTCGACTCCTCCGGGTGTTGTCCAACAGACCCAGCGCGGGCACGACCAACAAGCGCGCGTGATAGGCCTCGGAGAACGAGCCGATGTACTCCGCAGTCGCGACGACGCCATGGAAGAACCGTCCGTCGTTCTCCGCTGGGTTGGCCGCATCTTCGCGCAGCATGTGCAGCGTGAAGTCGGCGCCTGCGAGTCTCGATGGATCGAAGTGCGGGTGGTTGGTCATGACCTCGACGGTCATGCGCCACGGTTGCCCCAACTCTTCGCGGAGGTCGAGGTGACGGACTCGGAGGAACGTGCCGTCGAGTTCCAGCGGCTCGGAGTAGGGACCCCAGGCCTGCGCCACGAGTGTGGCGTGATACTGGATGAGCGGTAGCGCGGACGGCGGGGCCATGACGAGCCCTCGGAGTGTAGCGAGTTTTCCTCGCTTCCCCTTGTTCGAGGGCCGCACCCTGTCCGCTGGGTCCGTATGGTTGTGCCGCCCGATTGTGGACCGCGGAGCCCGGACCGGCGGCGCGCGAGCTGTTACAGCGGGACAGGCGGTCCCGTCAAGCCCTGGTGCGCATCCTCCGAACCGTACCGCTACCTGTCCGACGCGGCCAGATCTGGAAAAAATGCTCGCGCGGCTCCGCTTCTCATGTTGGTCGTGTCCACGCGGTCGGAAAATGCGTATCCTCCTCGCCGTGAAGCTCGATCCGGACAAGCTCACCGACGCGCTCGTTGAAGCGTATGACCTGACTCCCGCGCAGCGGCAGGTCATCTACTTCACGTTGATGGGGCAGACGATGGCTCAGATCTCGACGCGTACGGGCAAGGCCATTCGTACGATCAAGCTGCACCGCACTGAGGCGTTCGCTCGTCTTGCGGTCGGCTCGACCGGCGAGCTGTGGGGACTCCTCTTCAAGATGGCGGGCCACGAACTCGAGCCATTGTCGGACCACCCGGTTCGTTGGGAAGAGTTGTTCAAGACCTGCGGCGCGACGGTCGACATCGATCGCATCATGCGGCTGACCGGTCGACCCCGTCGGGTCGTGATCAAGAAGCTCAAAGACTTCGGCTACGAAGTCGCCTGAGCGCAACGTCTTCTCTCGAGGTGAAAGCCTCACGAGCCCGAGACAACGTCTCCGCTTCGTGAGGCTTTTGTCGTTCGGTCATGCGCCGTCGGTGCGGCACAGCTCGACGATGCTCCACACCGTCGGGTCGCCCGACTCTTGGCCCTCGCGTTCGCATTGGGCGTACTTCCCCAGCTTGTGCAGCGCGCGAACGCGGTGACGTTCGCGTTGGGTCTTCTTGGTCGTCCAACACGCCTTTCGTTTGGTGTGTCCCAGGACGGTCTTCCACTCTCCGAGAAGCGCCGCGTCGACGGTCTGCTGGCGGACGCTCGCGCAGTCCTTGGGTGGTTTCTTGGTCGGAGTGGATGCCGGCTTGTGTTTGCCCTTCTTGGAGCGGGTCGGCTTTGGACTCGGCTCGGGCTCGGGCTCGACGGATGGTTCTGGTTCTGGTTCTGGCTCTGGTTCCGGTTCCGGCTCTGGCTCTGGCTCGGGCTCGGGCTCTGGCTCTGGCTCTGGGGGGTCCGCGCGCAGCTCGTCGGAATGGGACGATTCGGCGCTGGCGGCCACCTGAGCGTCGTTCGCAGCAACGAGCTCGGACCGATCGGTGTCCGGAGCCATCGCGTGCGGTCTCACGAGCCACCAGCCGGTCATGCTGCCGAGCACGATGACCACAGCGGTCGCAACACCCCACAGAGCGGGTCGTAGGCCGGATCGAGCCTTCGGGGGGGGCACGACGTCCGTGCCCCCGCGTTGTGCGCCGCTGGGGCGTACAATTGGTGCAGACACCAGCGAGACGTCCAAGCCCAGGCTTGGGAGGATGGCGATCAGCCCCGCCTCGACCTCGCGTGCCGACTGGATGCGCCGGGTGCTGTCGGTCTGAAGCATGCCTTCGAGCAGCGCCTGAAGCTCCGCCGGGATCGGCGGCAGGCCTTCCAGGCTCGCACCGCGTAACCCCCAGCCCGCCTTGGGGGGCGCTCGGCCCGTGAGCATCTCGAGCAGAAGCACGCCCATCGCCCAGATGTCGACGGTCGCCGAGTCGGAGATGCCCGCGGCCTGCTCGGGGGACATGTATTGGGCGGTCCCGATGACGGTGCCCCCCGCAGTCAGGTCCTGCGAGCGGCCGGTCTCGGCGAGATCTGCCGAGATCCCAAAGTCGAGCACCTTGGCGACCTCCCGCCCTGCGCTGGACTCGAGCATGATGTTCGAAGGCTTGATGTCGCGGTGCACGACATCCATCTGGTGGGCTGCCGATAGACCGGCTGCGACATCCCGCATCAGCGACACCGCCCGGGCGACCTCCATGGGCTCTTCACGTCCCGCGAGTTGGTCGAGCTCGTCGCGCAGATCGTGTCCGCGGACGAGGTCCATGACAAGGTAGCGACGTCCGTCGGGAAGGCTACCGACGTCGTGGACGGATACGATCTGGGGGCAGCCCGAGAGGCGACCCATCACGAGCGCTTCCCGGTCGAACCTCGCGACGAAGTCGGGCTGATGAACGTAGCCGGTGTGCAGCACCTTGATGGCGACACGCGCGTTGGTGGTGCGGTGGTGCCCCAGGTAGATCGTCGCCATCCCGCCGTCTCGCAGGACATTGTCGAGGACGTGGCGATCGACCACCGTACCCGGAGGCAAGAGCTCGGGCATCGTCGGGAGTACGGCGGTGACGATGTCTGGCACGGGTTACTCGGATGCCTGGGTCTCGTCGCCGGAGTCGTTCAGGATGAAGTATGCGGCCGCCCCGGCGGCGGACAGGGCGAGGACGAGGCCGGCAACAAACATGACGACGGTTCTGACGGGGCTGCGCTCTTGGACGACGAATCTCGTCATCGAGGGCTCGTTGGCCATCGGAACGTGGGCGGAGGGGGCGGCGTGCCCAGGCGGTGGAGCGGCGACCGCGTGAGGGCGTGCCGCCGGTGGCACGGGAGCAGGGGGTCGTTGCGGGGCAGGGGCGCCGGGCCTGACGTGGGCAAGGCCGAACTGACTCGGCGGTGCTACGAAGGCGGTGCCCTCTTCAGGCTCGGTGCTGGATCCGGCTTGGGCCTGCGGGTTGGGCAGGAAGATGCGGCTGGCGCAGCTTTCGATAATGGCCGGCGCAATGCTGGAATCCTTGATGTCGGCCAGCGACTGCGTGGCGAAGATAACGCTGACATTCTTTTTGCGCAGCGTCTTCAGCCACTGACGGATGCGCGCGGCAAACACCGGATCATCGAGGAACAGCCAGGACTCATCGAGAATCAATAGCGAGGGCGCACCGTCGAAACGTTCGTCAAAACGCGCGAACAGATAGCCCAATACAGCCAGCACCGCCGCCTTGCTGTGCATCAGCTCTTCCATCTCGAAGGCCTGCACCTCGGCGCTGCCGAGCCGGTCATGGTCGGCATCCAGTAGCTTGCCGTGGGCTCCGCCCAACGCATAGG
>OJGU01000587.1_pt1 | contig 19747 bp, 15 predicted proteins | sample 1594741 | NCBI WGS metagenome assembly OJGU01 (sample SAMN05416841, study PRJEB24817) | seawater metagenome | isolation source: Sea water | place: Canada:Atlantic | collected 2013-07
CGATTTGGCTCCGCAAAGAATCGCAGAAATTCTCAAGCTTTATCCGTCAACAAAATTATCTAACCGCTTCGCCCATTTTGGTTGATTTCTTATATGGTTTGTTTTTTCAAACAGGCTCTGAGGGAAATCATCGACACGAGTTCTTTGATGCGAATGGGCCTCTTCGTGGGTACAAGCGAGACCTCTACGAAGGAGGAATCCGCGTGCCGACTATTGCGAGGTGGCCTGGTGTTGTTGCGGCGGGGAGCACGAGCGATGAACCCCTGGCGTTTTGGGATTTTTTGCCAACCGCCTGTGAATTGGCCGGTGTTGCTGTGCCGGGACCGACGGATGGCATTTCGTTTGTACCACTACTGAGAGGCGGGCCTCAAGAGCATCACGAATTTCTCTTCTGGAAATACAATGATAAGCTCGCAATTCGTCAGTCTAATTGGAAAGCGGTCAAGCCAGGCAGGAATGCGTCATGGGAACTGTATGATTTAGAGAACGACATTGGAGAGACGAGAGATCTCTCTGGTCGTGAAGGGGATCGATTGAGTGCCCTCATCAACTTGGCTTCGTCGGCGCAGGGGCAGCGCTGATTGGGTTGCTTTTTCTAGAGCTTCTTTCGAACGAGCGAACCTCGTGAACGGTGGGGATGGTTTCTCGCTCGCGTTCTCCAAAAAACTGACCTCGGTTCGGGCCCTTTCATGGGGGGATGAAGCTTCATCCTATCTTGAAAAATTTTCTTTCTGCGTCCCTGTGATAGGCACGATTAAGTGCCCTTCGTTCGTTTAAGAACTTCGTTTGATCTTTATTGAGGAGGACTGATCTACAAGGGGGCTCGACTTACGGTTTCGGTACATTGTTCGTTGAGAAACGTTACGAACGGAACAGGGTAAGGTCGCTTTGTGTTGGAATGTGTTTTTCCGATTTCGGATTGATTTTTTTTCAGGCCTAGTTCTTCGGGGTTTTATTGGGTTTTCTTACGGTTTTCATTCGTCTGAGCGTTGGGCGTTAGGGGGATTAATTTCCGAGCGGCATCGCTTGGCAAGCCGGTTGCTCTATGGGGTTCAGATGTCGAGGGGATTCGATGGAACGAACTTAACCTAGAAAACGTTTATGAGAAATAAAGTTACCTATTTGAAATTGTTGGCTGCCCTGCAGGTCTCAATGATTCATTTTGAGGCTGAAGCACAACCGACGGACTCGCTAGCAATTGAACAGGCTGTGGAGTTGAGATTCAAGACCAGCAAGGGGAAAATCTACACGCTGGAGGGATCAGATGACTTTGATCAATGGAGGGCGATCGGAGGAACGGGCTACGGGAACGGGCGCATTCAAAAACATTTCCTGTCAGTGGGCGATGCTAATCAGAATTTGAAATTCTTTCGCCTTAACGTTTCCGACAACGCGGAATCTGGATTTGCTCCGGTCTCACTCGCGGGGACTCGCTTCATATTGAACACCGGAGGGTTTCCTCTGTCCGTTGACTTCCTGGCGGACGGTCTTGCCGAACGCGCCAGTGCCAACGGGATGGATGCCGTCGCTTTTCAGTATTCGAAGACTAGTGAGGACAAGGGAATATTAGAAATTGAGGATGGAACGAGACGACTCGTCTATAGCCTCGAGTTTACCGGGGCTGAGGCTGGAGCGTTTCGCTTGGAAACGATGCTTGGGGATAGAATTGATGACATTGATGTGGGAACCTTCACGCTTCAATCGGCGGTCAATTTGCCGCCGGTCCCAGGGGGGAGCGAGCTTCCTCCGGTCGCTTCGGTGCCTCATGCTGGATTGGCTAAAAGTGATCTTAGCGGCTTGAGTTTCGTCTTTAATGATGGAGGAGAACCAATCTGGGTGCAATTCGAGGACGCACAGAAGGGGCGCGTCATTGACGATGATGAGATTGAGTCGTTTGTCTACCGGATTGAGGACGTCACTGAGGCAGAGCAAAAACTTCTTATCGATTTTGGCGATGATTACCGACTTGAGCTGAATCTTGCATACTCGGGCGAGTGTTCCGGAACCTACATTATGCATGAGATCGAGGGGGGGGATCTGGAAGATGTAGATATGGGAACGTTTAGTGTCTCAACCGAGCCAATCGATGTTCCCGATGACAAAGATGGCGATCATGACGGCGACGACGATGATGACGAAGATGGTGATCATGACGGCGACGACGATGATGAAGACGGGGATCATGATGATGACGAAGATGGGGATCATGACGGCGACGACGATGATGAAGACGGGGATCATGATGATGACGAAGGTGGCGATCATGACGGCGACGATGATGATGAAGACGGGGATCATGACGGCGGCGAAGACGGCCATAGTGAAGGTGGGGATGAGTATCCCATTGTCGCGATTCTCAGTGGGAGTGATAGGTCCGAGAAGCTTCAGGGTTTTGAATCTGATGACAGCGTAACGGGAGGCGCTGGAGCGGATCTGTTTCCGTTGACCGTGGGAACTGATGTGATCACTGATTTCAATCCCCTCGAGGATATGATTGATGTTGGTGATTTTGCCCGGGCGTCCGATGGATTCGAAACGCTAACGAGTCTAGCCAGCCTTGCTTCACATTCAGCAGAGATCACTGATGAATCAGGAAACCCTTCGATAGTGATTGATGTAGATGGCACGGCGGGTAACTCGAGCACAACCTTGCTTGGTGTCACACTCGCGGACCTTAATGAGGCGAATGTTTTCTTTGGGTTAGGAGCTTCGCCGATTCCTCCCTTGGTATTCACTCACATAGCGGAGATTCTGGTTACCTTCTCGAGTGGCGATGTCTTGCTATTCCCTGCGCATGACCTTGAGCATCATCCCGTCGAGGGACAATTGATCTCCTTAGGAATCGGAAAGGACTAGAAATTGTTCTTCGAGAGAGCACTGCTATTACCGTAATCATCAAACAGGGCCGCTTTACTGCGGTCCCGTTTGTTGTTCTGCGCCCGGCTTTTCTTCTGAGGACCGAGCTAGAAAATCAGGCCTCAGTGTGACGAGTTTGCTTGTCTTTTTCATTTGGAGACTCGACTGTCTTGGGCAATTAAATTCTATGCTAACGATTGAAAAATATTCTTTTGGCGTCGGGGATCGATTTGCTCATCAAGCGAAATCACAGCTAGCGGGCTGTGTTCAGGCACTCGAGAAAGGTGTCGAAGTGGTGCCGGTTTGGAACAAGTCACATCGCGAACACACAACAATCGGGTCGGAGCCCAGTAGCGTTCGGCAGGCGGCAGATGCAGCTGTGGCCTCTCTCGGGTGGACGAAGTCCCACTATGTGGATGCGGACCATATCAATATGGGGAATGTCGAAGGGTTCTTAGCCCATAGTGATTTTTTTACTATTGATGTCGCGGATGGAATCGGTGCGTCTCCAGAAGGGAGCGCCGTGAGTGATTTTCTTTCCAAACATCCAGAACTCGTGGGAAACATCGCGATCCCTGGTATTGCCGAGCCCTTTGAAACGACCGAAGCCTACGTCACTGAGGTGGCTGCTAAATACCTTCAAGCGGTCAAGGATGCAGGACAGATCTATCGTCATATTCTCGAGAAAAAGAACGGCACGCCCTTTGTTCCTGAGGTGTCTATGGATGAGACGGATTTACCGCAGACTCCCCCAGAACTACTGATCATACTTGCAGCTCTGGCGGATGAAGGGATTCCCTTACAAACCATCGCTCCCAAATTCACCGGACGGTTTAACAAAGGGGTGGATTATGTAGGTGACGTTGCTCAATTCGAGAAAGAGTTTAATGATGATTTGGCAGTTATTGCCTTTGCGATCGGGAAATACGGCTTGCCCGCAAACCTGAAGCTTAGTGTTCATTCGGGAAGCGATAAGTTTTCGATCTACGCTCCTATTCATCGAGCTCTTAAGAGGACTGGCGCCGGGCTCCATCTAAAGACAGCCGGGACGACTTGGTTGGAAGAGATTATTGGCTTGGCTGAGTCGGATGGTGACGGTTTGGTTTTGGCAAAGGATATTTACGCGGAAGCGATTGGAAATGTGGAGGCACTCTGTGCGCCTTATGCGGCAGTGATTGATATCGACCGTGGCCGTCTTCCATCCGCTGATGATGTGCGCGGCTGGAGTTCAGCTCAACTCGTTGCCGCCATTCGTCATGTGCCTGACTGCCCGGAATTCAATGAACACATGCGACAGCTCTTACACGTTGGCTACAAGATTGCGGCGAAGATGGGAGATCGGTACATCGGTCTCCTCGAAGGGTGTGAGGAAACTATTGCTAAGAATGTTACATTGAACCTATACGATCGACACATCGTGCCTCTCTTTATTGGAGAGTAGTCTTCGGGGGCCACTTTTTCGGTGGTCAAACTACCCAAACTGTCGACTTCACTTTTCGACTCAGGTGTGCTCTTCTCGAGGCATGAACCTGAGTCGATTTTTTTTAACTCTCGTCGTCGGACTTTCTGTGTCGGCATCAATTCCACTTCTTGGGGGAAAGGTTTCCCACCGAGTGCTTACCCAAGGAAATGGGAAATTGGCTATCGTTGGCACTAACGGTGAGATTGAATGGCAAATGCCTTGGGGGGGGATTCACGATGTGCATCAGTTGCCGAATGGTCACATTATGGTGCAGGAAAAAATGCGCGAAGTCGTCGAGATAGATCCGGATACGAAGGAGGTTGTTTGGCGCTACGACAGTTCGAAGCGAAATGGAAATGCCGGGCAGCGAATTGAGGTGCATGCGTTTCAGCCCTTAGCGAATGGAAATATTATGATCGCTGAATCTGGACCCGCACGAATAATCGAGATCAATCGAGCGGGAGAGATTCAGAAAGAGGTGATGCTTAAGGTTCTGAAGCGTAATCCTCATACAGATACCCGTTTGGCGAGAAAGCTAACCAATGGGAATTATCTGGTGTGTCATGAATCCGATGGGACAGTGCGTGAATATCGGGAATCAGATGGAGCCGTTATTTGGGAATTCGAAGTGCCAATGTTTGGGAAGGAAGAGAAGCGAGGGCACGGCTTGGAGGCATTCGGGAATCGCTGTTTTTCTGCGTTGCGATTGGTGAATGGGAACACCTTGGTAGCAACTGGTAATGGCCACAGTGTGTTGGAAGTGAACCCCGAGAAGGAGCTTGTCTGGCAATTGCATCAGGATGAGCTGCCCGGAATTCGCTTTGCTTGGGTGACCACGCTTGAAGTCTTACCTAATGGCAACTACGTCATTGGAAACTGCCATGCGGGTCCCGGCAATCCGCTCCTGGTCGAAGTAGAACCAAGGACGAAGAAAGTGGTGTGGACCTTCGATCAATTCGAACGTTTTGGAAATTCAGTGCCGAACTCTCAATTGTTGGATGTCGCTGGCAAGTCGCTTCGGTAGTTTTAATCGGAGTTGAAGACTGTTGTGAAGACGGCAAAGCGCTTGTTGGTTGTTTGCATTCTCCTGATCGGTTTTCAGGGCTTTGCCATTGCCTGTTCATGTCTCCAGCCACCCCCACCGGTGACGGCTGCGAGTGAATCGGATGCTGTGTTTGTCGGAACGGTACTGTCTGTGACGTCAACGAATCCGTCAGAGCGTTTCGCTTCGCTAAAAATCGATCTTGAAGTATCCGAGGTGTTCAAGGGGCTGCAGGGCGATGGAATTCTCGTTAGTGTGTTCACAGGCTCAGACGGTGCCTTGTGTGGCTATTCCTTTGAGGAAGGGGTATCCTATTTGGTGTATGCCCACCGAAACGATGGACAGCTTTGGACGGGGATTTGTGATCGGACGCGGACTCGGGGAAATGCTGACGAGGACCTTCAAGCGTTACGAGTCCAGACTATCGGCCTAGAGCTGAATGTCGAAGTAACGAATCAGCAATTACAGTTTTCTATCCAGGGCGGAAAATCGCGTGCGTTCTACTTGGAAGCCTCTAGTGACTTCGTGGAGTGGAGGATTGTTCAGGAGGTAACACCCGACGCAGCGCTGTTTGTTGTTAAAGATCATTACCCTACTAGCGGTAGTCGGCGATTTTTCCGTTTGCGGGAGCGATTGGCTTCTCAGGGGGTGTTTGGACTGAGTTTGTTTTTACCTGGAGCTTGTTTGGAAGATCCAGAGCGCCCAGGCGAGTGTTTGAATCAACCCTTTCCAGGGAGCAATTCATATGAAGTTCGGAGAGTTTCTGATTCAACGGGCTCTGAAATTGAAGACCCTGTTGTGGCGGCGTTTGTATCCAGCGATGATCTGACCACTGTGACACTACCGGTCGCTTTTTCGTCCGTCCTTGATTCTCAACAAGTCTCGGAAGACTTGCGGCAGCTGCTCGCTGTGGAAGGGTTTACTTTCTCTGAGAGTGCCCGTATTCAGGTGCGATCGCTAGGCCGATCTTGGCTCCTCATCGATTCGACGGATCAGCAAGTCTTGTTCATCTCGAAAGAGAACCAGTCCTTGACTGTTGTGAGAACGGGGAGTTTTCGTGTTGCGCTACCGGTAGGCGATTTTTGTGTTTGGAGCTTTTTCGGATGTGATCGCCAGATCAGTGTCTCGGAGGGGGAGTGGCAATTCCAAATCCTTCAAGTGACACTCCCCTAGTTATGGTCGGCGGGGGGCTCCCGTTGACGACGGCTCTTACTTTTTTTAAAATTAACTGAATGTCAGAGGAAATGGTAGAATCGTTCCGGTCTTCGTCAGCCTGTTGTCTTGGTCTGTTGCTTTTTTGCTGCTTCGTTCCCCAGCGGAACACCTTGGCTGATGATTGGCCCCAATGGCTGGGAGAACACCGTGATGCTGTCTGGAGGGAGTCCGGGATCGTTGACTCGTTTCCGGCTGGCGGATTGCCGGTCATATGGCGCAGCGAACTGGGTGGGGGATATTCTGGGCCAGCAGTCGCGGGGGGGCGTGTGTTTGTGATGGATCGCCAAGCGGCGGCTTATGACTCGAGCACGGCTCCGAAAGGAAACCCGAATTTTGTTCGCGTAACGCTACCAGGCACCGAGAGGGTGCTGTGTTTGGATGAGAAGACGGGGCGTGAGATTTGGACCGTCGAATATGGAAGCCTCTATTCCACGGCGTTTCCCTATGCGATTGGTCCTCGGTGTACGCCAACGGTGGATGAGGATCGTGTTTATACCCTGGGGGCGGAGGGACATCTTAAGTGTCTTGAGGTGAATACGGGTCGTGAGATCTGGGGACTCGATTTTCGTCAAAGCCATCAAGTGAAGGTTAATGATTGGGGCTTCGCGGCGCATCCCCTTATCGATGGCGATCGATTGATCTGTATGGTAGGCGGTGAAAACTCGGCCGTTGTGGCCTTTGACAAGTTTACGGGAAAAGAATTGTGGCGGGCAGGTTCAGCGGAGGATCCGGGATATTGTCCTCCGGTTATCTATACGATCGGGGGCAAGCGACAGCTGGTGACCTGGGACAGTAAGGATTTGAATGGTATCAATCCCGAAACCGGGGCGATCTATTGGCGCGTGCCGTTTCCTCCTACGTATGGGATGTCCATTGGGATGCCTCGAATCGAAGGGCATCGCTTGTTTTTGATGTCGTTTAGTCGTATCTCGGGGATGGTAGAGGTATCGATGGATGGTGTCTCTGCTGAGCTTAAGTGGCAGGGAGGCACGAAATCCGGTGTTGCTGGGGTTCTCAATACGGCTTGGATCGAGGATGGCCATATTTATGCCTCTGGACATCGGGGAGAATATCGCTGTGTTAGTTTGGCTACCGGGGAACGCCGCTGGAGTAGTGATCAGCCCAACCGAAACACCGCTGGTCAGCGGGCTTCTGCTTGGCCCAATACCTTCACGGTGAAACACGAGCCGAGTGGGCGCTTCTTTTTGGCCAATGATCATGGAGAATTGATCTTGGCTGATCTCTCGCCGGATGGCTATTCAGAGCTCTCGCGTACTGCTCTGCTAAAACCAACCCATCTGGTTGGTGGTCGGTATCTCGTGTGGTCGCACCCTGCGTTTGCGAATCGCAAGGTGTACGTCAGAAACGATGAGGAGATCGTCTGTTTCGATTTGGCAGCGAAGTAGTGAGCGTTCTTCGAGCGATGGCTAGTCGAAGTTCATTGCATCAAGAATGTTGGAGCGTTCATCGGTCCAAAGTGGGGTGTTGGGTGGCGTCTCGAGGGGGAGCCATCGATCATCCTTTCTGAGTTTGTCGAGCGATGTTGGGTTTCTGGTGACGGCGACCCAGTGGGAGGGATCTTTTCCTAGCTCAGCACTTTCATGAGGATCGTTCCAGGCGAGGGATTGCAATTGAAATTCGTCGATAAGACGGGACAGTGCGGGAGCGAGATTGAGAGTTCGGTTCGAAATGTGAAACGCTAACAATCCATCATTCGCTAGTTTGCTTAGGTAAAGTTCGACGGCTTCTTTGGTGAATAGGTGCATTGGAATCGAGTCCGAACTAAAGGCGTCCAGGAGAATGAGATCGAACGAATGTTCGGCCTCGTTCGCGAGTTGGACTCGTGCGTCTCCTGCCTTAATTCGAAAAGAACCTGCTTTTGAATTTGAAATGTAGCTGAAGTAGCGCGAGTCCTTGGCGAGTTGAATGACGAGGGGGTCGATTTCGAATACTGACCAGGACTGATGGGCTTCTGCATAGTAGAGCATTGAACCAGCTCCCAATCCGACGAGTGCGACTGAGGACTGCGATTCAATTTCCTCGTATTGCTTGAAGATTCTACGAAGCGGGCCAGCGGTATGATAGTAGGAGAGAGGGAGTTGATCGTGGCCTTTCTCGATTGATTGACGTCCGTGTATGGTGTTTCCGTGAATGAGTCGTTTTGTCAGACCATTGGGATCGAGTGTGATTCGGGATTGGCCGTAGAAATTGCGGTCTATGAAGAGCGTCTTTCCATGAGCATCCCCTCGCCATGCGTTGAGAGCGAAGAGACAGGTGAGGACCGCAGTCAGGCGAATCGGCGTTCTGCCTCCTAGGAAGGCGCCTGCAAGGGTGATGCCGATTATGGGATTGGGAAACTTGTTGAATGGCCCGAGAAAAGCAATTGATCGGGAAGCTGCGAAGCAGGCGAATAGCAGGAGGCCGAGAAAAGAGCTTCCCCATCCGAGAGACCTCATCATTGGCGTCGGTCTGGATGGTTCGGTTCGGCCGCTGATCAGACAAAGTGCCAAGATTGTCAGAGGATATTCCCAGATGCGATCGAACACAATCGGGGCCACAAAGGTGTGGGAAACGCCTGCAGCCACGCCCCCAACAGAAATCCAGAGATAAAAGGCTGTGATGTGGGCTGCCCGAGGGCGGCTGGTTGCGAGCTTACGGTGAATGAGCAAACAGGAGAAAAAGACGAGGCTAAGGTGGATTCCGGTGACAAGCCAAGCTGGATCGGTCGCGCTGGAAAATATCTGAAAAAGCACGGCCATGATCGCTATGAGGGTCAATTCGGCGGCTCGGGAGCAAAGGCTCAAAGGTCGTTTTGCGAATGCGAGAATGTAGGTGATCAAAAACACGGCGAGCGGAAGGACTCCCATTAAGGGCGCATTCATTACATTGGTAGTTAGAAACGTGGTTGCCCCGATCATAACGCTTGATCCTAGAAAGGCGTAGCCGAACCATTTGATTGGGGATGCTTGTCGTTCGGTCGGATGGGAGCTGCCTAATGGGGGTAACGAGGAGGTGTTCCTTCCGCCTTGTGCCAAGGAATAGCAGGTGAAAGCGAGAAAACACAATAGGGTGAAGCCAATGCTCCAATACTGGAATTGAAAAGAAAGGCCTAGGTACGACTCGGTGAATAGGGGGAACGCTAGGAGTGTTGCGAGACTGCCGACGTTGCTTGCCGAGTAGAGGAAATAGGGATCGTTAGCATCGGGGACTTGGCAGTGTCGGTACCACGATTGAAGGAGGGGAGAGGTGCTGCTCACGAGAAGGCATGGGAGGCCGATACTCGTGATCAAGCCCAGCCAGAGCTGTCCTGGGATTCGCTCTGGGTGATTGGTTGAAACGGAAACAGCGAGATCGAATCGGTCTTGAGGAAGGAACACTAAGATAGCCGTGGCAAGCAGACCGAAATGGACGAGTGCTTGGTGGCGAAGAGAAACCTTGGTGACAAGCACATGCGCATAAAGGTAACCAAGCAGCAAGGTTGTTTGAAAAAAGACAATGACTGTGTGCCAGATGGCTGGTGAGCCGCCCGTCGTGGGCAGGAGCGATTTTGCCACGAGTGGCTGAATCCAGAATAGCAGCGCTGCACTGAGGCCGAGCGTAAGGGCGAAGAGACTTGTGGTCCGAGAGAGACCGGGCTGTTGCTCGTACTTCGGCACGACTATTTCTTAGGCAGAGCGTGCGCGACCTAGCTTTGAGGTTCTTGATCTCGGGGTTTGCTCACTTCCGGCGGGGCGGAAGACTTCAAAGCCTCTCTAGCGGCGTCGTTTTCACTTCGGCGCTGCCGAAGCCGAATAACCCATAGGTCTAAGGCTGCTGTGAGCATCGCGAGGAGGGTGAAGACGAAGCACGTTATCCAGTAGATGAGATAGGTGAGTCCGTTCAGGTGGGCGCTTAGCAGCGTCTGCCCCCAGATCACCATGCCGATTGCCACGATGAGGTAGAATAGGCCAAACCATCGACGGCGTCTGTCTGCATTGGTCCACTTCATGGAAAGATGATCCGAATCATGGTCCACTCGGTCGGTCGCGGCGAGGAAATTCAGTCTCTGTTGGCAAGTTTGAAACGGAACTTAGCCGGTGGTGTTTTTGGGCTTTTTATCGAAGCGAATCCGGGGCAAAGTCTGTAGCTGTGGAAAGGGAACAAGAATCTTGGTGTCGAGATGAAGGACGGAGCTCTTTGGGGAGCTCGCTATGGATTATTGGAATCATTTCGATGAATTTTATTGTTGGTTGTGGAGGGGATGATGCTTTGAGCGAGAAGTCTCCTGTTGAAACAGCTGAGGAGACCGCGACAGGTGATGGCAATCCCTTGACCGCGCCTGTGGATTATCTTGGGGCCGTGAACCAGGCCCAAAAATCGTCAGCGAACAAGATAAGTCTCCTTGGAATTCAGCAAGCGATTCAACAGTTTCAAATCGTCGAAGATCGGCTCCCTCGAAGTTTAGATGAGGTCGTTTCTTCGGGCTACATCTCTCGATTACCGGAAATGCCGCGAGGGCAAATACTCCGCTATGATCCTCAAACGGGGACTGTGAGCAGCCATATGGGTGGCGTGGGGCAGTAGTCTTCCAGGGGGGCTGGATTCCCTCAGTCGTCTTCTTTCCTTTCGTTTTTTCTCGTCAAAGCCTTCAGGAACAGGCAGAAATTTCGGCTTTTCAAGTCATGAACGAGCAAATTGTTATCCTAGATTTTGGCTCGCAGTATACGCAGGTCATCGCCCGGCGTATTCGTGAATGTGCTGTCTATTCGACGATCCTTCCCTTTGATACGCCAGCGAAGGAGATAAAGAAGCTGGCACCCAAAGGGATTATTTTGTCCGGTGGGCCAGCAAGTGTCTATGATAGCGAGGCGCCCAAGCCCGATCGGAAGATTTTTAGTTTAGGTGTTCCTGTCTTGGGTATCTGCTACGGGCTCCAAGTCATCGGGCATTTTCTTGGTGGAAAAATTGAGCGAGGGCTCAAGCGAGAATTTGGAAAGGGAACCTTGCGGGTTAAGAAAGCCTCGCCTCTCTTTCGAGGGCTGGCGAAGTCGATGCAAGTTTGGAACTCCCACGGTGACAAATTGACTCAACTGCCCAAAGGGTTCACCCCGGTGGCGGTCACTGAGAATTCTGATTTTGCTGTGGTTCAGGACCTGAAACGGCAGATCTTTGGGCTTCAATTCCATCCCGAGGTCGTCCACACGCCTAAGGGAATGACTCTGATCCAGAATTTTGTTTATCGCATTTGTGGATGTGGGAAGCGCTGGACAATGCGGAAATATGTCGAGCAGGCGGTTGAGGAAATTCGAGTTCAAGTAGGCGATGAGAGGGTTATTTTGGGCTTGAGCGGGGGGGTGGATTCAAGTGTTGCAGCTGCCCTCATTCATAAGGCAATCGGAAAACAGCTGACCTGTATTTTTGTTAACAACGGTCTTCTCCGGGCGAATGAAGATACGGCTGTGCGCGAGCTTTTTGGGCGCAATTTCGACATGCGATTGCAATACGAGAATGCTTCGGCTGAGTTCCTTAAGAAGCTCAAGGGCGTTACGAATCCCGAGCGAAAACGGAAGATAATTGGAGGCACCTTTATCAAAGTTTTCCAGGCCGCGACGAAGCGGGCAGGAAAAGCAAAGTTCCTGGCGCAGGGAACCTTGTATCCCGATGTGATTGAATCCGTTCCGATTGCCGGAAATCCAGCTTCGATGATCAAGAGTCATCATAATGTTGGTGGCCTACCAAAGAACATGAAGTTTGAGTTGCTTGAGCCGCTCAAGTGCTTGTTTAAAGATGAGGTGCGATTGCTAGGTGAAGAGTTGGGCTTGCCAAAGGAAGTAGTACAGCGTCAACCGTTTCCTGGGCCCGGTTTGGCGGTGCGAATTCTCGGGGATGTGACGAGAGAACGGCTTCGGATCCTAAGAGAGTCAGATTCCATCGTTGTGGAAGAGATGAAGAACAACGATTGGTATTACAAGATTTGGCAGAGTTTCGCGGTATTGCTCCCTATTCGGAGTGTCGGCGTCATGGGCGATGTGCGGACCTACGAGTATACGATTGCTCTGAGAGCGGTCGAGTCGAAGGATGGAATGACCGCTGATTGGGTGAAGCTTCCCTATGATCTGTTAGAACGAATCTCCAATCGTATTATCAACGAGGTAAAAGGGGCTAATCGCGTTTGTATGGATATCTCTAGCAAGCCGCCTGCGACGATTGAGTGGGAGTAGGGTTTCTATTCTGCTGTATTCGAAGCCGTAGGAGCTTGGATCGCTCGGAAAAAGCGTTGGGTGTTTTCTTGATCGAAGGGCACTGAGATTTTCTGGTGAGTTTCTGTTTCGGAAAGGGAAATGAGCTTTGTTCTTTCCCACGTTGCCAGGTCATGGCTTTCCTCGATCCAATAACTCCTACTAGCCTTGCCGGAGAGGTCGAGTTCAGGTTCGAGTTGACCCAGCGTCCAAACTTGAATTGAGAGCTGAGGTGCTTCCACTTTGGGGCTCCAAACCCGTAGCATCCCGTCGTTTCGGCCAATCGCGACGGCAAGAAGGCCACCTGCAAGGGGAACGGAGGCCGGGTTGCTCGAAAGTTGAGCTCCGATGGGGAGATCCAAGACGACGCTTGCTCCTTCTTCCGTATGTTGGATGCCGTTTAAGACCGTTCGACGATTATTGGGGAGTAGCACGATCGGGTGGGGCGTTCCGAGGAACCTTCCGCTAACGTTTAAATCGAGATTTCGCGAGCGAATCACATGGGAGGTAAAACCAGGGATTGAGGCCACAAGGTCGAGCCGGTTCTCAGTCCAGCGAAAGAATTCAACGGTTCCTCCAATGTGAGGGGTTTTAACGGCGGATAGCTCAATCTCTCCGTTCGGGCCATAGCGTGCCACTGCCATTTGATTTCTCCAACGAAATCCTCTGCCGATACCCGGGCCTTCGGCTGCAATGGTTCCGTCTTCATGGTAAACGACAATCTTTCCTCCGTCGGTGTGCGAGGAAAGGGTGACGATGAGCTCGCGTTCGGAGTCCCCGTTGAGATCCATCCAAATGGGTGCGATTCCTTCGATGACCCAGGGGGAAGGTATTTCTATCGTTCGGATGATCTGAGGAGAGGGTGTTGTTGTAATTAGGGTGATTCCGGCTGCCTCGATCGCGTCTCCGAGGACTCCGTGCTGGTAGCGGCTCGTAGGCTTCGTGAGGACTGCAAGCCTGGTTCCACCATCGGTGATCAATCGAGCATCGGGCAGTGCGTTGATGGGCAGTGTCAATGTCGAATTCGAGCCTTCGATAACAAGATCGCCGTCGATTGTAAGGAATGCAATCCGATCGCTGTTGTCCAATCCGATCGCATGGGAGAACTGGGAAGCTTCCGCTTTTGGATGGATGAGGTTGGGGTGCCCATTCTGGATTTGCAGGATTGGAGGCATGCCGCTCGGTAGGCTCTTGGGGAGGATTGGAACTCGGTTCCAACGGTTCTGATCAGTCTTGATCGCTTCGACCGTCCCGTCTGCCTGAACGGCGACCCAAAGCGCCCCGTCCTCGAATGCTGCGCCAACGAGCCAGATTGGAGGGCCGTTGAGTGGGATGTCGAGTGGTTTCGAGATGCCGATGTTGGCTTCACCTTGGACGATCCGATTGCCGTCCGCCTGGTGATGGGTATATCCCACCTTTGACGGCTGTTGAGCGACAAGCATTGGTTCGGAGCCTGTCGCTATAAGAAACCCGAAAAGACTAGCGAGGAATTTGCTGAGCTTGGCTTGATGACGAGGCAGGGCATTGAAGTGGCATTGTCTTCGGAATCGTGAGAGTGGCGTAGAGTGTAGAGAGGGGACTCTCGATGGGAATCTGGGGAACATTAGTCTTTGCGCGTGGTTGAAGATCGCTCAAGTCGCCTGTCTTTGAGCCTGGACAAGGGATGCGTCTTTGCTTGTTAGCTTATAACGATTGCATTATCCCAGCAAGATCTGCCAGTATCAGGGCAGTAGCCAAGTAGTAATTGCCGGGGCAAGCGATTGTAGGTTGCTCAAGTTGCTTTGATTGGCGCTCCGCCTTGGCATGAGAAGCAGCAGTGGAGAATTAGAACGGTATAGGCTAGCTTAGTTAAGAGGTGAAAATTCTTGTTGGAGACGATGATCGAGTGAACCAGCTCGTACTTCAGGGGATGCTGAAGAAGTTGGGGTATGAGTGTACCGTTGTTGGGATGGGGAAAGACGTTGTTGCCCATGTCTCTCGCGAGCCTGTCGATCTCATTTTTCTAGATGTTCAAATGCCTGATATCAATGGGTTTGATGTCGTTCGAGAGATAAGAAAACTTCCTGGAATTTCAGAGGCCTCTCCAAAAATCGCGTTCGTTTCGGGGCACGACGCGTGTGATTTTCGGCAAGAGCTTGACGAGTTAGAAGTCACCTTGTTCTTGACGAAACCCGTGACCGTCGACGGGGTGCGGAAGATTGTGGAATCCTGATTCCCGCTTCGCTAACAGACCAAGGAATGCCCGTTTGTTACTGCGACGGGGTTGATGGTTGGATCAGTGAGGGTTGAGAAGAAATTCGGGTGGGGCTGGGATTGTAAGTAGCCAACTCTTCTTCTCCCTTCTCTTTGCCGTCAAGCCCTCCTGTAACAACGACCCAAGCGGTTCTCAGTAGGATTCCAATATCGAGAACAAGTCCCATGTGCTTGAGATAGTAGAGATCGAACTCAGTCTTCCTCCACGCGTCTTCAACCGTAGCACCGTAAGGATACCGAACTTGAGCCCAGCCGGTTAGCCCTGGCTGAATCATGAGGCGTTCTTTGTAGTAGGGAATCTGTTGGGCGAGATCATCCACGAATTCTGGGCGCTCCGGCCTTGGACCCACAAGGGACATTTCCCCCTTTAGAACGTTGATAAACTGCGGGACTTCGTCAATTCGATATTTCCGTAGGATTGCTCCAACTTTCGTGACCCGTGGGTCGTTTTTCTGTGACCAAACGGCCCCATCCTGTTCGGCATTAACCACCATGCTGCGCAGCTTTACGATTTCAAAGACCCTTCCGAAACGGCCTACGCGAACTTGGCGGTAAAATATGGGGCCTCTGGAGCTGAGCTTAATGGCGGCGATTGCGAGGAGAAAGACTGGGCTGAGAACGGCAAGGCAAAGCAATGAGAACGCCACATCGAAGACCCGTTTTATCTTCTTGATATAGAACATGGTGGGTGCCGAACTGGCTGATAGCAACCATTCGGGAGTGATTAGCTCGAGCGGGATGGTGCCATGCATTTCTTCGTAGAGCATGTGCAGCGGCGTTACCGTGATTCCGGAGTAGCGGAGTTGGGAAAACACTTTGGTGAACATTGTGTCTGATAGGGATTTCTGGGTGCAGAGCACGCGTTCGACTCCATGTTGCTGGACGATCGTTGCCAGATGCTCTACGTCGCCTAGCATGGGAAGGTCCCCCGATGGGACGAATCCTTTTCGGTGTACGTAGCCAACGATATCAAGTTTTTTCTTCCAACTAGGCAGATTTGAAGCGATTTCAAGCTGATCAATCAGACTTGTGGCGATCAGTACGGTTCGCGGGCGATAGCGTGAAAGTTTACGCCGAATAAGGATGTGATGCCCTAGAATGGATAGATAGGCAAATAGGCAGCTCAAAGCCATCACGCCACGTCCGATTCGTCCCGAGAAATTGAGGTAAAAGAAGGAGGTCATCACGCCAATGACCCCGATAAAACAGGCCGCAAGAATGAGGGCTCGCTTTGACGTCGAGTCGGTTGCTCCTTCAGGAGAATAAAGGCCTAGAACGAAATTCACGAAGGTGAAAACAATTGCGCCCCCAATGATGCAAGGTAGGTAATAGGACAATTGCTGGATCCAATTTGCGTCGTGAAATCGTATCCACGTGCCAACGATAAACGACCATGAAAAGGCGAGGGCATCGATCATTCCACGCAGGAAAACCTGCTTTGGTTGATAAAACCCCGCCAACCCGTTTGGGCTCAAAGTTGACCGCGAGGGTGTATGTTTGGCATGCCGCCCTGACATAGAGACTACAATTAGTCTACGATAAGACGGAGTTTTCAAGGTTAAAAAGCTATAAACTCGACATATGTGTCGTTTTTGGCGTTTTTTGCGACATTTGCGTCTGCTTTTGGTCCTTGTCGCTCTTGTTTTGCGACGTGCTGTCCCGATTTGGTGAATTTCATTGTCGCTCAGGGTTTTGCTCACTCCAGGAGGGGGATGAAGATTCATTGCAGAACCACTGCAATCGACGTGGAGCATGGAGTGGGCCGGGCAAACTTAGACTGTTCTGAGCACAATTGAGTGGAGATTTTGGTCTAGTGGGCTAGACTCTGGCGCCTATGAAGATCGATTCGCATCAACATTTCTGGGAATACAATGCTGACGAGTATCCTTGGATGCAGGGGGAGAAGATGAATCCAATCAGGGGCGACTTTGGGCCGGCGGATCTTGAACGGCTTCAATCTAAAGTTGGGCTCGACGGATCGATTGCTGTGCAGGCGCGCCAGAGTATGAAGGAATCACGCTGGCTGCTCGAACTGGCAGAGCGGAACCCACGGATTAAAGGGGTTGTCGGGTGGGTTGATCTCCGAAGCGGTGATTTGGAAGCGCAGCTTGAAGAATTGTCGCCCAACAAGGCGTTCGTTGGCGTGAGGCATGTGGTTCATGATGAACCTGACGACCAGTTCATGTTGCGCCCGGAATTCCTACGTGGCCTCGGAAAACTCCATGGCTACGGGATGACCTATGATTTACTGCTTTTTCCCAAGCATCTCCCCGTGGCGGTTGACGTCGTGAAACGATTTCCGGAACAACCGTTCGTGCTCGATCATATAGCCAAACCATTGATCAAGGATGGGGGATTGAGCCCTTGGTATAAGGAGATCGCCGAGTTAGCGGCGTATCCGAACGTCTACTGCAAAGTCTCAGGAATGGTCACGGAAGCAGCATGGCGAGCCTGGAATAAGCGGGATTTCCGCCCTTATATGGATATTGTCTTTGATGCCTTTGGAGAGGATCGCTTGATGTTTGGATCCGATTGGCCTGTCTGTCTGTTGTCAGCCGACTACGATGAGGTGGTGCATTTGGTGACGGACTATGTGAAGGAGCGGGGGGAGGCGGTTCTTGAAAAGGTGATGGGTGCGAACGCGGCCCGGTTCTACGGTGTCTGAGCCGTTCGGCTTCAGGTAGACGCCGATCCTAGCCCCTGCGAATGGTGTCGTTGATCGATTGGGCGAATCGTTAGTTTGTCAAGATCGAGCCATTTCTGAAGGGGGACGTGGCTTTTCGATGATTTTCCACAGCCTCCTAAGCTCATCAATATTAGTATTCCGTGGAAGTCGCTTCCCGTATGCCAAACTACTGAACTGAAATCCGAGATCGAGGGCCGAGCCTCCGAGTTCTGGGTGCTGTCGAGCGAGGGTTCTAACACTTTCCATCGGGGTTTGATTTGCAGTGAAGGGGGTTCCTTGTTTTTCGGCCCACGACTCCAATGCCTCAAACGTGTAAGCCACGAGGGCCTTATTGGACCAGTCTTCTTCGCCGCGGGATCCAAACGGATTTCGAAAAGATTTGAAGGCCTTCTTGGGTTGGGACGAGTTCCTAGGGGCTCGGTTTCTTTTCGGGACGCTTCGAATTCTCGATGTGATTGTGCCCCGTAGGATTGCCATGAGCGCTTGATACATTGCGGAAAGGAGTGCAACGATCTGTTTGCGATAGTAAATGATGAGAAAGCAGGCAATGAGGATGATCAGAAGAGAGATGATTCCTCGAAGCAACGGGGTGCTTTGAGGCCTTTGAGTGGGAGATTTCTGGGTATCTCTAGGGAGTTTCTGACTTTCTTGAACCTCACTGGCTTCTTCATTCTTTGCAGTCTTGTCCAGCCGGTCACCTGCTTGGTCATTGGCTTCGACCCTGCTATCTGGCCGTGATTGCTCGCGGCCTTCTCCGGTGCCCGCTGGGTTGAACTTGAGTGCGAGGGCGCTTGCCTTTTGAATGGTGCGATCAATGGTTCCGGAAAGGCCTGCCCACGCTGCGCCAACGCCCGGTCGGGGTATGAACAATGCGATAAGAAGAATGAGCGCCGCGATTTTAGCGCCAGAGGTGAGCCACTTGGCCGCGATCCCACCGTGCATTTTTAGCGAGCGTTGACGTAAATATCGCCGTAATCCAAGGAAACTCGTCGAGAGCAACAATCCAGCTGCCGCGATCAAATAGGTGATGAGAAGGGGGAAGGCTTGAGTTTCGGATATATTTCGAGAACCCATCGCTATCTGTCCAAGCCCGAAGAGCGGCAATGTTGCGAGTGAGTAGTAAAGGACCCAGCGTCCGGGGGCGTGTTTTGTATCGTTTTCTTGGCTAGACCGTTTCTTACCTGCTTTGTTCGCTCGTCCTCTCCAGCCAGCAGTGGGGCTCTTCTCGAGTTTCCTGTTTGTGAGGCCAACATCGGTCGAATCTGTTTCGTCATCAATCAGGGTACAGTCTTTGACGAGCTTGTGTGAGGACCACCAAACGATTGAAAGCAGCACGATGCCGATCAGGTAGGCTGGATGGGTTCTAATGAGGAAGAGCCATGTGGCTGCGGCCAAACCGGCCCCATACACGGCTGCGTGTGTCGGGCTCTGTTCCATGCCAATGCGAGCGACAAGTACGATGGCGAGGACAAACCAGAACATCACCCAGCGGATTCCATTCACCATTTCACCTTGATAGAAGACCTCGATCAGAAAAAAAACAAGACTTCCGACCAAGAGCATGACAAGGAGCGGGCTAAGCGCTGCGACGAGGTAGTCGAGGCTCGACTTATCGGCTCGTTTTGCAGTCCGGCGCTCTAGGATCGCCTTGCTGCTGATACTTTCATGACGGGTGATCAAGATGCAATATCGCTGTATTAGTGATTAGACCGAGTGGTATCGAATTGGTGTTGTTTTTTCAAGCATCCTCATTGGTAGCTCGTAAGCATGGAAGGAAACGCATAGCCTTTCTATTTGCTCAACTAAAACAGTGGATCGAAGAGAATCTCTGGGTCGAGTGAAGAATGAGAGGTGTGTTACCGTTTCTTTTGGTGCGATTGAATGAAGAGAAAAGAGAGAGAGAGCTTTGACGAACGATATTCGAGGATTTACGGCGAGCGTTGGCCTAAATTAAGGGATCATCTTTATCCTGTCTCTTATACACATCTCCGAGCCCACGAGACCTCTCTACATCT
>OJGU01000589.1_pt1 | contig 19722 bp, 9 predicted proteins | sample 1594741 | NCBI WGS metagenome assembly OJGU01 (sample SAMN05416841, study PRJEB24817) | seawater metagenome | isolation source: Sea water | place: Canada:Atlantic | collected 2013-07
TCGTCGGCAGCGTCAGATGTGTATAAGAGACAGCCCTGGGGCCCGGCGGAGCTGCAGCGGGCGCCGGAGCCTCGCACGGCGCGGCCCTGGTTGCCGCGACCCCGAACCCAGACGACCGTGACGTTCGAGAACGATCCGTCGGGAACCCGAACGATCATCGAGATCGAGACCGAGTCCGAGGTCGACACGCTGGAGCGCATCACCTTGGCGCTGGCCGCCGAGGGCATCGCGATCATCTTGGCGCGGATCAACGTCGAGGCGGAACGCGCGGTGGATACGTTCTACGTGGAGCGACTCAGTGACGCCCAGCAGACGAAGCTAACCGAGCGCCTCGCGCTATGGCTCGATCCGGGCGAGTAGGGCTCGTTGTCAGCGCGGGCCCCACGACAGGGCCTGGTCCCGCTCCGCATCCGTTACCATGCGGCCATGCGTCAGACTCTGGCTTCGGCGGTGGTGCTGCTCTGCGTGCTCGGTGGGTGCGACTCCAAGCCCACGACGCCACCCGAAGATCCCGACGGCGCGGAGAGCCTGGAGCCGTCCGACCCGATCGAGGCCGCGGCCAAGAAGATGGCGGATGGGGATTCGCAAGGCGCGCTGGCGGTGCTCGAGGATGCGTTGGCCAAGACCCCTGACGATCACGAGCTGCTGTTCTCCAAGGGCGTGGCCCTGCGCAAGCTCGGGCGGACTGACGAGGCGCTCGCGGCCTGGGATGCGACGCTGGCGAAAGAGCCGGACTTCTTCGGGGCGCTGCACGCCAAGGGGGCGGTCTATGTCGAACGCGAAGCTTGGGATGAGGCGATCGTCGCCTTGCAAGCCGCCGCGTCTGCCAAGCCCGACTACGCCGATGCGCACTACAACCTTGCGCTGGCGATCCTGGGCCGGGGCGGTCCGGACTCGGTTTCGCAAGCGCAGAAGGCTCTGGAGACGGCGAACTCGCTCGACGCTGAGGACCTCGATGTCGCGCTGCTGCTCGCGGATCTGTACGTCAAACAGAACCGGTTGGACGACGCCAGGCCGGTCCTCGAAGGGGCGGCCGGACACATGCCCCAGGACGCGCGCTTCCAGGCGTCGCTGGGGCGGCTCGAGCTCAAAGCGGGAGATGGCGCCGCGGCGCTGGCGGCTTTCGACAAGGCGCTCGCGGTGAGTGCCGAGGACGTCGGCTACCAACTCGGGCAGGCTCAGGCCTTGCTGCGGCTGAACCGTTCGGAAGAAGCCGAGACCAAGCTCGCGGCGCTGTCCGAGCGCGCGCCCGAGTCGGCTGTGGTTTGGCTGGAGTGGGGGACCGCGCTCGCCAAGCAGGGCAAGTTTGGGCCCGCCCTGGAGAAGATGGACGAGGCCCTGCGCCGAGCCCCCCATCTGATCTCGGCCCAGGTCCGCCGCATTGGGCTGCTGTCGGATCTCGGGCGGTGCAAGGACGCGAAGGCCGCGATGCGCACGTTGCGAGAGGCCACCGAGGCTCCAGGGGCTCTGAGCGTGGCGCAGGGGGCTGTCTCTCGCTGCAAGCGCTGAGCGAGGCCTCCGGGAGCTCCTCCGGGCTGCGTGAGCGTTGTGGCGCCGGCACCCCTGTTGCGCCCGCGGCCATTTCCCTATCATCGCGCATGGCCGAGCGAAGCGTGCCCGACATCCGCGAAGCACTCACCTTCGACGACGTCCTCCTCGAGCCGGGCTTCTCGGAAGTCCTGCCCTCGGAGGTGACGCTGCACTCTCGGCTCACCCGCGACATCACGCTGCGGATGCCGGTGCTCTCCGCGGCGATGGACACGGTGACCGAGGCCGCGACCGCGATCTGCATGGCGCGTCACGGCGGCCTGGGCATCGTGCACAAGAACCTCACCCCGGCTGAGCAGGCCGGCGAGGTCCGGCTGGTGAAGAAGGCGCAGAGCGGCATGGTGGCCGACCCGGTCACGGTGGGTCCGGACGCGAAGCTCGAAGAGGCGCTGGCTCTGATGGAGAAGTTCGGTTTCTCCGGTCTGCCGGTCGTGGAGGGCAATCGCCCGATCGGCATTCTCACCAGCCGAGATGTTCGCTTCGAGACCAGCACCGGTCGGCTCGTTCGGGACGTCATGACCAAGGACCCGATCTCGGTCCCCGAAGGCACCTCGCTGGAGGACTCTCGCCGGCTGCTGCACAAGCACCGCATCGAGAAGCTTCTCGTGACCGGGGCCGACGGCGCGCTGCTCGGGCTCATTACGGTCAAGGACATCGTGCAGGCTGCCTCGACTCCGGACGCGCTGCGGGACAGCAAAGGGCGCCTGCGCGTGGGGGCTGCGGTCGGCACCTCCGCCGACACGATGGAACGGGTTCAGGCTCTGGTCGAACAAGCCGTCGACGTCATCGTCGTCGACACTGCCCATGGCCACAGCAAGGGGGTCCTGGACAGCGTGCGTGCGATTCGAGCCGCGTACCCGAGCCTGCAGATCATCGGGGGCAACATCGCCACGCCCGCGGCTGTCGACGCGCTCGCCCGGGCCGGCGTTGACGGGGTGAAGGTCGGGATCGGACCCGGCTCGATCTGCACCACCCGCGTCGTCGCCGGGGTGGGCGTGCCGCAGATCAGCGCGATCATGGAGTGCGCGGTTGCAGCCCGCAAACACGGGGTTCCGCTCATTGCCGATGGTGGCGTGAAGTACTCCGGGGACATGGTCAAGGCGCTGGCCGCCGGTGCCGATTCGGTCATGATGGGCAGCTTGTTCGCCGGCACCGACGAAGCCCCCGGCGAGTTGGTCCTGTACCAAGGCCGCAGCTACAAGACCTATCGCGGCATGGGATCCATCGGCGCGATGCGGGCCGGGAGCAAGGACCGCTACTTCCAGTCCGGTGCCTCGGACCGCAAGCTCGTGCCCGAAGGCATCGAAGGTCGCGTGCCGTATCGCGGCGCACTGGCCGAGAGCCTGTTCCAGCTCATGGGTGGCCTCCGCTCGGGCATGGGCTACGTGGGCGCCGCAACCCTCGAAGAGCTCCGCACCAAGTCCACGTTCCGGCGCATCTCGTCCGCCGGGCTGCGTGAGAGCCACGTTCACGACGTCATCATCACCAAAGAAGCCCCCAACTACCGCGTTGGATAGTTGGCGCGGCAGATAGGACAGAGCCTCCCGTGGCCCATCATCAAACGCTCATCGTCGTCGACTTCGGTTCGCAGGTCACTCAACTCATCGCGCGCTGCGTTCGCGAGCAGGGCGTCTACGCGGAAATCGTTCCGTTCAACAAGGCGCTCGAGCGCATCCAGGCCGTCAACCCCTTGGGCATTGTGCTCAGTGGGGGGCCGTCCTCGATCTACGAGGAGCACTCCCCCAAGTTGGACCCTGCCGTGTTCGAGACCGGCGTGCCGGTGTTGGGCATTTGCTACGGCCTGTATGTGATGGTCGACGCCCTGGGAGGATCGGTCGTCTCGGCGACGGACCGCGAGTACGGAGGGGCGACGCTGAGCGTCGAGACCTCAAGCGGCCCGCTGTCACCGTTCGAGGCGGGCTCCGAGCAGACCGTCTGGATGAGCCACGGGGACCACGTCGAGGTCTTGCCAGAGGGCTTCAACCGGCTTGGCCGTACGCCAAACTGTGCCTTTGCTGCGATCGAGGATCCGCAGCGGCGCATGTGGGGCGTGCAGTTCCACCCCGAGGTGTTCCACACCCCACGCGGCCGGGAAATCCTCGGCGCGTTCACGACACTGTGCGGCTTCGATGGCGACTGGACGATGGCTGCCTTCGTCGAGGAGGCGGTCGAGAAGATTCGCGTCGCGGTCGGCGAGAGCGGCCACGTCATCTGCGGGCTCTCCGGCGGCGTCGACTCTTCGGTCGCGGCCATGTTGGTCGAGAAGGCCATCGGCGACCGGCTACACTGCGTGTTCGTCGACAACGGCCTGCTTCGCAAGAACGAGCGGCAGGAGGTCGAGCGCATGTTCGAGGGCAAGCTGCACAACCCGCTGCGGGTCGTCGATGCTGCCGATGCGTTTCTCTCGCAGCTCGCGGGCGTCACCGACCCCGAGGTCAAACGCAAGCGCATCGGGGCCACGTTCATCGACGCGTTTGATGGCGAGGCGGGGACGATCGGCGGCGCGAAGTACCTGGTCCAGGGCACGCTGTACCCGGACGTCATCGAGAGCGTCAGCGTGGGTGGTCCGTCCTCCACGATCAAGACGCACCACAACGTCGGTGGCCTGCCCGAGCGCATGCACATGACGGTCGTCGAGCCCTTGCGGGCGCTGTTCAAGGACGAGGTGCGCAAGCTGGGCCTCGAGCTCGGGATGGACGAGGACATGGTCTGGCGTCATCCGTTCCCCGGCCCCGGTCTCGCGGTCCGGGTGCTCGGCGAGGTCACCCAAGAACGTTGCGACAAGCTTCGCGAAGCCGATGCGATCATCATCGAAGAGATTCGCAAGGCCGGGCTGTACCGGGATCTGTGGCAGGTGTTTGGCGTGCTGCTGCCCGTCAACTCCGTCGGGGTGATGGGAGACGGCCGCACCTACGAGAACGCGCTGGCGATTCGTGCGGTGTCGAGCACGGACGCCATGACGGCCGACTGGGCCAAGCTGCCCTACGAGGTGTTGGGCATCATGAGCAACCGGATCATCAACGAGGTCCGCGGCATCAACCGCGTTTGTTACGACATCAGTAGCAAGCCTCCTGCGACCATCGAGTGGGAGTGAACTGGTGGCTCGGGTGCGACACGACGACGGAGGAGGACAGGACGCGGACCGGGTGGTCTCTGCCGACGTTCGCGAAGAAGACGCCGCCGAGCGGCTCTCGTTGCGCCCTCAAAAAATGTCCGAGTACATCGGGCAGACCGCGCTGAAGAACAAGCTCTCCGTGTTCGTCGAGGCCGCCCGGCAGCGCAAAGAAGCACTCGACCACACCCTGCTGCACGGTCCGCCCGGCCTCGGCAAGACCACGATGGCGCAGATCCTCGCCAACGAGCTCGGGGTCAAGATTCACATCACCTCGGGCCCGGCGGTGGAACACAAAGGTGTCCTCGCAGGGCATCTCACGGCGCTGGAGTCGGGCGACGTCCTGTTCATCGACGAGATTCACCGGCTCAGCCCCACCGTCGAGGAGAGCCTGTATTCCGCGATGGAAGACGGCCGCATCGATTTGGCGGTGGGGGAGGGCTCTCGCGCTCGAACCATGCCGTTCGAGTTGGCCCCGTTCACGCTTGTGGGGGCCACGACCCGTACGGCGCTGCTCTCCGCCCCCTTGCGCGAGCGGTTTCAGATCGTCGAAGGCCTCGAGTTCTACTCGGACGAGGAACTCAGCCAGATCGTGACCCGAACCGCATCGTTGCTGGAGTGTCCTGCGACCAAAGAGGGAGCGAAACTCGTCGGCCGACGTTCTCGCGGTACCCCGCGGATCGCCAACCGCCTGACCCGACGGGTTCGCGACTTTGCCCAGGTCCGGGGGCGGAAGACCATCGACATCGAGGACGCCGAGTACGCCTTGGAGCAGCTCGGCATCGACCTCGAAGGCCTCGATGGCGTCGACCGGAAGATCCTCGCGACGATCATCGACGCGTTTGATGGCGGGCCGGTGGGGATCGACGCGCTGGCGGCGACGATCAGCGAGCCTCGGGACACGCTCGAGGACGTGTACGAGCCGTTCTTACTGCAGCGAGGGTTCCTGGTGCGGACACCTCGAGGGCGGCAGGTGACGCGCAAGGCGACGCTGCACTTGGGTCGCGCGAGCAAGACGCCTCGTGGGGATACGCGGCAGGGCGAGCTGGACTTGTAGGGGCGGCTTCAAACGCCGCGCACTACGGGCATGCCGGCCCACAGCTCTGGTTGCCGACATCGTCGACGCAGAACTGGTCCCAGATGCCGTCGCCCTCGTCGTCCATGCCGCAGCACCAGGGGTCGTTGTCGCAGACGCAGGCCTCGATCTCGGGGTCGTTGCAGCCCGGGGTGGTGTTGGCCTCGCAGCAGCTGTTGCCGCTCGAGACCATGCAGGCGGCGGTGTCGAGGGCGAGGGTGAGGTCGTAGTTGGTCGCGCCTTCGACGTCGATGCCTTCGTAGACGCGCAGGAAGTAGTCACCTGCGGGCTGACAGGCCGAGACGATCGACTCGTCGGAGGTGCCGCCGAGCGAGCTGGCGATGAGTTCGCCGTCGCTGTTGGTCAGCGCCAGATCCAGGTCTTCGTTTGAGGGGCCGGCGAGCGTCCCGGTGATGACGGCGTCGTCCGAGAGCTGGAACAGCCACCAGTCTTCGTCGTTGGGACACAGGATCGCGGAGTACTCGCCATCGTCGACCGGAGGCAGCGCGCCGCCTTGTTCCGGGTTGTCGTCGTCCTCGGCCGCATCGTCCTCGCAGGTCCCGCCGCTGCCGCCTTCGCAGCTGCCGCTGACCGGCAGGCATTGCCGACCCATCGCGCCGTCGACGGACGTCGTGCTGGCCGGCGAGCACACGTAGCCCTCGGCACAGTCGTCTTCGCAGGCGCGTCCGCACGACGCTTCTCCGTCGGAGTTCGACACGCACAGGTCGCCCGACTCGCCGCACTGCACGTCGGCGGAACACCCTTCGCACAGGCCTGCACCCCCGCTGCCTCCGCTGTTGGTGATCGCGACCTGATACGCACCCACGGGCGGCGCGTCGGTGCGGTGATCGCAGTCGCCGTCGACGTCGTCGTTGTCGCTGGCTTGAACCAGGTACCACAGCGTGGCGGTGCTGCCCTCGGGCTCGTTGGCGACCGGGTTGGGGATCGTCGCGCTCCAGGTCCCGTTGCGCTCGTCTCCATCGCTGAGCTCCATCGTCGCGACGTTGTTGAGCTTGTCGAACTGGACGGGGTTGCCCGGGTCCTCGAACGCGTAGAGCACGGCGGGTTGGCCCCGCAGCCCTTGATCGTCGGTGATCGTGGCGACGAGCTCGAGGTCGAGCACGGTGTTGAAGTCGACCACGTCGTGCGTGATGTCGGGGAACTCGCCGGGGCAGCCCTCACCCGAGGGCTTGCGAAGGATGATGACGAAGTCTTTGAGCGTGGGCTCGTTGTCCCCGTCGTCCGCCGACAGGGTGAGGCTCCACTGGTCGGCGACGTCCTTCTGCTCGCGACTGGGACACCACTCCCACGCGCCGGTGAACCCGCCCGGGTCTGGCTCGAGGACCGAGCCGGCGATCGTCGGCGCTGCCTGGGTGAGTGCGATGGACTCCGAGTCCGCGTCTTCCACTGCAACGTCGAACCGCGCGCAGTCCGATTCGACCAGGTCGAGCACGGTGCCCTGCGACAGGGGGCGCACGAACAGCGGTGCGCTTCCCGAACCACCACCCCCGGTCACGGCCACGGTGGTGGAGACCGACACATCGTGGGAGCCGTCGCTGACGACGAAGTCGAAGATGTGCGTCCCGACGTGGTTGGCCGCCGGCATGTACGAGAACACCCCGCCGGATCCGTCCATCGAGGCGAGGAACGTGGCGCTCGCCTGCACGTCCGGGACGCCCGGCGCCTCGAAGGTGTAGGTGAGCTCGTCGCCGTCCTTGTCCGTGGCGTAGACGCTGAACGTCAGCGTCTCGCCGACCGCGACGGCTTGTGAGCCCACGGGCGCCACGATCGGCGCCTGGTTGTCGTCTTTGCAGCCCGGCAGCCCAAGGGCGACCAGGAGGAGGGGAAGGCTCGAGCGGCGCACGGGATTCATCCAGGGCAGTTCGCGTCGCAGCTGTCGTCAGCAATGCCGACGCAGGTGGAGTCCCAAACACCGATGCAACAGTCCGCATCGATGTTGCACACGCAGGATTCCACCGTCGTGTCGGCACACCCGCCCCCGGAGGTTTCGCAACACACCGAGGGCGTGCAGGCGTCCGTGTCGTAGTCGATGTCGATGTTGTAGTTCCCTGGGACATCGCCACCTTGGTAGATGTCGACCAGCGCGTAGTACTTGCCCGGTTCGAGGCACGCCGATGTGATCTCCTCCGCCGAACCTGCGAGCGTGGAGCTATCGATGCCGGCCAAGCCAGCGTCCAACAGGGCGAGGTCGATATCGGGAGGACTGTCGCCGTCGACGACGATCGTCAGCTGCGTCGGCGAGGTCACATTGAGTGAGAACCAGTCGTCGTTGTCCGGGCAGATGACCAGGTCATCGTTGTAGTCGCCGTTGAGCGCGACGTCGTCCGCACTCTTTGGCGTGTCGTCGTCGGGGTCGAACTCGTCGCCTTCGCAACTGTCACCGCCGCCGCCACACACATCGTCGGTGGGTACACACTGGCGCCCTGCGGCCCCCTCGATCGACGTGAGCGGGTTCTCGCTGCACGCGTACCCTTCGCCGCACCCCTCGTCACAATCGGTGCCGCAGAAGGTGCCCTTGGCGAGCTGCAGGCACAGATCGTTGGTGTCGCCACACTGCACGTCGAAGGAGCAGGTCTCACAGATCCCAGCGCCTCCGCGACCCTCTCCGGGGTGGGTGATCGTCAGGGTGTGCACGCCGTTGGAGGGGGAGTTCGAGCGGTGGTTGCACCCGCCCTCGGGGTCGTCGGTATCGACCGCCTCGATCACGTAGTACAGCGTGGCCTCGTCGCCCTCGACGCCTTCTGCGACTGGGTTGGGAACGATCGCCCGCCAGGTGCCGGCGGTCGCGGTTCCGTCGTCGAGGGTCATGTTGGCGAGGCTGAGCTTGCTGAAGTCCACCTCGCCGGCCGTGATGGGGTCCTCGAGCGCGTAGTACAGCACCGGAGCGGAGATCCCGACGTCGTCGGTGAACTCGGCGACGATCGGGATGTCCTGCAGGGTCGAAAGGTCTTGGGGCGAGTGCGTGATCTGGGGGAACTCGCCGGGACAGTCGGCACCGGTCCCTGGGCGGATCACGATCGGGACGTTCTTGAGCGTGGGGGGGTTCTCCCCGTCGTCGGCGGACAGCGTGAGCTGGTGCTGGAACGTCTGCGCGTCCTCGGCACGTGGGCACCACTTCCACACCGCCTCCTTGCCGAAGGAGCCTGGGTCGACCGTCAAGGTCGCGCCCTGGAGCACCGGCGGCGCCTGAGTCAGCTCGAGCTCGACCGTGTCGAGGTCTTCGACGATGACCTCGAGGGAGGGGATCGTGGCGCAATCCGCTCCGGCTTCGAGGATCAGACCGGCTTTGGGTTCGCGGAAGGTCGGTGCACTGTCGATGCCCGATGCGCCCCGGACCTCGATCGTGATCGGGACCTTGGTCTCGAACTCCCCGTCGGAGACGATGAAGTCGAAGATGTGGTCACCCTCTTGCCCGGACACGGGGGTGTAGGTGAACAAGCCCTGGCCGTCGGGGGTTCGGGTGACCAGCGCGTGGGCCTCGATGCCCGCGATACTCGAGCGGTAGCTGAAGTTCAGCGAGCCGCCGTCGGGGTCGGAGGCGGTCAGCGTGACCCGCAGCTCCTGTCCAACGACCGCGACCTGGTTGCCCGGGTCGGACAGCAGGGGAGGCGAGCCCTCTTTGCAGCCGGCCAAAACCATCATCGCGGTGCCGCCGAGCAGCAACGCGTTCGAACGCATCATTAGGTTAAGCATGTCGCGACAGCTCCAGACTAGCGCGGGTGGGGGCCGCGTGTCGGTCCTTCGACGTTGAAGACGCCGGCGTGGTTCACTTGGATCACCGGCGCAACCGGCGACCAAGCGCCGGAGCCTGGGTCCAAACGCATCGATGCGCGCGCGGACTCCGCGAAGGGTGGGCGGAGACGAGCGTGTTGGGTAGGCTGGGCGCGTGGATCTTCGACCCGCCGTCCTCCCGATGATCTCGATCCTGGCCCTCGGGTCTTGTGCCGAGCCCGAGACCGGCCGCGAGCCGACCGGGCTCGAGACGCTGTCGCTGGCTTCGGTCGAGCCCAAGATCGTGCTGCCCGGGACTGTGATTCAGATCGAAGGGTCGTCGTTCCTCGACCAGCCCCTGGGTATCTCCTCGCTTCGGCTCAGCGGCCAGATCGACGGTCGCTCCGCGACGGTGGACTTGCCCGCCACGTTCGTCGACTTCGAATCGATGACGGTGGACGTCACCGACGACACGTTCACGGCCCTTGGCGCCGACGAAGGCACGTTCACCGGGCTGCTGAGCGTGATGGTCAACTACGTTCCGGAGGGGACCAGTTTCTTCACACCGCCGCTCGACGGATCGATCGAGTTTCGGCGCACCCTCGATCCCGTTTTGTCCGATGCGACCCGCCAGGGGGCGATCTACGTCAACTCGAACATCGACCTGGAGGGCTCGGGATTCCTGCTTGGCGGCGGGGAGGGCACCACGTTCGCCGTCGTGGAGGGCTGCACGGTTCCGGTCGACGGCAACGCCTGTGGGCCCAGCAGCCGCAGTGAGATCCCAATCGAGCCGGCGACCGCGTTCAGCCGAACCCGCGCGACCTTCCCATTCTCCCCGCACATTTCGGGGATCTCCGGCGGCCGCTTTGAAGGACGGCTCCATCTCGAGAACGTCATGCCCGATGGATCCCGCGCGTCGAGCGAGGAGATTCCCGTCGCCTACGACCTGCTCGAGACCACCGTCACCGCCATCGGCGATGGTGGGAGCGTCGGCCAGTACATCGACATCGAAGGGGGCGGCTTCGTCGGTGCCGACGACGGCATCACCCTGATGGAGCTGGAGGGCGAGTTCTTCCCCAAGAACTCCGTCGGAGGCGTGCCGGTGACCGGGCTTTCGTTCATCCCCGAGTACGTGGACGGCAACACCATGCGGTTCATCGTCAACGAGCAGGATGCGCTGGCGACCGGTCTGCAAGACCTCGGCGGCATCCGCTACGCCGAAGGAACGTTCGAGGGGACGATGCAGCCGGTCGTCAGTTTCAACAACGAGAACGTCACCGGCGCGGCGGCCCCGATCTCGTTCGAGATTCGCCCGGTCAAGCAGGTGGTTTGGGTTCAGTTCACGCCCGCCTACGTGGAGAGTTTGCGCGCCTTCGGCATCCGGGCGCTCGACCAGCGCCTTCGAGATCGCATCCTCGAGGTGATGCGACGGGACTACCAGACCATCAACGTCGAGCTCCGGGACGCCGAACCAGAAGACTTCGCAGAGTTCACCATCCTCGAGATCAACGGCCCGGACGTCAACGGTCTGGGCCTGCTCGGCTACGACAACACCTCGGGCAAGGACGTCGACAACCAGCGCCTCAGCGACCGTATTGGGGGCGTCAACGCGGTCACGCAGGAAGTGGACGGGTATCCCGGTTATGGGGGCGTCTTCATCGAGTCCCTCATGGCGTTCTCCGAGCACCCCCCGCCGGGCACGCCTGCATCGGACATCGGCAACCCGTTGTTCGACGACATCTTCGACGAGTTCCGTCCCGACCGCGGCCGACCCGTGAACTCCGACGATGAGATCGGTGGCGGCATCCCGGTGATCACCAGCGGCGCCAACTGTCCGACGCAAGACCGTCAGCTCCAGGCGGCCTGTGCCGTGTGGGCCCTGGGTTCACTCATCGGCACCACCGCGAGTCACGAGCTTGGACACGCGCTCGGGCTCGCCGATCCCTCCAACCTGACGCGCTTCCACAACCTGGGCGATGGCGACAAGCGACTGATGGACTCCGGTGGTGTCCGCCCGTTCGAGGAGCGGGCCGAGCTGATGGGGCAGGGGCCTTCGGTGTTCTGCGACTCGGCGTACGAGTACCTTCGGCGCATCCTGCCCAGCGGCGAGCCTGAGCTCGACATCGAGCGCCCGTTCTGCTGAGCACGGTCACCAAATCGGCGGACCTCGCGCGGTCCCGCGGGCCGGTGTTCGATCGGCGCGGTTCCCACCAAACCCAACGTTGCGTTCTCTCACGTGCTGAGCAACCGGTATGGCGGCTATTCGCCCACGTTTCGGCGCCAACACGGGGGAATTCAGCCGTTTTCGAGCAACCCGCGGGCCCGCGCCGACTCTGGGTCTTGACGCGGTTCAACGTAGGTTGACTGTATCCGCTGTACGACCGTATCCTACCAGCGGCTGGCGGGGACTACCAAGGTCGTCGCACTTCTACGCACCTCTCTGTGTTTATCACTCCTTCGTCCAAGAGAAGAATTTTCGATGTCCAAGCCTAACTCCACCACCACGGTCTTGAAGGTGATCGCAGGCCTCAGCCTGCTGAGCACCGCGGCTGCCTGCGGAAACGACAACGGCGGAGGCGGGCCGCTCGACAGCCAGCTCGGCTTCGACGAGGCGCGCTCCGAGGTCGTTGTGCTGCTCAACCGCGACCTCGGCGGGAGCGAGAAGGTCCACGCCCGGATTCGTTCACTGGCCGACGGTGACAGCCTCGACTGCGCGACGATGCAAGACGTCATCCCGACCTACAAGGGTCGCGGGGACGGTGTCTACGGTGGTCAGGCCGTGACCGAGGACATGTTTGAGGTCCCGACGACGCCAGCGGCGTTGCGCGGTGAGACGCCCGAAGAGCTTCAGGCCCGTTTGGAAAACACGTTCTACGTGGACGTGTGTGTTGAAGACGGTGGAGAGGTCCTTCACCAGGCTCGCTACACGCTCAACCAGGCGCTCGACCGCCTCGGCGAGAACGGCAAATTCGATGCTGACGACGACGGCGTGCGGATTGAGTCGAACAGCGCCTATGCGCAGGCGTGCGAAGAGGAGCTGGGCCCCAACCCGCTGTTCGGCGCGGTCGAAGGCAGTCCTGGCGACTACGAGATGGCCAACTGCCTCAACGGGACCCCGATCCAGACGAACGTCGATGGAGAGCCGGCCGACAGCTACGTTTCGAAGTGCGACGAGCCGCAGTACATCTACACCCACTGCGAGCCGGATGCGCGCACGGGCGCGAACGGGCCTCGCGTGCAGCAGGCACGCAACGACCAAGGCACCACATGGGTTCTGCTTTGCCGCAAATCGCTTGAGGAGGAGGGGCGCTACAACGACATCGCGATGATCGGGAGCAACCCGTTCACCGGGAAGACCTGCTTCTTCCAGAACCAGCTGCGCGGCTCGAACGGCAACCTGACCCGCGACTCGAAGGGCACCGAAGTTCCTTGGCCCGGAGACACGGTAGATTCGGACGTGTCCCCTCAGGGCAGCGTTCTTTGGGGCGCGAACCCCGAAGGAGGCTCGAACAAGGGCATCGCTTGTGCCGGGTGTCACGATGCCGACCCCTGGATTCACACGCCGTGGATCGACACCGCCAAGCGGGAAGACGGGACGCCCGTCATTCCGAAGATCGGAGTCCACGACGATTACGTCGAGGGCTACAATCGCCCGTATTCGCTGGTCGACCAAGCTGATCAGGGCTGGACGATCCCGAAGCGACTCGTTTCGGAGGAGGCAGCTGCATGCACGAAGTGCCACGCGATGAACTTCGGGCAGTGGATCAGCCCTTCGAGCATTCGTGGCACGAGCCATCCGGACGGGAACGGTTCCAACTTTGGGACGGGTCCTTGGGTCCAACGGATGGTCGGAGAGGACGGCGGATGGGCAGGCAAGGTCACGGACTCCCACCAAGGGTTTGAGGACGTGTTCTGGATGCCGCCGAACGCGGGCGAAGTGCTCAACGAAGACGAATGGGCCGACTCCGAGTACTCCTCGGCCGTCACGTTCATGATGGGCTGTGCGGCCAACGAGAACGACCCCGCTTGCATCTGGGAAGACGCGCCGACCGAGCCCGGCGACCCGACCGAGCTCCCGACCATCGAAGCGACCGGTCCGGAACTCGCTCGAGCTGCGCTCGCCGCAATCGGCGCCCGCTACCTCGACGAGTCCAACAACGAGGTCGACCAGAACAAGCGTTGTTCCGAGTGCCACGCGATGTCCCGATACAACGTCGGCGGCGAGTGGCTGGAGCGCACCAACGATGCGATCTCCGCCGGCATCAACCTGAACGAAGACCCGGACGAGTACACGCAAGAGCAGGCGATGGACCTCGTCAACTACATGCGCAAGGACTCGAGCAACCCTGAGTCGGTGTTTGCCCCGTTCAAGATCGGCGTGTTTTCGGCTGGCGCTCAGTTCCCGTACTTCCGGAAGCTGTTCGACAAGGCCTTCGGATCCGACGGGGCGATCGCGTATGCGGGCTTCCTCGCACGCGTCAGCATGCCCAAGGGCAGCCACCCTCCCTTCTCGGCTGAGGAGTTCGCGACGGTCATCAAGTGGTTCGTCGACGAGGACGTCGCCAACCTCGAAGCTGTGATGCCCGAGGCACCGCGGCCCGAGACCTGTGCCGACGTCACCGCGTTCGCGGGTCTGGGCACCAACGGCCTTCCCGCTGACGACTCCTGGTACACGAGCCACCTCGAAGACATGGAGTTCGAAGGCTGGCACGCCCGGAACGTCGAGAACGGCATCAACATGTTCGGCTGCGACGGCACCGACGGCACGGGTTGCTTCGATGGCTTTGACCGGGCTGGCTTCTCGGTTCGCGCCGGGGATACCGACGTGGTCGTCGCCGAGTTCGACTTCGACACCAGCTACTGGATGCGCACCAGCGCCGACGGCCGCTTCATCGGTAACGGTGGCGGCGGAGGCGATACCAACTTCAGCGCAACCGTCACCGACGTCATCGCTGGACGCGACATCGGCGTGCGCGGTTCGTACGACCCGGGCTTCTTCCCGAACAACGAGGGCTTCATCATGCAAGGTGGCGGCGCCGGTCTTTGCGGCCAGTCCGTCCTGAGCAACGCCGATGCCATCGCGGACGGCATCGACTTCACCGAGCCCGGTTGCAGCAACGCAGAGGGCATCAACCTGTACCAGCACGTCGCGGTGGACCTCGACGGTGGTGACTACTTCATCATCAACTCGCAGTTCACCTCGGACCCCGGTTCGGGCAACAGCGACCCCCGTGCCGGATTCGATGAAGGCTCGGAGATGAAGTTCAGCCCGCTCGTCTTCGACGGCGCCGGATGGGACCAGAAGGAAGCCATCGACGTGGATTCCCCCTACGAGGGAGACTCCGTGCTCTCACCGTCGGGTCGCATGGTCGTCAGCCGGTTCGCCGGTCCCGACGGCAACGCGCTGGGCTACATGTTCCGCCGTGTGCAGGCCTCGCCCTCCGGCGGCTCGTACGACGTCAGCATCAGCCAGCCGGTCCGCTTCGTGTGCGCTCCGGGAGCCAAAGCGAACATCAGCTTCGATGAGCGCTTCTCGGTCACCCACACCTACGAGAACGGGACCGCGAACCTCTACCTGACCGACCTGGTCACGATGGAGACCCATCAGATCACCGACATGCCGGAAGGCACTCGGGCTCTGTTCCCGCACTTCCGCTCCGACGGCTGGATCATGTTCTTGGTCCAGGGCAACGGTCCCGACCGCGCGGTGGGCATCGACTCGGCCATCGTCCTGGCGAACCAGGAGTAGGCTCGCGAACACGGAAGGGCCCCGTCGCTTTGCGCGCGGGGCCTTTTTTGTGGCTTCTCGCGGAAGCCCCAGGGCCGCCCCGAGAGTCGCCAGGCCGGACGCTGTCGGTACAATCCCGCGCGTGAGCGAACAGGATGATCGCCAACCAGACACGGCGGCCACACGCACGGGGGCGAACGCCACTCACGAACCGATTGTCGCCGCGCAGTCGCTTGGCCGCTATCAGATCCTGAGCGTCGCCGGGAGTGGTGGGATGGGTCGAGTCTACGCGGCCTTCGACCCTCACCTCGACCGACGCATTGCGCTCAAGGTTGTTCTCGGCTCCGTTGCGGGGCGGCATCGGGAGCGTGCGGCTCGAGAGGCGAAGGCGCTCGCCCGCGTCGCCCACCCGAACGTTGTCGCAATTCACGAGGTCAGCGAGCACGAGGGACAGCTTCTGATCGCAATGGAGTACATACGCGGACGGACGCTGAAGGCCTGGATGGCCGAGTTTGCACCGTCGGAGAGCACGGCCTGGCTGCTCGAGGCGCTGGACGTCTTGCTGCAGGCCGGCCGAGGGTTGTCCGCCGCACACGATGCGAACCTCGTGCATCGAGACTTCAAACCGTCGAACGTCCTCGTTGGGGCGGAAGGCCGTGTCCGGGTGGTGGACTTTGGACTCGCACGAGATGTCGGTGTGCAGGCTCCAAGCACGACCGACGAGAGCACCGGTTCGGGCTCTCGCCCCGGCGAGCCCATCACGAAGACCGGGGTGGTCGCAGGAACACCGGCTTATATGGCCCCCGAACAAGCCGCCGGCCGACCGCTCGATGTCCGGACGGACCAATACGCGTTCTGCGTGACTGCGTGGGAGTTGTTGTTTGGTGTCCGACCATCCGCAGATGAGGTGGAGCGGCCGGAGACCTCGGTCGTGCCGAGGGAACTTGGGAAGGCCTTGCGACGCGGGCTCTCGAAAAGACCGAGCGCTCGCTTCCCGGACATGAGTCCGCTCCTCCAGGAGTTGGATACGCGCCGGGACGAGCTTCTGCGGCAAGACCGGCGGCGCTTTACCAAGTTGTGGTTGCTTCCTGTCGCCGCTGGGATCGCGGGCACATGGGCCTGGGGAGCAGGGCGGAAAGATGCGTGCGCGGATGCGGGCACCGAACTGGATGAGCTGTGGGGACCATCCCGCTCTGACTCCCTGCGCGGGGTGTTCCTCGACAGCGGGCTCGCCTATGCGGAGAGAGACTGGACTCGGGTCTCCGGGACCATCGACCAGTTTGTGAGTGACTGGACCTCCCTCAATCGCAGCACCTGCGAGGCGGCGCACGAGGAGCCACAGTTGCCGACGACTGCGGGAACGCTCGGTTGTCTGGCCGAACGTCGTAGAGCGCTGAGCGCGTACCTCGATGTTGCCGTCGAAGGCTCTCCGGAAGCACTGGAGAAGGCTGTGGTAGGCGCCCTTCAGCTTCCCCAGGTTTCGCTGTGTGCGGAGGCGGACTTCGTGCTGCACGGCTTCGAGAGCCCCACGGAAAACGACGAGGTCGAAGTTGCCGAGGTTCGGAATGCGCTTGCACGCGCTGCGGCTTTCCGAAAAGCAGGACAATTCGGTCGCGCGAAGGACTTGCTCACCGAGTACGAATCAAGGGTGGAGCACCTCGGGTTTCCACCGCTCTCTCAGGACTACGCGCTAGAGCGCGCGGCCATCCCCGCCTCCACCAATGCTGCTTTTACCGCGAACGAGGGGCTTCTTCTGGAGGCCTACCTCGGCGCCTCCCGGGCGAATCGGAGGGCGGTGGCAGTCGACGCGGCGAGCCGCCTGTCGTCGGCGCTTACGTACCGAGGTGAGCTCGACGCTGGAACACGCTGGCTCCGCCTCGCAGAGCCGGACGCGCAAGACGGCTTCAGCGCTGAGTTGCGCTCCAGGCTTCTCACTCGTCGTGGGTCGATCCTCGTGATGATGGGGGACTTCGATGGTGCGATCGACGCTCACACTCACGCCGTCTCAGCAGACACGCGTCGGCTCGGCAAAGACGCTCCAGAACTGGTGGGCCCATTGACCGAACTTGGCCGGGCCCTTCGGCGTGCGGGGCGCTTTTCGGAGGCCGAGGTCGCTCTCGGACGTGCGCTCGACTCTGCCCGCAGCCTCGGGGAGACCCACCCCGCGACGGGCCACGTCCTCGAGCAGCAGTTCAGTCTTGCTTCGCAACTTCGGCAAGTCGAGCGAGCTCGCTCCCTCTCTGAGGCGCAGCTGTCGATATTCCGCGCAACGTACGGGGAAACCCACCCCGCTACGGCATCCGCGCTAACGAGCGTGGGGGCGGCTGCACGCCTTCGAGGAGAGAGCGCTCATGCGCTGGAGCATTTCCGGGCAGCCGACGAGATCTATGTGGCCGCAGGCGATGTCTACCGCCAACAACATGTCCGCGTTCTCAGCGCGATGGCAGGGGCCCTCAGCGACCTTGGGCGTCGCGACGAGGCCGCGGAGCTGTACCGGCAGGCAGACTCAACGCTCCGTGAGCTGTTGCCGGAGTCGCATCCGAAGGTCGCCGTCTCAGCGTATGACGTGGCCTTCGCCAGTTTCTTGCAAGGGGACTTCGCAGAAGCTCTGGAGCTGTTTCGGCGAGCGGACAAGCTCATCAGGCGCAATCTCGGAGCCGACCATCCCAGGGCTGGCCTTGTGCTAGGTGGTCTTGGCTCGACTCTCATGCAGCTGGAGCGGTATCCGGAGGCGATGGCGATGTACCAGGATCAGTTGGAAGTGGTGGAGGCTCGCCACGGCACCGAACATGCGATCCGAGCACAGCCGTTGTTCAACTTGGGTCTGTGTTCGGAGTCGATGGGGAACCCTGCGAAAGCCACGGAATTCTACATGGCGTCACTCAAGGCGATGGAGTCGGACGGGGCCGCTTCGACTCCGAAGCTCGCGCACCCGCTCCTCGGCTTAGCCAGCGTGGCCATCGCGCACGGAAGACCGCTCGACGCAGTCCCATTCGCTGAGCGTGCGCTCTCACTCGCCGGAGAGAATGCCCTCCTGCGAGCGGACTCTCAGGCAGCACTGGCGAAGGCGCTTTGGTCGGCCGGTCAGGAACGCGTCCGAGCCCGTGAACTCGCGGAGGCCGCGAGGGACGGGTTTCGAGCCATCGGCCCCGCCGCCGACGCAAACCTGCGAGACCTTGAGGACCACGGGCTTTGAGGAACGAGTGGATGTGTCCGTCCGGACGGGCTGGATCCGCCGCCGTCCGGGCGCGAGCAGGCATCGCATCGACGTGGCAGGAGGGGCGAAAGCGCCACTGTCTCGAAGACCCTCGGCTTCGGTCGGGGCGTTTTTGTGGTTGCGGATCACGCGCATTGCTGCCGACACACCCGCAGTGCCCGAAACTTGGGTGAACCAGCCTCCTGTGTTCACTCACGAATTCTGGGCGGGGATCTCTCAGATCAGGATATGCACTAGGCGTAAGTGTCGAGAATTGAGACGGATTGACGCCTGCGAAGGCTCATGCGAAGGTCTGCGCGCGCCTCCTAGCTTTCTGGGGGGTAACGTAGGTTGGCGGTCCCCGCTGTACGGCCGTATCCTACCTGTACCTCGCGGCATGGCCGCAGGTTGGTTGAGTTTCTACGCACCTCTCGTCACTCGCTTCGCGAATAGAAGAAATTTCATGTCCAAGCTCCACACCTCCATTAATGTGATCGCTGGCCTCGGCCTGCTGACGACGGCTGCAGCGTGCGGCGACAACGGCGGCGGGGGTGGCCCGCTCGAAAGTCAGTTGGGTTTCGACGAAGCGCGCTCGGAGGTGGTGGTGCTTCTCAACCGCGAGCTTGGCGGTGGAGAGAAGGTTCATGCGCGCGTCCGGTCCTTGGCCGAAGGAGACACCCTCGACTGTGGATCGATGGCCAGCGCTATCCCGACGTTTGGTGGACGCGGTGACTTGGTCTACGGAGGTGAAGCTGTCACGCAAGACATGTTCGAGGTCCCCACGACGCCCGCGGCGTTGCTGGGCGAGACCCCCGAGGAGCTTCAGGCTCGGTTGTCGAACACGTTCTACGTCGACGTTTGCATTGAGAAGAGCGGAGAGGTTCTTCATCAGGCCCGGTATACGCTCAACCAAGCGCTGGACCGACTCGGAGAGAACGGCAAGTTCGACGCCGACGACGACGGGGTCCGGATCGAGTCGAACAGCGCCTACGCTCAGGCGTGCGAGGCCGAGCTCGGCCCCAACCCACTGTTCAAGGCTGTCGACGGGAGTCCCGGCGACTACGAGATGGCCAACTGCCTGAATGGCACGCCGATTCAGACGAATGTCGATGGCGAGCCCGCCGATAGCTACGTCTCGAAATGTGACGAGCCGCAGTACATCTATAGCCATTGTGAGCCCGACGCTCGCACCGGTGCAAACGGACCTCGCATTCAGCAGGCGCGCAACGACGAAGGCAGCACCTGGGTGCTGCTGTGCCGCAAGTCCCTCGACGAAGAGGGGCGCTACAACGACATCGCGATGATCGGGAGCAACCCGTTCACCGGGAAGA
>OJGU01000590.1_pt1 | contig 19689 bp, 21 predicted proteins | sample 1594741 | NCBI WGS metagenome assembly OJGU01 (sample SAMN05416841, study PRJEB24817) | seawater metagenome | isolation source: Sea water | place: Canada:Atlantic | collected 2013-07
GCTCCCCGAAGTCCCCTGCGAAGCCCGGAGGGTCCCCCAAGGCGCCTGCAAAGCCGGGCGGATCTCCTCAGGCCCCCGCGAAACCGGGAGGCTCGAAGCCGCCCGCCAACAGCCCGAGTGCACCGGCGAAACCGTCAAAACCCACGGCCCCGGCGACCAAGCCGAGCCAGCCGACGCCCTCGAAGCCTGCTCCGAGCGCGCCGCAAAAACCCGGCGTGCAAAAGCCTGGGAATAAAAGTGCGATGGCGGGGAACCCGCTGCGTCGTGACGACACTAATCTTGGCGGAGGACGTCACGCACGGGTCGCGTCCTCCCGTCATCGGAACAAGGACGCGAACCTGCCGGCAACGGCTCGGTGGTCGTCGGTGTGGAGAGACCGCACCCGAGGTTGGACATGAGCACCACGAACCGAATCACATCACGCAACGCGGCCCTGGCTTCGTTCGGATCGCTCGGCCTCCTGGCATGTTTCATCGCGGCTCCGGTGAGTGCTGCACCGCCGCAGCGGGCATCCCCGCCCACTTCCACGCCTGCGAAGGCGAAGCCTCAACCGAAGAAATCCCCGGAGTCGAAGACCGACGCGACCCCGGCACCGAAGGCAAAGCCGCGAGCGAACAAGCCGAGCTCCGGTCCCCTCGACACCGCCGCGCGACGTGCATTGCGGGCGTCGTCTTCTCGTCAGCGGGCGTCGCTCGACGGAGAGCGCGTCGCGATGCGAACCGTCGCCCCCGCCGCCGCTGATGCTGATCCGCCCAAGCGCGGCAAAAGCAAGAAGAAACGCGGGAAGAAACGCGATGACGCCCGCGCGTCCAGCGACGGCGCCGCAGACCCCTCGGATCGCAAGATCTCACTGGACGAGGACTTCTTGGTCGAAGGTCGACTCGAGAAGCCAAACGCATTCTTCATCTTACGTCGCTCGCAGTCCGCGTACGATTGGGCGCGGCTCGATGCGAAATTCTTACCTTTGGTGCTTGAGTCCGTACAGGATCCTTTGTTCTAATCCCGCCTTGGGTGGATGGACCCCCATCTGTCTACGCTCCGCATTCATCGTCGCCGAACTTCGGCGGCGGCCGTCATGACCGCGGGGGACGAGCGGAACGCGCGCGCATTCTCGCTCGCCAAATCACCCCAGGTTAGGGCACGATGCAGAGCATCTTTTTCACCCCCCTACGAGCCACGAAACAAACCGGGTATCGACGTGCCACCGGTATCACTGCGGGACCTCGGTCCCGCCGACCAGCGCGGGACTTGGCGTCCCGCCGACCATTGCGGGACCTTGATGTCCCGCCGACGATGAGGAGGACAACGAGTCATGGACAATTTTGCTGAGTTCTACCAGCAGGGCGGCGCTTTCATGCACGCCATCGCCCTTACTGCCATTTTGGGCGCAGGCGTGATGATCGAGCGCTTCATCTTCCTGTTTTTCCGTTTCAACATTAACGGAGGACAGTTCTTCAACCAGATCCAGAAGCTGGTGATGGCCAACAACATCGACCGCGCTATCAAGCTGTGCAATGCCGCCGACAAGGCTGCGCTGGCTCGCGTGATCAAAGCTGGCCTGACCCGCGCCAACAAATCGGAGGCGGACATCGCTGCCGCCATCGAAGAGTCGATGCTTGAGGTTGGCCCTGCCATCACCAAGCGCGTCCCGATGATCTCGGCGCTCGCGAACATCGCGACTCTGCTGGGTCTGCTCGGAACCATCTTCGGGATGATCGAGGCGTTCAAGGCGGTTGCGACCGTCTCCGCTGACCAGCGCGCGACCGCACTGGCAAAAGGTATCTCGATCGCGATTAACACCACCGGCTTCGGTCTCATGGTGTCGATCCCGCTTCTTGCTTCCCACATCTTCATCTCGAACCTGGCCAAGAAGATCTCCGACGAAGTCGATCTCTACGCGGTCAAGCTCGAGAACCTCCTGGCCGCACGAGTGCGTCAGGGCTGATCTCTGGGGACTTCGGAACATGTTCATCCTCGGTCACCTGCGTCACCTCGCTTGAAGCGAGATGACGATGCTCGAGGGAAGCATCCCGTGAACCCAGGGTCTGCCCACACCACGGAGGAAGGAGAGACGCATGGCGAGACGTAAGAAAAAGAGCGTTGATGAGGGAGAGGTTGAAGCCAACCTCATCCCAGTCATGAACGTCATGTTCCTTCTCATCCCGGCCCTTCTGCTCGCGATGGAGGTGGCTCGCTTTGCGGCGATTAATGTGTCGCCGCCAAAGTTCGCTGCTCAGTCCGACCAGAAGGAAGAGGAAAAGAAGAAGGAAGAAAAGCCGCTGAACCTGAAGGTGTTCGTCATGAGTGACGGGTACCGGGTCAGCGCGTCCGGCCAACAGGCGGGCGCCGATGGCGGCAAGGCGGCCGACTCGACCAAGCCCACGATCCCCCTGGCGAAGCCGGGATCGGATCTGAGCGACTTCGATCGGTACAACTACGAGGCCCTCGAGACGAAGGCCGTCGAGTACAAGCGGCTGTTTCCCCACGAAACGGTCGTGACCATCAGCGCCGAGAACGACATCCCGCTGCAAGCCATCATCAAGACGATGGATGCGCTTCGAGGCCGCGACTGCACTCTCCTGAATGCAGTGTCAGCGGGCGAAGAAGTTCCTGCGGAGTGCCTGTTCTGGTCGCCCATCGTAGAGGCAGGTGCAGGCTGATGAGTGACCACCATGCAAATCAGGCGGCACAGTTGGCGGCTCAACAAGCGGCCCAGCAGGCTTTCCTCGCCAAGAAGAAAGCCAAGAAGGCCGCCCGTCGCAACAACGACATCGAAGAGGGCAACCTCAACATCACCTCGCTGATGGACGTTGTGTCCATCATCGTCGTGTACCTGCTCAAGAGCTACGGCACCGATCCGGTCGTCATCACCCCGACCGCGGGACAAAAAGTTCCGATGTCGCGGGCGGATGCGCCCATCCAGGACGGTGTTCCGGTGTACGTCTCGCAACGCTCCATCACGTTTGGATCGCAGCGAGTTGTGCAGCTCGACGAGAACGGTGACGTCGACCCGACGCAGGTCACCGGTCAGCTGATCGGCCCGCTCTTCGACCTCATGTCTGAGGAAGCAGAGCGCTCGAAACAGACCTCGGCCTCCAAGGACGAGCCTTGGGAGGGAACCGTCATCCTCGTGGGTGACGTGAACCTCAAGTTCTCGACCCTGGTCAAGGTGATGTACACCGCCGGCAAGGCGGAGTACTCGCAGTACGCATTCTGCGTCATTCAGCTGGGCGGCTAGCCACTCAGTACGTCGAACCCACGGCCCCGCTCGCGCACTCCCGGGTGACGCGAGCGGCGAGCCGAACCGACGAATCCCGCTGGCCTCCACGCCGGCGGGTTCGGCCACATCCGCGCGAGTGAGGTTTTTTCCTTGCTCGCGTTTGTCGTGGCGGGCCCGGCGACCGGATCTCGTCGCGGGTTTTTTTCATGCCGGGCTGTTTTCGTGACGGATCCGACGCTCGGCGCACATACACTTCTAGGGGGCGAAAGCCAGGCGGGGGATGACCGTTGTGTCCTGCGACCTGACGCTGATGTCTCGCCTCCCTTGGATCTCCGCTGCTCTCTTGTCCCTGTCCTTGGGCCAACCACTCGCTTCTACGTCCCGCACATGAGTGGCATGGTCACTGCAGTTCTGGCGCCAGGTCGGCTTCAGAGCCGCGTCCCTCCGTTGCGTCCCTTCCCGTGTTGCCGGGTGGGGGCCCAAATCAGCCCTACAGAAGGCGCGCCCTTGGTTGATGCTTTAGGAGTACCTCGCGACGCGACCCGTGCGTCCGTTCTCCCTCTCTTCGGCCCCATTTTCGGCAGAAACTGCTAAAACAAACAAAGCGGATGAGCGCCCCCTCCAAATCAGGTTCCAAAGTTCTGCGGCTCGTCGTCGTCGTCGACGAGACGGTCAGCGAGGATCTGCATCAGACCGCGCCGGGGGGCGTCAGCGTGGGCACCCACCATGGCGCCGACGTCGTGCTGTTCGGCAAGAAGGCGCCGACGCGGCACCAGCTGTTCGACGTCCGTCAGGGCGTCTACTTCCTGGACCTCCCGCCCGAGACTCGCGGCAAGGTCCGCGTGGGCAAGAAGGCCGTCTCGGTCGCCAAGCTTCGTCAGCGATACGGCAAGGGAAACACCTGCCGCATCAAGCTCGACCCGCGCGCCAAGGGCAAGCTCCGCATCGGCCAGAGCACCTTGGTGTTCCAGTTCGGCCCGCCCAAGCCGGTTCCGCCGCGACTTCCGTTTCCCGCGATCTTCAAAGCATCGGTCGTCGGCATGGTCGGCGCCCTGTTCGTGTACTCGCAGCTCATCGCGACCGGCCTTCTGGGGCCCGTGTTCCTGTGGGCGAACTTCAGCGAAGTCCCGGAGCAGGACGAGATGGACATCGACGAGCGCTTCCTCGTCGCGGTTGGGCACAAGCCCAAGGATGAGCGCGAAGAGGAGCCCGAGGAAGAAGAAGTCGACGAAGACGAGCTGGCCGAGGAAGACGAAGACGTCGTCGAGACCAAGGACAAGCCGAAGCCCGATCCCAAGAAGCTCGACAAGAAGCCGAAGAAATTCTCCAAGGCAGCCGTCAAGCAGGCTCGCAGCGTCGGTGTGGCCCGGGTGCTCGGCACCTACGGTGGCGATGGCCCTGGCACCGTGTTCGACGTCATTCAGAGCACCGAGAACCGACTCGGCGAGTTTGCGGATGCCGGCTTCACGACAACGGTCGAAGCCAACGGTCCCCTTGGCGACCTGGCTCCCATTGGCGGCGATGGCATCGACCTGCACGGTCAGCTCACCCAGACCAAAGGGTTCGACACCGGCGACGGTCCGGCCGTCGACAATGGGGTCAAGAAGCGGGAGCGGAAGATCAAAGGCCGAACCAAAGCGTCCGGTACCAGCGCGGCCGGTGGCGGCGACAAGCGAGCCATCAAGGCGACCATCAAGCACCGCACGAGCGCGCTTCAGCATTGCTACAACAAGGCGCTTCGGACTCAGCCCGACCTCTCGGGCAAGATGAGCTTCGCCATCGTCATCAACGTCATGGGCAGCGTCACGAGCGTGGCCATCGAAGAAGACACCCTGGGCAACGCCGGCGTGAAGGCCTGCACCAAAGCCAAGATCAAAGGGTGGCGCTTCCCGATGGGCGACGCTGAAGAGGGCGCTGACGTTTCCTTCTCCGTGGTATTCTCAGGTTCGTAATGGCAGGTCCGGTTCGATTGTTTGCGATGGCTGCAGCGCTCCCGGCGCTCCTTGTGGGAGGTCTCTCGTTCGCAGCTCCTGCTCCTGATGCCCCGGCTCCCTCGGCGGAAGCTGGAGGCGAGGCCGGGTCGGACAAGACCTACGATAGGGGCGCCGTATCCAAGGCGCAGTCGCGTTTGGAGGGCTCGATGGCGCAGCTGGGCAAGATGGCTCAGGCCGCCAAGTCCGACGGCGACACCCAGCTCGCCGGCTGTCTCGAGGACAAAGTCACCCGCGCCCAGGACATCATGTCCACCGCGACGCCCGAGCTCATGGTGCTCCGGGACGCCACGGCATCTGCGCAGGCGAAGTCTTTCGCCGCCGAAAAGCTCCAGGCGGCAGCAAATGCGATGGATGGTGTGATGGCATCCGCCAAGGGCTGCTCGGGCGAGCAGGAGCTCGAAGACCGGGATGACGTCACCCGAAACGAGCTCGACAAGACCGACGGGATCCCGATTCAGGATCCGACGATCGCGCCGACCGTCCCCGACGTGCCACCGGCCGTCGACGAAGCGCAGCCACCGACCGTTGCGTCGCCGTCTGCGTGACCGTAGAGCACTTCTGACCACGTTTGCGTCCGCTGCCGACCGCAACACGAAGGCCAGTCCTGAACGAGCGCACAGCTGCAATTCCGCGGCTTTGCGCTCGAAAAAATTGTCACGAGTCTGGCTGCGGGGCCGCACTCCTGTGGGGACCTTGCGTCCTTTCCCCGACCTTCGTCGCTGCCTTGGGGTGGCGGCGGACCTTCGGTTAGCCTCCCGCCAGAGCCGCGCGACTTGTCTTCCGCTTTTCCGAGACCGACCCCCGAGGTCACCCGCCGCAGCGCGGGGCTGTGGACGCTGTTCGCCGGCATTTTTCTTTCGGCCCTGTGCAGCCTGTCGCCCGCCGTCGCGCGCGCTGGCGGTGCGCAGAACCTGCCTCGCGTCGCCGATGGCGATGGCCTGAAGGTCGGCAAGAAGTCGAAGTTCCATGGCGGTATCGCGCTGCCGGTCGGGGTCGACTCCAACATCTTCAACAACGCCAGCAACGCGCCGAACGAGAGCCCCCGCGCCGGTGCGTTCCTGTACCCGACCGGGTGGGTCGGCGTGGGCAGCCGCGACGTCGTTGGCGGCGTGTTGCAGACGCCACCGGAGCGAACGTCTCGGTTGGCCGACTACAACATCGGTCTCATCGCAGGCTTCCGCCAGTTCCTCTCTGGTGACGAAAAGATTCGGACGGTTCCGAAGCTCTCGTTGGGTGTCGGTCTTCGCCTCTCTCTGCTGCCTGGCCGCCGGTTCGAGATCCGGATCTCCGACGACGTCTTCCGCGGCGCGGCTCCAGGCAGTATCGAGAGTCGCGGCACCGACTTCAACTTCAACCGCATCGAGCATGAGGGAGCGCTGGACTTCATCGCGCGCCCCGGCGGCGGACGACTCTCGCTGTCGTTGGGCTATCGCAACCGCTACATGCGGTTCGGCCTCGAGGATCTGGCCAAGAGCAACCACATGCGCCACGGCTTGGCGCACGAGACCAAGTGGCGCTTCCTGCCCAAGTCGGCGCTCGTCCTCAACTACAACTTCGACTGGACCTTCTACACGGACTGCTGCGTCTCGGTCGGCCTGGGCCGCAACGAGGACAGCTTCGCGCACCGCCTTCTGGGTGGCTACCGGGGGCAGATCGGCAAGAAGGTCGCGCTCAGTGCCCTGGTGGGGTGGGGGTGGGGCTTCTACCGAGATGACCCCAACGGCCCGAACTTCGGCTCCTTCCTGGGCAACGTGGGGCTGAGCTACTTCCCGACCCTGCGCACCACGCTGAGTCTCAACGGCGGCCGTACGTTCAACGACTCGATCTTCGGCAACTACTACACCGACAACGGGGCGAACTTCCTCGCGAGCCACCAGTTCCGCTGGCGCATGAACCTGCAGGCCGGACTCGGGGTGATCGGGCGCACCTACTCGGGTCTCCCGGTCGAGGGCGAAGAGACGCAAGATGTGACTCGCTATGAGGGCCGCGGCGCAGAGGGCTACCAGTCCGAGCACACGCTGTTTACTCTGCTCGCAAAGGTCGACCAGCCGATTGGGCGCATCTTCTCGGTGGGCCTGAGCTACACCATGTTGGTGGACAGCACGCAGTTCCGCGTCACCTATCCGCTCGACCCCGTACCGGGTGACCCGGGTGCCCCCACCGAATTCACCGATGAACTCGGCTACATCAAACACACCGCTTGGCTCATCGGTGCGATCCGAATCTAGCCCTGCGTCGCTGTGGCTCGGCCTTGTCTGGGCGGCCCTCGTCATCCTGGTCTCCGGTTGCCCGAAGACGACCGGGCCCGTCGTGCTGCCGCCGCCGGCGACCACGCCCAAGTCCGACGACGTGCGCGCCGGCGACAAGCTCTCGATCGTGGTGCGCGGCCAAGAGGAGATGTCGGGCGAATACGTCGTCTCCGCCGATGGCTCGATTCGGTTTCCCCGGATCGGTGAGGTCCCCGCGCTCAATCGCGATCCTGGGGATGTCGCCGCCGACATCGAGACCAAGCTCGCCGATGGGTGGCTACGTAACCCGCAGGTCAGCGTTTCGCTTCTCGAGCGGCAAGACCCGGAGCAGATCACCGTCCTGGGAGAGGTGAAGGAGGCCGGCTCCTACCCGCATGATGGGTCGCTGACGCTGATGCAGGCTATCTCGCTTGCCGGCGGCCTGACCACGGAGGCGCAGCGGCGGAAGGTGAAGCTCATCCGCGAGACCGCCCAGGGCCGCAAGACCGTGGAGGTCGACGTCCAGGCGATCGTCGAAAGTCGGGCTCAGGACCTTCCGATCGAGCCCGGGGACATCATCATGGTCCCAGAATCGCCGATTTAGGGCCTTACCCGCTCTCGTTGTTACACTGCGCCACGATGGCGACCGAACAGGAGCCCGTCCTCGGTATCGACCTGGGAACGACGAACTCGGCGTGTGCGGTCGTACGGGATGGGCGTGCGTCCGTGGTGCGTCGCGGAGATGACCGCATCATCCCTTCGGTCGTGGCGGCCATGGCGGACGGCCGCTGGATGGTGGGTACGCGCGCCAAGAAGCGGCGCTCGGTCGACCCGACCAACGTCATCTACTCCTCGAAGCGACTGATCGGCCGGCGCTTTGGCTCGCCGGAGGTCGTCGAGATGCGCCAGCGCGTCCCGTACAAGATCCTCGAGGGCAAGAACGAGGCGATCATGATCGAAGCGGGCGGCAAGGTCGTCAGCGCGGTCGAGGTCGGGGCCCACGTGCTCACCTATCTCCGCCAAATGGCGGAGGAGGCGCTCGGCCGCCGCGTCCGTCGCTCGGTCATCGCCGTACCGGCCAACTTCACCGATTCTCAGCGCAGCGCGACCCGCATCGCGGCCCGCCTCGCAGGCCTCGACGTCATCCGCGTGATCAACGAGCCCACCGCGGCGGCGCTGGCCTACGGCTACATCGAGGACACCGATCGAGTCATCGCGGTCTACGACTTCGGGGGAGGGACGTTCGACGTCACGATCCTGCAGATCACGCGCAACGTGTTCGAGGTGCTCGCGACATCGGGCGAGATGTTCCTCGGCGGGGATGACATCGACGAGGTGATCCTTCGTCTGATGGCCAATGCGTTCTCCCAGCAGCGCGGAGTCGCGGTGCAGGACAACCCGGTCGCGCTCGAGCGCCTGCGAGCCGTTGCCGAGCAGGTGAAGATTCAGCTCAGCACCCAGAGTTCGGCGTCGGTCCACGTCGAGGAGGTGCTGCCGGGTCAGCGCAGCGACCTGGACTTCACGCTTCGAGAGGAGGACCTGCAGCCGTACATCGAGCCGATCATCCGGCGCACGATTCCGGTCTGCCAAGACGCCCTGCGCTGCGCCGGACTCTCGCCGCACCAGGTCGACGAGATCGTGCTGGTCGGAGGGACGACTCGGCTGCCATTGGTGCGCTCGATCGTCGAGGAGACGTTCGGCAAGAAGCCGCAAACCTCGATCAATCCGATGAGTGTCGTCGCGGTGGGAGCGGCGATTCAAGGCGCCGCGTTGATGGGCTCGCTGGTGCCGATGGCCGATGGTGGTGTCTCGGCGCCCACCACCGGCTCCTCCGCCGTGTTGTTGGACGTGGTGCCGCGGAGCCTCGGCATTCACACGCTCGGCGGCTACGTGGACTTCATCATCGAACGCAACAGCGCGATTCCGCTGGAGCAGACCCGGATGTTCACGACCACGACCGACAACCAGCGGTACGTGCGGATTCAGGTGTGCCAGGGCGAAGACGAGGTGTTCGAGAACAACCTCAAGCTCGGTGAACTCGTGCTCTCCGGGTTGCGCGACGCGCCCCGCGGCGAGGTCACCGTCGCGGTGACGTTCGAGATCAACGCCGATGGTCTGCTCGAAGTCCGAGCGATGGACAAGGAGACGGGGCAACAGCAAGTCGCATCGATGCGGGTGCTCGGGGGTCTCGACGACCAAGAGATCGAACAGCTGGCCACTCGGATGGCCTCGGCGGGGATTCCTTCGAGTGGCGGCACCATCGTGCCTCGCTGAGACAACGGAAACGATGGCCACCCCGGACGACCTTCGCGCCCACGTCCTCTCTTTGCAGGAGGGCCTCGAGCGCATGACCTACTACGAGTTCCTCGGCGTGAGGCCGAGCAGCGACTACGTTGCGATCCGCGACGCGTACTACGACCGTGCTCAGCGATTGCACCCGGACCGGTTCGTCTCCTTCGGTGCGGGATCGCTGCAGCGGAGCGCGTACACGGTCTACAAGCGCATCTCCGAGGCGTTCTCCGTACTCAGCGATCCGCAGCTGCGCGTCGCGTACGACGAAGCCCGACTTCGTGGTGCACACCGCCTGGACGATGTGGCTCGGGCGCGCCGACGCTCGCCGCAGGAGCGCCAGATCTCCAACAACTTCGCCCGAATCTACTACCGGGCTGCCGTGGGCAAGCTGGAGCGCGGGCTGCTGCGCGCGGCCTGGATCGACACCCAGCTGGGACTGAGCCTCGAGGACGCACCCGGGCTTCGGGAACTCGAATCTCGAATCCTCGAAGACCCCGAGGGCCCGGTCGCACTTCAAGAGGAGACGATCGCATGAGAACCGCACGCGTTGCTCGCAAGACCAAAGAGACGGACATCACCGTAGACCTGGTGCTTCCCGACGATGCCCCGGCACCGCCGAGCATCAACACTCCGGTCCCGTTCCTGAGTCACATGCTCGAAGCGGTGGCGAAACACGGAGCGATGGCGCTGTCGGTCGAGGCGACGGGCGATGTGCACATCGATGGGCACCACACGGTCGAGGACGTCGGGTTGGTGCTGGGGTCCGCGATCGATGAGGCGCTGGGCGATCGAGTCGGGATCCATCGGTTCGGGCACTTTTCGCTGGCGATGGACGAGACGCTCGTCGACTGTGCCCTCGATTTGGGAGGGCGGCCGTACCTGGTGTTCGATCTCCCGGTCATCTCTGGCCGATGGTTGGGCACATTCGACTGCGACCTCGTCAAAGAGTTCTTCCAAGCGCTGGTCGTGCAGTCGCGCATGAACCTGCATCTGCACCTGCGGGCGGGCGGCAACGTGCATCACGTGGTGGAGGCGAGCTTCAAGGCGTTCGCACGCGCCCTCCGGATGGCCTGCGCGGCCGATCCCGCCATGGGGATTCCCTCGACCAAGGGCAAGATCTGATTTAGGGGAACCTCTCGGTTCCCTCGCTGCGGCCGGCGAGAGCGTTGTCGCGACCCCTGTCGCGACAACGCGGGGGCCCGGAAGCGAATCGCTCAGCGAATCGCGTGGGCGAAGCCGCCCTACGCTCTCCCTCCAAGGGGCGGGCTTCGCCCTGGCTCGGGAGCCTGCGGCTCCCTCCAGTGACGGCGGACGGTGGATGGGGCGAAGCCGCCCTACGCTCTCCCTCCAAGGTCGGGCTTCGCCCTTGCTCGAGAGCCTGCGGCTCCCTCCAGTGTCATCGGAGCCGGTGAGCCCTGGCTCGTGCCGTTCGGTCCGGTGGGCGGGCGTTTTCATTCGGGGGGTTCGTGGGTAGTCTGCGGCCGATGTCTTCGGATTCGACCCGACGCACCGCGCAGCGCCTCGAGCTTCACCAGACCTTGGCGTCGCTCAACGCCCACCCGCATGCCGCCCGCGAAGGCGAGGCCGGAGTGGAGGCGGCGAAGGCCAAGGCGGAGAAGGCGGCGGAGCGAATCGCGGCCTCGGGTCGTCAGTTGGCCATGGACCGCATCGAGCAGCTCCTGGATCCGGGCTCGTTCATCGAACTCGATCCGTTCGTCACCCACGCGGTCTCGGACTTCAACATGTCGTCCAAGAAGGCGTACGGCGACGGCGTCATCACGGGACACGGGACGGTCGATGGGCGCACGGTCTTCGTGTTCGCGCAGCAGGCCGAAGTCTTCGGCGGCAGCCTTGGGATGGCCCACGCGCGGAAGATCTGCAAGATCATGGATATGGCCACCGAGGTCGGCGCGCCGGTCGTCGGGCTCAATGACAGTGGCGGTGCCCGGATCCAAGAAGGCGTCGAGTCTCTGGCCGGCTACGCCGAGATCTTCAAGCGCAACGTGCTCGCCTCCGGCGTGGTGCCGCAGCTCTCGGTGATCCTCGGGCCGTGTGCGGGCGGAGCAGTCTACTCGCCCGCACTCACCGACTTGGTGTTGATGGTGGAGGACACCAGCTACATGTTCATCACCGGGCCGGACGTGATCAAGACCGTCACCCACGAAGAGGTGACCAAGGAAGAACTGGGCGGGGCAGGGACCCACAACGAGAAGAGCGGTGTGGCGCACTTCCGGTGTGCATCCGAGGCTGGAGCGCTGGCGATGGTCCGGCAACTCCTCGCCTTCTTGCCGTCCAACAACATGGACGCGCCGCCGGCGATCGCTGCAGCCGACGACCCGGCACGACCCTGCACCGGGCTGACGGACCTCGTTCCCGAAGACCCGACCAAGCCCTACGACATCCGGACCGTCGTCAAAGAAGTCGCCGACGGCGGACAGTTTCTCGAGGTTCAGGAGCACTTCGCGAAGAACATGGTGGTGGGATTCGTGAGGCTCGACGGCAAGCCCATCGGCGTCGTGGCAAACCAGCCGCTTGTGCTCGCGGGCTGCCTCGACATCAACGCCTCGGTGAAAGCAGCCCGCTTCGTTCGCATGTGTGACGCGTTCAACGTCCCACTGTTGACGCTCGTCGATGTGCCGGGATTCTTGCCGGGCACGGACCAGGAGTACGGCGGCATCATCCGGCACGGCGCGAAACTGCTGTACGCGTACACCGAAGCCACAGTGCCCAAGGTGACGCTGGTGACGCGGAAGGCGTACGGCGGGGCGTATGACGTGATGTCGAGCAAGCACATCCGCGGGGACATCAACCTGGCCTACCCGACCGCTGAGATCGCGGTGATGGGAGCCGAGGGCGCGGTCAACATCATCTTCCGCCGCGAGCTCGCGGCCGCAGAGGATCCCGAGGCCAAGCGAAAGCAGCTCGCCGACGAGTACCGGGAGCTGTTCGCCAACCCGTTCAAGGCGGCAGAGCTCGGCTTCATCGACCGGGTCATCCGTCCCGAAGACACCCGCTCCGAGGTGATCCGAAGCTTCGCGATGCTGAAGAACAAGCGGCAGGAAAACCCGCGCAAAAAGCACGGCAACATTCCGCTGTAGTCGCGGCGGACCCCGGAATTGCCCCAGGTCACGCAAGGACGGTGGCACGGAGCCTTGAACGTGGCACCATGAAGGGGATGCGCCGGTTTCTCTGTTTGGCCCTGGCGGGGCTTGGTGCCTGCGCCACGACGGGGACTTCGGCGCGATCGCTCCACTACGTGGACGACGAGTTGGTCTACTCCAACCCGCCCTCTGCCCTCGCGTACGAAGCCTACCTTCGGGCACGCGTGGCGCTGTCGGCCGAGCCCCCGAGGCTCGAGCAGGCACGCTCGGAGATCGAGGTCGCGCTCCACTACGACCGTCGTGCGCCGCATCTGTGGTCGACGCGGGCGGAGATCGCTGCGCTCCAAGGCGATGACGACGCTGCGGTGACGTCCGCCGAGCGGGCGCTCGCGCTTCGCCCTGGTTATGCGCCGGCGCAGGCGGTGTTGACCAGCGTGCGCGGCGGCCCGCGGGCAGCTCACGTCCCCGGTTGAGTCCGCTCCAAGCAGAACGTTCGTAACGATCCGCGCTCGGTGGGTACTGCCTTCACATGCGTGCCAGTTTCCTCGTCGTCGCTGCCCTGTTGACCGCCGGTTGCACCCAGACCGAGACGGAAGGGGTGGAGAACGCAGCGGGGGCGCTTCACAAGGCTCGGCCAGCGGTCAAAGGCTCCGCCGTGGGGCCCAACACGAAGCCGCGGAACACGAAGAACCTGGATCGTGCGTTCGACATCGAGGAGTCGAAGCCCGCAGACGCGAAGAATCTGGATCGCGCGTTCGACATCGAAGAGTCGAAGCCGCGGGATACGAAGACCTTGGACCGTGCGTTCGACATCGAAGAGTCAAAGCCTGCAGACGCGAAGAACCTCGATCGGGCGTTCGATATCGAAGAGTCGAAGCCGCTTGATGGTCGGGGTGCGGACCGTGCGTTCGACATCGAGGAATCGAAGCCCGCGAACATCAACCGCTCGAAGGCCCAGCCAGGTGGCGCGACGCCGGGAGCCAGGCCCGGGAGCGGCAAGACCGTCCCGCGCGGCTAGCTGGAGAACGGGTCGAGCCGCTTAGAGGTACGTGCTGAGGTACAGCACCAGGCAGTACCAGGGCATCCCGGCGAGCAGCAGCGCCCGACGGGCCCGGGAGATGCTGGGGCGGTCGCCACCTTTGATCAGCGCGGCGACGGCGACACACCAGGAGAACGCGGCCGTCACGACGGCCAGTGCGAACGCCTTGAGGACGTAGGGCGCGAACATCGGAAGCAGCGCTCCGAGGCCGGCAACCAGGGTGAGGCCGACGGGAACGGTGGCGCTGCCGAGGGCGATTCGGGCCAGCCAGTTCGGCTGCGTCGAGGCGGCCGAGGAGGGCTTGCGCAGGAACGAGACGACCCAGGCGAGCAAGAACGTGAAGGCGCCCAGGAGCGCAAACGCGATGCCGCCGAGCGCCAGGATCTCTTGGATGCGCTGCAGGAGTTCCCGCAGCCGGTCGAGGTCCGGGAGTCCCAGGAGGACGTAGTTCGCCAAGACCACCATGAAAAGGAGTGTAGCACCGGGGGTTGCTCCCGCATGCAAGCCCGGCGCGAAGTGCGGAGAGGTCGATCGCGCAGGGCGGCCGGTTTCGCGTACGGTGGCCGCGATGGAGCCTGTGGCCCTGGTCTTCGACTTCGACGGCACGCTGGTCGACAGCATGCCGATGCACTACCGATGCTGGCAGTTGGCGCTGGAGCCGTTTGGGCTGACGTTCGACCACGAGACGTTTCAGAACTGGGGCGGGGTCCCGACGCGTGAAATCGTCAGCCGGCTCAGCCGAGCTCAGGGCGTCCCGGTCGATCTCGAGGTCGTCATCCATGCGAAGGAGACGCTGACCCGGGCGCACGCGCACGAGGCCGAACCGATCGAGCCGGTCCTCTCGATTGCGCGGACTTCCCGCGGCGTCCTGCCGATGGCGATTGCGACCGGTGGCCCTCGCGCGCTCATCGGACCGCGGATGGAGGCCCTGGGCATCCACGACTGGTTCGGAGCCATCGTCACCGCGGACGACGTGGCCCGCGGCAAGCCCGAGCCCGACCCGTTCCTGCTCGCGGCCAAGCTGCTCGGTGTCGACCCGACCCGTTGTCGCGCCTACGAAGACGCGCCGTCGGGCCTCGCGTCGGCCCGCGCTGCGGGCATGGAGGTGATCGATGTGGCGACCCTCATCGGCCCAAGCGTCGCACCGCCGACATGAAGCTCGACTGGCTGCGAAACCCCGCCTGGGATGCGGCGTCCGACACCGCGAGCATGCCGTCTGAGAGCAGCGCCTGACAGCGCCGGACCTTGCGGAGCTGTAGGTACTCGCTCAGGGGCACGCCGATCGTGGCGTTGAACTCGGCCTTGAACGCCGAGCGCGGGATGCCGGCGATCTCGGCCAGTTCACCGAGCGTCCATGCATGCGCGGGGTTGCCCTCGACGGCTTTGAGCGCGCTGCGGATGCCCAAGGAGGCGAACATGCCGAACAAGCCGAAGCGGTCGTCTTCGGCCCCCGCCGCGCGCACGAGGATCTTGCCGAGAATGGCCTCCGCCAGCCGAGCGGCGACGTAGCGGTCTCCCACGCCGGGCATCAAGACCAGCTTGCTGGCGAGCAGCATGATCTCGAGGAGGTCGGCCTCGGGGCGGTCGACCAAGGCGTGCCCCGTCACGTCCGGTGCGTCTTTGTCCTGTGTGGCGGGCACGTCGAACGGAAGCGTCATCAGCCGCGCCTCGACCTGTCCCCCAGTGGCATAGTTGTGAACCGTGCCATCGGGGAGGTCCCCCTCGTGTTCGATCAGGTGCGCGTCGTCGATCGGCAGCCTGGAGGCGACGGTGTGGGGGACGTCGCGCGGCAGCAGGAGCATGCCCCCTTGTGGGATCTGCACGGGCGACTCTCCCAAGCCGTCGACGAAGGCGGTGCCTTGGACCATGCAGTGGACCACCGCGTGTTTCGAGCCAGGGTAGCGAACGCCCCACGGCCCCGTGAACGACCACTGTTCGACGTACGCCGACTTCGCTCCGGATGCGCGCGCCACATCGCTCAGGGGATCCGAGGGGGCGTGCGTGGGGGCGACGCGGTTCGACGAGGCGCGGAAGAACGGCATGCCCACAGCGTACCGGTACGCTGGGCAATCGATGCCCGGCGGAAGCCGATTGTTCACAGCGGGCCTCGAAACGGCGCTCCCGCGACGTCCGGGGCGCGGGCGGTCCTAGCTGTGGTCCGCTTCTGGTCCGTCCGAGCGCTCGACGAAGTACCGCGTCTGTTCCTGGTCTCGCTCCCAGTCCGCGCGTGAACCGTAGAAGATGTGGTTCTTGAAACCGGCATCCAGCGGGTCGTCGAGCGTGCCGGCCGTCAGGTAGATGTTGCTGTCATCCTCCTCGGCGGGGAGCGGCGTGCCACACGTCTTGCAGCGGGTGATCGTGTAGCTGGGACGGAGCGTGTAGGTGACCCGATGGTCCTCGCCGCTGAGCCACTCGAAGCGCTCGCGGGGCACGACCACGATCGTATTCCCCGTCCCGCCGCTGGCCTTGCGGCAGTTCGAGCAGTGACACATCCACACGCCGTCGAACTCGCCCTGGATGGCGTAGCTCAGCGCGCCACACAAACAGCTGCCCTTGCGTCGCATGCGGGCAGGCTACGACAAAAACAAAGGGCCCCGCAGCTGTGCGAGGCCCTTCTTCAGTGCACGCGGCAGGAGTCGAACCTGCGACTTTCGGCTTCGGAAGCCGACGCTCTATCCAGCTGAGCTACGCATGCGGGAGCAGAGGTGTAGCGAAGGCCGGGACCGGGCGCAAGCGCGGACCGAGAATCAGTGCGGATTCGTCATTCTGCAGCCGCGGGGGCGGTCTCGGCTGCGGGTGCGTCGGCGGGACACTCCTCGCCGCCCACGTAGTCGGCATCGCAGGGGTCGGTGATGGCCTGCTGCTCGCCACCGTCAGCGGGGCAGTCCTCTCCGCCCACATAGTCCGCGTCGCAGGGGTCGGTGACGGCCTGAACCTCGCCTTGGACTTCGACGGCTTTTTTCTCGCCCTTCTCCCAGGTGACCTCGAACTCCAGGTTGACGTCGGCCATGTTGGACGTCTGTCGGAGCTTTCGGTCGAGGGACGAGGCGTATCCGGCGCTGGAGACGAACTCGACCGTGCTCAGGCCACTGATGGTTCCTTCGACCGACTTCCCCTCGACCTCCCGCTTCATCTTGCCGTTGCTCTCGGTGTCCAAGGTCGCGACGGTCTCTCCGTCCCCGTTGGTGCGGAGTTTCTTGAGCTTTCCGCTCATGGTGCTGGTCGTGCCGTCCTCCTCCCGGTCACGGGACCACTCCCCACCTTCCTTGAGCGGCTCATCGGGCAGTCGGGCGAACGCCGACCGCAAGCCGCCGGTCATCTGGCCCATGATGGCGACGATCGCTGGCGGTTGCCCCTCGGGGAGCTCGGGCATGTTCTCGACTTCACCGCCCTCGTTCATGTTGAAGCGGAGCTCCACACCGTTGAGGGTGGTGGCGACCTCGGGATCGAAACCAGCGGCGGCGGCTGGGATGCCACCTGGCATGATGGCGTTGGCCTTGATGTTGTCGAACGTCGCGGCGAGGAGGGGACCGTCGGGCGAGGTGGCGCCCGTCACGATGAGCGCCACGTCGTACTCAAGCCGCATCTCGACGTTGCCCATACCGGTCTCGATGACCGTTTTTTGGCTGATGTGTCCGGCGTAGGTCTGCCCCGGCGTCAGGTCGTAACGCATCGTGACGCCCTCGTCCGGGACGACGGCAGCCGCGCCCGATTTCTTTTCGCAAGAGGTTCCGAAGCAGCCCAGGAGGGCGGCGGCGAGGGCGAGACGACGCAGACGCATGAGGCCTCATACCGAAGGGGGTGGCCCTGGGCAAGCGCCTCGGGCTGCCTGAGGCCCTAGACGCCGTTGTTTCGGCAGATTCGGGCGAAGACCTCCGCGCTGGGCCGGGGTGTGCGCTCCCCGGTCTCGAGGTCGAGGGCCAGCAGGCCAAAGCGGGGTCGCCACCCTTCGGCCCACTCGAAGTTGTCGACCAAGGACCAGTGGAAGTAGCCGCGCACGTCGAGGCCTTCGGTCAGGGCGTCCCGCACCGCGGCGACATGGCTGCGGAGGTAGCGAGCCCGCCGCGCGTCGTCGTCGGTCTGCATGCCGTTCTCGGTCACGAGCAGCGGGACGCCCAGCGGCGCCAGCCGACGCAGTCCGCGGAGCAACCCTTCGGGGTAGGGCTGGCCCCAGTCGGTGTCGCCGATCCGCACGGAGTCCGACTGCACGTGGGCCCCGAACGCTTGCCCGTAGGCGCGGATGGATGCTCTCACCGCATAGCGTCCGTAGTAGTTGAGCCCCAGCCAGTCCGCGCTCCCCACCAGGCCCTCGATACGTTGCCCGAGGCCGATCGGCGGCCACATGCGGCCGGTCTCGAGCGCTCGGAGAACAACACCGCTGACCGCTTGGTCTTGCAGCCAGGCCAACCCGCGATCGGCCAGGCTCTCGCGCGCGGGGTCGAACACCGGCATGTTGAGCACCAGGCCGACAGCGTCGTCCGGGCGCACGGCTTTGACGGCCCGGGTCATCGCGACGTGGGCCCGGAGCATGTTGGTCAGTGCCGGGCCAAACGCCCGCGGGTCGCGGAGCCCCGGTGGCCAGCGGTACTCCGCGTAGCCCATCAGGGCCACGAGGCTGGGTTCGTTGAGGGTGGCCCAACGCTCCACCATGCCGCCGAGTCGTGTCGCGCACGCCCGCGCAAAGCGTGTGATGGCCGGGATGATGTTCGGCGAGAGCCACGCCCCGTGGTCAGCGATCCAGTGCGGCAGCGTGAAGTGGTTGAGTGTGACCAGCCGCGACAACCCCCGCTCACCGGCATGGCGGAGGATGGCGGCATAACGCTCGAACGCGGCTTCGTCGAAGCGGCCCGGCTGGGGCTCGAGCCGACTCCACTCCACGCTCATCCGGGTGGCGTTGTGTCCCCAGGAGGCAGCCATGTCGAGGTCTCCCTCCGCGGCGCCGGACCACCAGCGGGCTGCTTGTCCACTGCGCGTCCCATCGGCGATCGCACCCGGGCGCGCCTCCCAGCGGGTCCAGTCGTTGTCGTTGCCGCCTTCGACTTGGTGGGACGAGGTGGCGCAGCCCCAGCAGAAGTCGGGAGGAAAGGTGGAGCTCGTCATCGTGGGTGTCCGTGGGCACGACCCACAACCGGCATCCGCGCAAAGCGCGGCCAACGCCCGCAACTCTAGCAACGGACGGCGGGATCGGGCAGGTACCCGCCGTTTGCGACCGGTTACGGGCGCTTCACGAAGTTTCGAGCCAGCTGGGGCGTCTCAATCAGTGTCCACCAAAGGAGGGCAGCAACAATGAAGATCGATATGGAACAGTTTCTCGCACTGACGGTGGCTCTTGGATGCGCAGGCGCAGTGACCTTCGCGGTTCTCAGCGACCGCAACGACATGAACGAGGTCATCGCGGGCATCGAAGCCGCCGAAGAGACGAGCCCCGCCGAGCCGACCGTGGCCGAAGAAATCGCCGCAACGGTCGTCGCCCCCGGCCCGATGCTGGCGGAACCGCAGGACCTCGACGCCGCGTCCGGCATCCCCGCGGTCATCCCCGACGATGAATCGGGCTACGCCCCGGGCCCCACGACCGAGATGGATCAGTGGTAACCCAGCCTTGTGAGCCCTGATCTCCACGCAATGACCCGCCGAGGAAATCCTTGGCGGGTCTCGTGCGTTCGGGGGCATGTGCAGCGTCGAACCCTTCTCGCCGGCCTCGGCGCTGGTCTTCTGACTCCGGGGACGGCCCTGAGCGCGGATCGGATGCGGCTGAGCATGCTGGTGGCCGAACTCGCCGCCGTCGCCGACGCGATGGAGGAAGACCCGACGGTGC
>OJGU01000592.1_pt1 | contig 19658 bp, 19 predicted proteins | sample 1594741 | NCBI WGS metagenome assembly OJGU01 (sample SAMN05416841, study PRJEB24817) | seawater metagenome | isolation source: Sea water | place: Canada:Atlantic | collected 2013-07
CTACACTAGATCGCTCGTCGGCAGCGTCAGATGTGTATAAGAGACAGATACTGTCCTCCACTCTTATCTTTGAAGATTGGGGTAACGATTCGGGCCTTGATTTCCTTCGTCTTGACCGCGGTAAAGTACTCATTGGATGCTAGATTGAGGAGCACATCACTCTCCCCCTCCACGAGCGCTTCATTCAACGCTGTAGTTGGAATCGCCCCCCAAAATCGATAGAGATCCTTGCCCCGTCTCGTCGGCAGTTTCGTTCCCATTTCGAGTCGATAGGGTTGAATCAAGTCCAGTGGACGAAGAAGCCCATAGAGTCCAGACAAGATGCGCAAATGATCCTGTGCGTAGCTAAAATCTTCCTCTCGAAAGGTCTCAAGCTCAAAACCAGTATAGACGTCCCCCTTGAAAGCCATCAGGGCTTGCTTTGAATTCTCTTGGGTGAAGGGAGGATTCCAATCCTGGTAACGCTGACCATTTAAGATAGCAAGATCGCGACTGATCGACATGAGGCTGCTCAATTTCTTTCCCGACAAGCGCTTGAGCTTGTTGATCAGCAATTGCGAATGATCCAAAAACTCAGGACAACTAAAGCGCCCCGTAAGCGGCGGGGTTTCAAAATCCAAGGTCTTGGCTGGCGAAATCACGGCTAGCATTTCGGAAAGACTCGAAAATCTCTCTTCAAAGATCAACTCTCAAACACCAATAAACCTAAAGAACGTTCGATTCCGAGCGATATCCAGCAAGCAAGTCTTCGCGATGGGCACCCGACGCATGTCGGCACCGAAACTTTAGGCATGAATCGGGGTAGGTAAACCTATCAGACTTTGGAGACCCACACCCGAGCCCCCTTTGAAAATGCCAAAGCGCAGCACTATCCTCGGAATAATCGCGCTGTTTTTGTTATTGATCGCGATACGGGAGAACGCATTCCCCGCGCCCTTGAGATCACCAATACCCTTTCACCTGAGACGGCTAGCCCCAACGAATCTAGACGTGGCAGAACAACTCTTAAGCACCAGCATCGCGGTCTCAAACCGGAGCAGTCGCCCCCTCTCTATCGGCCTCGTTTCAATTCCAAACGATCACCAAAACCCCACAATCAAGGCAAACGACCTCTCGGCAAGAGTCCGTGTGAATCTCGGCTTGTATTCAAGCCCCCAAGCCACCAACAAGATTGCGCCCCACCATACGATGAACTTCGCCCTTCCGGCCTTAGAAACAGAGGGAATTTCTGTCGTCGTTGCCTGGCATGCCCACCCAAACCGGCTCGAAGAACTGATTTCAACTGTCAAACGGAAGCTAAACCGGCTTCAGAACGTTTGCACCTTTGAGGTCGCCATCGAACCGGCGAAACAAAACTATTTTTATTTACGATCCCAATCATCGCCGCGATAGAAGCCAGCGCCAACACTCCATTTCCTCATCGATCAATATTTTTACTTTGCCTAATAAAGTGCTTTATGTAAAACAGACTCATGAGAGTACAAATCCTCAAGGCATCAGACTCGGCCAAAGATCTTGAAGCTCTCTATCGTTCGGCTCCCAAACAATTCAGTGAGGCATTCCCGACGGTCTACCGGGAGGCAGAGGCGTCGCCCCTCCTTGACGCCTGGCACGAACGACTTGCCTACGATCTCGCGGACACCCAACGAATCCAGACAAAAACTCCCTCCTGGAACGCGAAGGACATATATTTCACGCTTCTCCTCATCTTCATTGCCGGCACCTTCGCAAAGCTCCCACAATTCATTCCTGAACTGAATAGCGAGTTTTTCTATGCCCGCAATTTTCCTACGACCGTGATTGCCGCCGTCATGGCCTTTTTCCTCATCCAAAGGGGCTGTTCCCTGAAGACAATCGGCGTCTTAACGTCATCGGTAGTCCTGGGTCTGCTCTATCTTAACTTGATCCCGCCCACAGAGAACTCGGATACCAGTTTACTCGCCTGTCTTCATCTCCCCTTCGCTTTTTGGTCTCTCACCGGAATCGCGTTCCTAGGCGGCAAGTGGAACGATCAGAGTGGACGAATGAATTACATTCGTTACAACGGAGAACTCATCATCTTCACCACCGTGATCGTGATCGGCGGCATGGTTCTTACCGGAATCACCTTCGCCTTATTCAATTTGATCGGCCTCCGCATCGAGGAGGCCTATCTGAACAGCGTTGGGCACTACGGCGGCGTTGGAGCTCCCTTGGTTGCTACTTTGCTTATCACGCGGATTATTGGAGAACGCCTCCGCATCGCACCGCTACTCGCAAAATTGTTCACGCCCTTATTCCTACTCATGACCAGCGCCTACCTGGTCACGATGTTAGTCAAACAACAAAGCCCGTTTACCAACCGCGAGTTTCTCATCGCTTTCAACGGACTCCTCCTCATCGTCCTGGGCCTGTGCGTGTTTTCTATTTCAGAGCGAGGAAAACAGAAAGCACGAGGTCCACTAGACTACATGAACATCTCTTTGGTAAGCGTAACCCTCGCAGTCGACTTGATCGCATTGGCCGCCATTCTGTTTCGCCTCACGTCCTATGGATTTACCCCCAATCGAATCGCCGTTCTCGGAGCCAATATCTTGGCCTTCTGCCATTTGGCGGGGATCCTCGTTCGCTATATCCAGTTCTTACGCAAAACAAATAGCTTCGAAAGCCTCGAGCTTTGGATCGTACGCTTTCTGCCTGCTTATACCTGCTGGGCACTAATCGTCGCGATCGTGCTTCCGGTTCTTTCACGATTCAAGTGACGCCCCCACTCCAATTCGGTCAACCGTTCGGCCTCCCGATGCTAGACCGTGAGAAGCAATCGAATCCCTCTTGAAAGCATCGGGTCCATCTTTGGAGAGCACCAAGCGACACTGACCGCGTAGCCTTCCTGGGGATAGGCCTCTGCCGTCGGGATATACCACGGGCCACCATCTCCATAGGCAGCACAGGCGACAAAGCGGTCTGGGGCCGATGCTTGGGCTCTCAGTTGGTATTCAACAAAACTCTCTGCTGGCAAATGAAGCAAGCTGACTCGATTGACATGCAGAGCACTCAGGGTGATTGGAATCCCCGCTCGCACACGATGCAGCCACGCTAAAGCGTATGAAGGACGATTGCGCGCTACCACCGGGAGGCTCCGATTAGAAATCTGTTCCATTAGTGCCACCTCATCGATCGCTTCGTTAAGGGGTGGATGAATGTCTGTAGTATGCCAATTCACAGATTCGATCGCTTCTGGTTCAAGCTGAGTCTCAGCCCCCAAAATACTCTGTAGCATTCGGTCTCTCAACACCTGGCGCATTTCTTTGGAGCCATCGTTGTATTTGCCGGCCCCGATATTTCCTCCACAACCGTTAAAGTAAAGATGAACGCAATCAGGCTCCGCGGCCTGCTTTAGGCGTCGAGCAAGGCCACAAAAATCCGCACTCACCCGACCGTCGCCATAGTAGCTCATTGGATGGCAGGCATAGAAATGACTCGCCACGACTTTCTCATCGCCATCGTAGAATGCGACAGTCTTTAGCATTGGATCAATCAAGCCCTCAGGATAGCGCCGATGATGAAGCGATCGGGAGCTGCTTCCTCGTTGAGACACAAGCTTGCCGTCCAGTCCAATAATGCGCCTATTCGCAGCAACCTTGTGTACGGCGTTCTGCGCGGAAGCGATATGGGTAATGGATCTGGTATTGTGTCGTGCATGAGCGACTGATTGTCGCGCTGAGCGTAGACAGGCATCGAAAAAACCCGGTTCGACGATATGGGGGAGATCGCCCTGTTTCTCAACAATCCCTTCGGCATCAAGACAGGCAAAGGGAGCGTTATGTTGGTGCACACAATGCACCGTCACTCGATCGATCGTGGTATCGGCTGCGGCGGCTAAAGCCTGCCGCCACTCGAGATGAGCAGCGTTCAGCAACCCGGTCCAATCGACGACACAGACGACTATCGGTTGCCCGGCTCCGAGAAGGACATACCCGATCGCTTCCAGTGGGTCATCAACCCCTTCAACGGGTTTTATCCATCCTCCACAAAGGGAATGGCCCATTGGGGGTGTGACATCAAAACGAAAGGTTCCGATCCGCCACTTCTGTTCGCTTCCAGCGCCTCGTAAAATAGCGGGGGCCAAAATCCCTGCGCCCAGAGCCGACTCTTTTAGAAACTGCCGCCGATTCAGTTCAGATTGAAGCATCCCCTATCTGTACCTAGCCCCTCACTTTCAGTCGAGGTCATTTAGTCATGAGGCGAAGAGGTCCACTGCTCGATCTATTTATTGGCAAATCCCACGACCGTACATTAGCTTCATCAGCATGACAAAAACTGAAGTTCTCGCCCTCCTAAAGGCCAACACGAACGAGCGAGGTCTCGCGAATTGGAATAAATTGGGAGCCGATACCGGAGGGCTCAAGAGCTATGGAATCGGCCTCACCGAACTTCGAAAACTTGCCAAGAAGATCGGCAAGGACCACAAACTCGCCTTACAGCTTTGGGGAACCAAGAATCATGATGCCAAGGTAGTCGGACTGCTCATCGATGAGCCGAAACTAATCACCCGCGAACAGGCTGAGACACAGGTAGAAGACGTTGACGCCGGTTTACTCTCGCACGTTTTCAGCTCTTGTGATGCGATGCTTCCGAAGACGGCGTTCGCCTTCGAACTCGCGAACGACTGGATGCATAACAAAGATGCCGTCAGACGCCGTTGTGGCTTCGGACTTCTCTACGAACTCTCCAAGAAACCCAAACACAAGGAAATGACCGACGACTACTGTCTAGAGCGGATCGAACACATCGACAAAGCCATCGAGAAGGAAGAATGTTCGGTGCGATTATCGATGGCCTGCGCCTTAATGGGACTCGGAAAACGCAACAAGAAGCTCAACCGTGCAGGGATCAAAGTCGCCAAACGTCTCGGCCCTATTGACTACAATTCCGACGAATCCAATTGCGAACCGTTTGACGTGCTCAAGCATCTTACCAGCGACTACCTCAAAGAAAAACTCGGTGTTTAATGTTTCATGTTAAACAGATCTAAAAAGAGCATCATCCATCTCTTGGGATTCATCGCTTTTTTCGCAATAGCTTTACAGATCGCCATCAATCTACGAAACATAGCACCTCAAGGGACAAGATTGCTTTTTGATGGAAAAGCGTTAGACACCTGGTTCTACGGACGTGGATAAAGCAGTGCATTCACCGACCGGGTCGTAGCAATCAATACGATTGGTACAAACGCAGTCCCCTACCTTATTCAAAAGCTCCTTAAAAGAGATTCCCGTTGGGATAAGTTTCGCCAACGGCTTTACACCAAGCTCCCCGGAGGAATTCGTCTCCGATTCACCCGTCCCCCGACTGCCTACGAAGTAAATCTCGAAGCATTGATCTTTCTTTCACAAGGCAAAGATAAATTGAATCCATTTTCGGAGGAACTCCTTGAGACGACCTTCAAAATCAACTCACCTCGCCTACAGACCGTTGCATTCAACATCTTTGAATCACTTACAGGCAACCTCGCAAATCAGGACCAGGCAGCCGCCTTCTATAAAAAGGGAATTAATCATTCCGATTTCAGCATTCGACTAGCTTCAGCTCTAAAATTGGCTGAAATTTCTCCCGCGGCAACGAATGGACTTCCCATTCTGGTAGCGGCACTAACAAAGCACGCACATCTCGCTGGAACGACTCACCTACCTGACGTCTCATCTCAAGAAAATCAACAAAGAATTCTCAACGCACTTCAGAGAATCTCACCAAGCGAAGCAGCACCGTTCCTCCACCTCAGTATTCACAGCGACGAAGTCGGCCCTGGAAAATTCAAAGGAGAGTCAGAATCCCACGAGTGACTGTAACTGGATTGAAAGGCTCCGATTTCCAAAACTTCCTTACCGAGCGAGTATAGGCTTCAACCCAGCCGCCCACCGAATTGCTTCGACGATATGCTGCCGCGCAAATTGGGTCGAGAGCGATCGGATATCGTGACCGAGCTCCGTATAGAAAAATCGCCCACCACCGTTGGTGTGCAGCCACGAAATTGGATGATCCGCACCCATGGCCTTACCACCTCGATCTTGAAAGAGAGCTCTCACTGGTTCATAGCTCGATTCATCAACTCGCAACAAGACTTGGAATCCTTCAAGCCCCGAAACCGATCGGTCGTGGTTTGTCCAATCTGCGGAATAAAGAAACTCCATCCCATGACCACGCACGGTAGGATGATCTTTGGCGGCAGGATCGACAATCACCTTTGCTTCAAGAAACTCTGAATCGCTATCAAAGTCACATCCCGCAAGTTGGTTAAACCAATCCCATTTTGTTTGCCGAACGAGGGCTGCGTGCAAAGCGACGATTCCACCACCCGCTTCATACCATTGCTCAATCTTACCTCGTTGGCTCTCGTTGAGGATAGCCGTCATTTCGGTACAATTGTTCAAGACGAGAACTTTATAACGATCAATGATTTTGACCAAATCGTCCGAATTCTCAGTCACGTCCACCTGAAGTTGAAGATCCGATGATCGACGGGCCAGCCAACCGCTCAAGGCCGGAACCTCCGGATGCCGATACCAACCGGTTCCCGAGAAAACGAGCACAGTTCCTATGTTCTTAGGACTGCGATCCGGTTTGGCTGCGGTATCCGCAGCCGCAACACGAATTCCCTCTCCGGCACTGGATCCGAGAACGAGGAGTGCGATGATAAATCGACGTGCGTAGGAAAAATACTGCATAGCTATGAATTCACGAATCGAAACGTTTTAGTGAGTCGTAATTACTACTAAGCCATATCCGCACGGACCCGCATTCGTCAACACGCGAAATACTGGAAGACCACCTAAAAAATCCGCATCTCGCTCAGAAACATGCGCCTTATCACCTTTCATCAATCCCCTTCTTGAAAGAACTTGAGAGATCGAAGAGGCTCTTGTTTCGTGTCCGCTCGTCTGATATTACTCGCATTTCTTCTCAGTGCACCGGTTCTCTGGGCCGATTTCTGGCGCTGCCACATAATTGATCCCGACCCGCAAAACCACGGGCCCGACGGCGTTACCATCCGGGATTTCAACCGTGATGGGCTCCCCGACCTCTTAGTCCCATTTGAGGAAGGGGGATACAGTCGGGTCTACTTCCACCCCGGATTCGAAGAAGCTCCCTATCAAAGCCGCTGGATGGCCATCGAATTTCCCTTTGGAGGCGAGGACAACGGAGCGGGCGATCTCGATGGGGATGGTCATATTGACCTCGTGATCAATGGAGGCCACGTGTTCTTCAATCCTGGTCCCGACGCTTATCAGAACGCCTCAAACTGGACCCAAATGAGCTTATTCAAGCAACAAGCCCGCGTTCCTGTGGTCCGAGATATTGACTTAGATGGCGCCCCTGACTTGCTCGTCAATGGAGCCACCCTCTATCGAGCTCCCAAGAAGGGCAAACGCTCGGCCAGCAACTGGACGGTGCACACAATCGCAGAAACACGTTGGCCGATGAACGCTCTCTTCTATGATATGGATTTTGATGGCGACGAAGATCTCGTCGTCGCCGACCGAAACGGGCACGGCACCGTCTGGTTCGAGTCACCATCGGGCGATAAACGAAGCCGCTGGAAACGCCACGTGGTTGATTCAGACAACAATATCAGTTTCATGAAGATCGCCGATATCGACAACGACGGCCTCAAGGACCTGATCACGACGACGAAGAGCGAACGCTCGATCACGCTATTTCGTCGGATCAATAAGAGGATTCCTGCCGAATTCGAAACCATTGCCATCCCTCAGGTCACTGGCGATTTCCCGAAAGGCGTGAACGCTTTCGATTACGACGAAGATGGCAATCAAGAGCTTTTCGTCCTTGCCAAAGGACAGGGTGAATGGATGGCCAAGTGCGTTCCAGCGCCCAATGGGCTCGATCTAAGGACGAGCGATCTCAAAATCAGCGGTTACCAATCACGTCTGAAGATGGACGACGCCATTCACGCGGACATGGATGGGGACGGCGATATGGATATCGTGACGACCGACGAAAATGGTGGATGGGGCGTCCTTTGGTTCGAGAACCCTGTCCGATCCCCTCCTCCCCTAGAGCCTTCCAAGAGATCAATCGAAGGCTATCAAATCGGCGAACTCCTCCACCGAGACGACTTTCAGCATGGAACAGAAAACTGGGCCATCGAGCAAATGCAAGGCGGCAAAACATTCAATAGCAAAGGCGTCATGGAAATCGATGACGCCAAAGGATGCACCGTGTGGTATCGTAAGGTATTAACGGCACCCTTACTCATCGAATTTGACGTCAAGATGATTGATACCGGAGGACCAAATGACAGGGTTAGTGACTTGAACAGCTTCACGATGGCTATCGATCCCAAAGCTCCAGGGGATCTATTCTCCAATGCCTCCACTCGCGACGGCTCGTTCAAAACCTACCATGGCCTCAAACTTTATTACGTCGGATTCGGCGCCAACAACAACCGGACGGCTAGATTTCGTCGCTATGTTGGTGATGGCACTCGCCCCTTGCTTCCTCAGCACGATTTGAAACGCAGCCATCTTCCGAACCAATGGCGGCGGGTGCAGATTCTCTCAACGAACGGGGAGTTTAAATACCTTATTGATAGCGAACGGGTCTTCGATATTCAAGATCCGGAACCCTACTTATCAGGGTGGTTCGGTTTTCGTACAGTTCGAAATCACATGGCAATCGACCGCTTTCGTGTGTGGCATCTCACTAAAGAATAACGATCCAAGCGACAACGAAACACAGGCATTCGGCCTCCCTACCGTCATATTGACAAGATGACAAGTTCCTCCGGGTTCGCAGTGGAATGAAATACTTGCGAAGAACTGTGTCCCGAGGCGCCGACTCGCGAAGCGGGACGGAATGCCTACCACGCTCAGCTAGGAAAACGACCTGTTTTCCGATGTTTTCGCTCTCGGCTAGAACGGCTCGCGAGGACGCTCTCCCCACCTCTGAAAGACTCCTATCATCTTGCCCCTTTCATCAGTTGCAATCTGGTTCCACTCGTTTTGTTGAAAAACCAGATGACCGTCATCAAGTCATTGCAAATGAATTCAGGTCGAACGATTCAGGTGTTCGATCATGAAACCCTCACCTACCCGATCACCGCCTTGTTTAGCGGTTTTCAGATGTTGGTTCAGCGAAACTAAAATCCACGATCATCGGCAAATGATCGTACTCACCCTGCCGACCAGCAAAGGCACCGTCGGATCTCAGAATGCCAAATCGCTTTCGTAGATCGCTCGATAGCGATTCCGCATCCAGCACAAAGGCAGCCTCAACCCCGAGGACACTGTCGGTATAAAGAATGCGATCAAGCGCTCCTGGTGGATAAGGCAAGGTGTCATTTCTCCAGGTATAAAAGGCCTTTCCCTGACCGTTGATACTCGGAGAAAGGTCAATCAACTCACTCCCATCCCAGTCGGGCCCCGGTGGAGAAGACTCCCCTCTGCTGTCGTCATGGGTGTTGCCAGAAATCAACAGACGCAAATGATTCAGATCGTCACCGACATTGCCATGGTAAACATTGAAATCACCTGCGATGACAATGGGAGTCCTCACGGGCACATCAATATCCCCACCGGCACTTCGAAGGTCCTCGAGCCGTTCGAGAATCGATTCCGCATGCCGTTCACGCATTCGAATATTCGCCTCACCACTGCGACTTCGAAAATGAGCCGTTATCAAGAAAAGATCCGTATCGAAATCCTCCTCTGGTAGATCGACCAAACAGAGAGCCTGACCGTAGTGAAACTCGGGCATCTCGGGCAACGGAAAGTGGATAACGCGATCTCCTCGCTTTTGCTTTAAAGGATAGCGGCTCGCAATCACAACATCCACCGCTCGGTGCACGTGCCAATCCTGTCCCTTCGACAAGGGAAGCTCGCGATTGAGCAGTTCCAGAATCGCAGTGTTTTCCCGCAACGGCCAAATCTCCTGCAAACAAAGTACATCAGGTCTCAATGCACGGAGAACCCGCCCAAAGCGGCCTACCCGAGCGCCAGCTTCTTCACCTTCGGGATTAGGCATGGTCGCCGGAAACAAGGAACCCGCTTTGACGTTCCAGCTCATGATTCGAAGGGTCCTTGTGGCGGTCGACTGCCTCGTGAGGTCCGTCGAGCCCAGGGTAAGACGATCGGATTCGACCAGGAATTCGGTCGCTTCCAACGCCGTGAGTCCCAAGACAAGCCCAAGGACTAGGCCATGAACAACGCTTCTCCAGGATCTCATTTGAGTTCTCTTCATATCCTTTGCATCACACCAGTATCAATCACTGCCTGACCTACATTCAAGCAAGCCCCTGACAACCATCCAGTCAGTGAAGCGCTCGATCCAACGATCACTAGGTAAGTTCTGACGCCGCATTCCGAACCCATGTCCTCCGGTCGAGTATAAATGTAGTTCGGCCGAATGACCGGCAGAGATCCAGTCCTGATATATCTCAACACTTTCAGGAGCAAGATCCAAGGGATCATCGCTCGCGGCAAGGGCAAACAATGGCGGGACATCCCGAGGCACACCCGAGCCCTTGTTCGCCCAACTATAAGCCAGATAGATTGGAGCAATGAAGTCGGGCCGGGAATTATCCTGATAATTGAAAGCCACAGAAGCAGTAACGGTTCCCCCAGCCGAAAACCCTAGCATCCCGATTCTTGATGGATTGAGAGAGTATTCCGCAGCGTTTTTTCTAACCCAACTTACTGCCGCCAAGCCATCGGCCATCGCCAAATCGACAACAGGCGCAACGACCGCCGCCAGATTCCGCTGCCTCGCCACATCTCGGGTTGGGTCCTCGCTCTGACATTGAACGAGACGGTACTTGAGGACAAAACACGTGATTCCTCGCTTAGTCAAAGCTCGGGCCACGTCAATACCTTCGCTGTCAATGGACAAGGCATGAAAGGCACCACCAGGACAGATGATCACCGATGTCCCATTCGCCAGTGTTGGATCAGGTAGGAAAACACTCAGCGTTGGGTCCGTGACGTTGTAGATGATTCGCGTGTCCCAAAGATTGCTGGTGCTTTCAGCCTCGGACAGCGACCAATCTTCTGAGCCAGGGGCTATTCCGGGATAGAGTCTAAGGGTCTCAGCATTTCGCATGCGCGACAAACAAACTTATCGACGAACGAAAAGCAACTCTGGAAGTTCGTATCATCCACTTGATGCCCACTTCGTCAATGACAGCAGGGAAGAGTCGAACTCAATCATCCAACACCGAATCTTATTCCCCTTTAGATCGCAGGGTCTAAAACACCCAAGGTCTGGCCTGTTTGATCACAAAATCACCATCGCTTGTTACTTTGTATTCGATTTCCATGGCAAACCGATCTTGTTTGCTATGCCCGTAGAGCTCCCTAAACCCTTCGTGAATAATGGTGAGTCCTGCCCGCAACTCTTTCAAATAAGGTTCCCCTAGAATCAGCTCATCCCGAGATACCTCACTCGATCGCCTCACGACCTCATGCCCATCTTTTTCAAACCAGGCTAGCAAGATCTCTTCAGGAGAGGATTCCGCATTGGGATTGGTTACCAGATCCTCCCCCACCTGCGTATTGACGTAGTAGTTGCCGTACGTCTCGTAGAGAATATCGTCAGTCACGGCCACACCGTTGGCTTTCTCGCCTTCATAGTTAGGATGCAGGAGTACTCCCATGGCCGCCAACTTATGATCGATTCGATAAAAATCCCGTTCTTCAAAGGCTCGGAAATTCCACAAACTGGCAAATACTTGTTGAATTGTTTTCGACAATTTCCCTTCGTCGGCTTTGTGAGTAAAGGAATCGTAAAGTCCCGCCCCACTAAACCCGGGAAGATCCTCGTTATTTGTGCTCGAACGACAGCGGATGGAAGTCCCCTCCGGAAACGATGCTCTGACCTTCGTCAGGGCATTCTCCATCCACGAAGGCACCGAGGCTTTCCGAATCTTCTTGCGAAGTGCCTTGAGAGCTTTGTCGAGTTGCTCCGAATCCGTTCGAGCTGACGATTGGGCCAAGAGCTCATCCACGACCGCATACAGGTCATTGTGTTTCATGAATTCATCATAGAAGTAAAAGGGAACGGCGAATCCGTCCGGAACGGATCCCTGAGGCAGATCAAGTTTGTGCATAGCAGCCACGTTGGATGCTTTGACGCCAAAGGCTTCGGAATCCGAGAATTTCAATTCCGAAAGCGGGAGAATTTTCGTGTGACTCAAATCGCGAAGAGGACTCTGGGGTTCGCTGGGACGGAGTTTTTCGAAATGCCGATCCACCTCAACTTGGCTTGCCTCACGCAGGTAGTAAACACGAGGAGTCACTCGAAGACTCACCCACTTACCGATGAGACTCGCAATTCCTTCCGTCTCTGAGGCCTCTTTGATGTAGGCATTAGGGATCTTGTCTTGGACGGCCCGAAGATTCACATGCGATAAGGGCGTTTGTCTCGTTTCAGTGATCACCCCAGCCACGCGTGGCATCTGATTCGGCAAGGTCTTGTAGATCACGATATCTCGAGGCGACGGACGCGCATCGTTTCCCATGACTCGAAGACGACCAAAGGACTCAGCCTGATTCAGTGGGAGGTAGTAGATATCTAAATCTCTGTCTGAGTGCACAGCTAGCTTCGCCTCACGGTACTTCTCCTTGTCGAGCTCATACTGTCGGATGTTTCCTTCCAAAGGATGAAAAGCGACTTTGTTAGCAAGAATTGGCATCTTCGCTGTCAGAGCCCCAATGAACATGGATATCTCTTCGAAGGTGTAGGAATCATTTGGTTCGAAATCCACTGTATAGAGGCCATTGGAACCGTCGGGCGCTATCAATCGCGGAAAGTATGTTATTGCGCCTCGAGCCACTTCTCGGCGGTCGATACCAACTAGAGGCATGAATCGCGGATGGGCACGATGGTTATTGGTGTTCATAAAATAGACCCGCTCATGTGGCTCCCCGGTATTTTCCAAGACGAACTTAACGAACTCCAGCCCCGCAAGATATCCGTCGCGCATCACATCGGGCCCTTGATAGGAAAACTTCTCGAAGGTCGCACGGTCCGGAATCTTATCGATTCCCAGATCCTCACTCATATCCGCTGGTTCAATACGTTCTCTCGGTTCCTGATTAAAGCCGCGACCGCCTCGCTGGGCCAGGGCAGATTGGGGCGCGGCAAACGAAGCGAAGAATACAAGGGCGAGGCAGGTCAGCGAGAAAGGGCGCAATTCACAACAGGATTTTAGATTTTTCATCTCGATCTCAAGGTTATCAGTCAGAATTAGCAGCAAATCGATCCAGAAGGCATCTGGGAATCCACGCGCTATACCCCAACAAGACGAGTTGAAAGCGGCCTTGGTTACGGGAATATCCAGCCTGAGAGAGGCGAAGCATCCCGGCCTCAAAACTCGAACATCAGCGTTACAGCGACGAGGAGCACTCTATTCTGAGCGATTCTCAAGCAAGGTCCAACACTTAAGAAGGGATCGGGGGAGATGGAAACAACTTTTCCAAAGATTGCCTTTAGACGATATGGAAACACTACCGTCCCTTCGCAGATAACCAAACCATTCGCCGTGTTCTGGATCCCTAAAATGTGAAAAACTCCACTCGCAAACCGCATTGAAGCGTTGGTGCCAGAGCGAATCCTTTGTGACCTGAAATGCTATGAGGCTAGCGATCATCGCCTCATTATGAGGCCACCAAAACTTCATATCATGCCAGTATTCCTGCACCGGCTTCCCCTTCAAATCTCTAAAATAGTAAATCCCTCCACAGTCCTCATCCCAACCACGGCGCCACATCCAATCCAACATTTGTATCCCCCGTTTGATGAGTGCGTCATCCCGCCTCCACTGCCCCTCCGCCATCACAAACCATGCCGCCTCAATGGCATGTCCAGGATTCAGCAGGCGTCCATCAAAATGATCGATAATCTCGCCCTCGACACCAACAGTCTCCATCACGACCTCCTCTTCGTCGTTAACGAACAAAGTTAGAATGTCATTTAGGCACCGGTCGATGGAACTTTCGATCACTAGAGAATCGCCAAGGTTTTTCCGGAGTTCCTGAGCCGTCACCAATCCGATCATCGCCGGACCAAGCCCAATACTAGGTCGTGTGGCCGTAAATTTGGGAGGAATCATTCCCGGTGTGAAATGCCAACTCATGAACCGATCAAAGAGAAGCCGGGCTTTTTCTGCAGAGGAATCATCACCGCTTGCTTTGTGGTGAGCGGCATAGGCAATCGCCGCAAAGGATTCACTAAAGGCATATCGTCGTTTCCGAATCGGCGTCCCCTCGCGGGTCATGTGGAAAAAGAGCCGGCCATCAATATCATGGCAAAAGGCATCGAGAAACCGAAGTCCGATAGATCCCCAGTCGAGCCACTCTGAGCGCTGCTCGACGTCGTTGTAGAGGGTGAAGAGCATCCAGGCCATTCGCCCTTGGGCCCAGACCGATTTGTCGGTATCTAGGAGAGTTCCATCTCGATCAAGCGCTGAGAAGTAGCCTCCGAATTGGTCGTCAACACAGCGTGGAAACCAAAAGGGCAGGATATCCTTGAACAGAGTGTCGCTAAAGACTTGGCTTCGCTGTAGCCAATCCGGCTCGGTCGCATTCATCACCTCAGCCTTCCGTCACTGTTCTGTGCGATCATACGCAGCAAGATGCTGTTCGGAGGGCTGAACTTCCGATTCCTCACTTCGACTTCCCCAAACGAGTTTCGTCGAGAAAACCCCGGGCCAACCCCGTCCCCACATCGAGACGCCTCAATCTAATTCAGAGCAACCTCTCGGCGAACAAACGTTGGCACGTCCAGGTCCTCGCCATCATAAATCGTCGGAGCACTCTTCTCGAAACGCCCACGAGACACAGCCTCCAACTTAAGCATCCCTTGCTTCAACTTGTTCTTGATCCGCCGTTGCTGGTTGAAGGAGGGCTTCGATTGAGCGAAGAGTCGATCTGTGCGCCGATCTTCTGACGCCGGTGGAGGCGCCGTATACCGCGCAGAGGTTGAGGTAAAATCGGTATTCCGCTCGAAGAACGATGTCTCAATTTCAGAACCTTCAATCGGGACAGGAAAAGTAAACTCATCCATCGAAGGCGCATCGATTTTCAAGGACACGGACCGAGTCTTTCGATGCCACGATGCAATTAAAGTGAGGCCAACGCGATCGCCCATGGCGGGATTCGTTGACGCACCCACAACCAGACGAGCATTTCCCGCGTGCCGTCGAAGCCGTTCCATAATGCGATCCACCTCAGAAATCGAGAGCGATTCCCCACCAATAATATTCACTAGCAAAGCATCAGCGTCCTCGAGTTGATCATTCCCAGAGAGCAGCGGGTGAGCGAGTAAGCGTTCCACCACCTCACGCGAACGGTTCTCGCCATCGGCCTCAGCGACCGCAAAAGAACTCTTGGCATGCTTACTCTGAACCACCGACCTAAGGTCCTGAAAACTGACGTTGATTAGGCCTGATTTCTCGATCATTTGCCAAATTCCGCGAACCCCCTGCAGGAATGCTCGATTGATGATTTCGAACGTTTCCGGCAAACGAGTTCGTTCATCGACGATCTCCAGAAAGGTTTGGTTCGGCAATGAAATGACCGCATCGGATGCGACCAAGAGCTGGCTAAGCGCGAGCTCAGCCCTTTGGCTCCGTTGTTGCCCTTCAAAATCAAATGGCAAGGACACAAACGAGAGAACCAAGGCGCCCACTTCGCGAGCCTGCCGTGCCAAAACCGGCAAGGCGCCACTCCCTGTTCCCCCACCGAGTCCGCCAAGGAAAATAATCAGATCGGAGTCACTAAATTTCTCGACCAACGACTTCTGCTCAGCCTCAGCACTAGCCCGCCCTAGCTCCGGATCCCCTCCAGCACTCAGACCTCGAAGGAGGTCCTGTCCCAGTTGGAGTTTCTGCGCCTTCACAATATCTTGAAGCCCTCGAGCATCGCTATTAAGCGCCCAGAATTCGACTCCAGGCATTACCTCACCAGCAAGCAGATCGGCAGCACGGCAACCAGCATCACCAACACCGATCACCTTGACCGAAAGTTGCCTCTCAGCCGCTGGGTTTCCCGCCGATTGATTCATTGATTCATTCATTCTCTTCGCCTCTCTAGCCAATTTTTAGCATCTCTCGAATCGTCCGACCAAAGCCCCGATTGTGAACGCGCCGATCTTTTTGTTTCAGCAACTCAAACACACCAAATTTCGCCAACCCGATTCCCACGGCAAACTCAGGCTGCTCAAGCACCGACTTAGGGCCATTCACATTTTGAGCGGTTCCAATCGATGCGGGCACACCAAACACGTGTTCAGCCAATCCCAAGATATCTTGAATTCGAGCGCCTCCCCCAGTCACAACTACGCCAGAACGAACCAGGTCGAGACACCCTGCTTCGATCAGTTCCGACTCGATCAGTTTCAGTGATTCCGAAACTCTCAGGGACATGATTCTTCCCAAGTGCTCCATATTGATTGTCTTATCAGGCATCGTGATCCGGTCTGGGATCTTAACGGTCTGACCTCTGAAGTGATCTCCCCCAAGGGCTGAACCATGAGCGATTTTCAACTGTTCTGCCCGACCCAGCGGAACCTTCAAACCGAAAGCCAAGTCATTAGAAATATGATCGCCCCCCACCGGGAGAACACCGGAATGTTTGACGAGTCCGTTGCAGCATACGGCATACTCAAGGGTCCCTCCTCCATAATCGATCACTAAGGTCCCGAGCTCCTTCTGCTGGGGTGTTAGCACGGAGAGCACACCGGCCAAGCCACTAAAAACAACATCCTCCACGTCAACCCGAAGCCCCTTCACGACTCGAATCGAGTTCTGCAAGCGATTTGCTTGCCCGTGGACAACATGAAGATCGACTCCAATCTTAGCCCCGAGCAATCCGATGGGGTTTTGGATTCCAGACTGATCATCTACCGAAAAATGCTGCCGCACGACATGAATCACATGATGATCGTTTGGCAAATTCACCGCCTTGGCATTTCGCACGACATCCCGCACATCATCCTCAGTGATATCACGATCCGCTGAGACAACCGGATGTGTTCCTGAGTTAATAAAACCGCGGACATGACCGCCGGAAACGCCGAGATACACGCTACGAATTTCTTCATCGGCCATTTGTTCGGCTTCAGAAAGAGCCAACCGAACATCCTCTGAAGTGAGATCGGCATTTACGATTTCTCCCTTGCGGACCCCACGAGACTTCGCCTGCCCTATCCCAATGATATTGGGAACATTCGATGCGCCTATCTCCGCGACAATCGCAGTCACCTGCGAGGTCCCGATATCAAGGCCGGTAACTATTTCTCTATTGGCAAACATCATGTCTCAGTTCTCCTCACGATCTGCGGTTCTTGCTGCCCCTCTGGCAGGCTTCGGCTTTTTTGGACCCACTTAAAAGGGTGATTGTTCTTCATCGATAGATCCAGATTCACAAGCCGCATTTCCTTGCGACTCGCCTCATCCAACATCAACTCCCAACGACGAAATTGGCCAGGCAGTTCATCTTTACCAAACACCACCTCTTGTTGATCTGAGGTGTGAGCAACGACTACACCCGTTCGCGAAATATCAACGGAACGAATTTTCACACGTTCCTTCATGCTCGATGCTTGAAACGCCAAGTAGGTCTTGATCGCGTGATCGACTTGACGGGAATTCGCCATTTTCCCAGGCACCAGACCGAGTCCTGTGAGCCCAGTTAATTCAGGCAATTGCATCCAAAAATCTGCCTGATCCAAGTCGATCCCGTCCGCCGCTTGCGGCGTGAGCACAAATCCAAATTCATCGATCATGTAAGGCTTCATCACAATCCGAGAAGTTCCAGGACTAAGAAAATAGGCTTTAAACACCGGACGACGCTCTTTAATTCTAACGTGGAGCCGATCTGGCAACACTCGCTCGACCGCAACGCTGTAAATCATGGGCACCATTTCCAGATTTCGCTTGATCTGAGCCAAATCCAAATCGAGCACATTGTCCCCCGAATGAACGCCAGCCCACTGGAGCACCTGGTCGGCCTTAAGGCGGCCGTTCGTCTCTAACTTAAAACGTCGCAGAGCAAAGGAGCTGTTCTCCAGCAGAAACACATCCACCGCCAGCCGCACCCCCTTCCAACCTGCCCAAGATAGTACGGCGACACTGAAAATCAGCGCCAATGAGCGACCAAGCACGCTCAGACGTTGGTACCAAACAAGTCGACGCCGAGCCTTCACATCCAGGCGAACTTTCGTGGGCTTCTTTTTTTTCGGCTTCGGCTTTGCGTTCTTATTAAAAAACCACATGACTATTGAGAATTTGACCCTCTTGTTGCCGCTCTATCGATGGCCAACTTCGCGAGACGGTGACAAAGATCCGGGAACGACTCACCTCGAGCCGCGGCTGATTTGGGAAGCAACGATGTCGCCGTCATTCCAGGAAGCGTATTGACCTCAAGAACAAAAAGCTCTGAGTCGCGCACGATGAGATCAACCCGCGCATACATTCCCCCACCAATTGCCTGTAGCGCCTTCTTGGCAGCATCTTCAATGGAGGCCGTCAGCTCGTCGGAGAAGGACGCAGGACAAAGATACTCGGTCGCTCCGCTCGTGTACTTATTGTGATAATCGTAGTAACCACTCTTCGGTCGCACCTCGACGATTGGGAGGGCCTCATCATCGACGATTCCAACGGTGATCTCTCGCCCCTTGACAAAAACCTCTACCAGCGCCTGCTCTCCGAAGGTCAAGGCCCGGGCTAGGTCAGCCTCCCAGTTTTCAAGGGTTTCGATCACTTCGACCCCCACACTTGAACCTTGGCAGGATGGTTTCAGCACGAAAGGAAGCTCAAACCCAGCTGGAACGCTTCGTTGACGGGCGTCACAGATTGCAAACGGAGCGGTAGGAATTCCATGATCGATGAAGGCCTGTTTCGACTTCACCTTGTCAAATGCCAAAGCACTCGCGGCAGCTCCACATCCAGTATACGGCACACCTAGGGGATCGAGCTCACCCTGCAACGTGCCGTCCTCCCCGTAGGTTCCATGAAGTGCGAGAAACACCACATCCACCTTTTCCGGCAAGCGCCACGATCCCGGGACAGGGTCGAGAGGTGTCACTCGGTGCCCTAGTGAACGAAGGGCCGCAACGACCGCCTCGCCCGACTGCAATGAGACCTCACGTTCCTGCGAAGGGCCGCCAAGCATCACCGTAATGTCCCAGAGTTCACTCATTCTCCACCAACAATCTGAACCTCCGTCTTCAGCGCGATTCCTTTTCCTTGTCGAGCCCGCTGCTTGACCAGGTCGATCAATTTCAAGACATCGTCAGCCGTCGCTGTACCATCATTCACAATGAAATTGCCATGTACATCAGAAACCGCTGCCCCTCCAACACGGGTGCCCTTAAGACCAAGTTCGTCAATCAGTTTCCCTGCAGGCATCGGACCAGGGTTTTTGAAAATACAGCCCGCACTAGGTGCAGCCGGTTGCGTTCCCCAACGTTTGGAACTGAACTGATTCATCCGCTCCTTGACATCACCAACCGTCGAAGGCTGGCCTTTGAGCACGGCTTCAATGGCAAGGTGATTCTTCAATAAGGGACAGCCCCGATACTCCACATAGAGATCACTCGCAGGCCGTTCATGAACCTGTCTCTTATACACATCTGACGCTGCCGACGAGCGATCTAGTGTAGAT
>OJGU01000593.1_pt1 | contig 19600 bp, 10 predicted proteins | sample 1594741 | NCBI WGS metagenome assembly OJGU01 (sample SAMN05416841, study PRJEB24817) | seawater metagenome | isolation source: Sea water | place: Canada:Atlantic | collected 2013-07
CGCCCCTCAAGGTCCCCAAGGTCGACGACCAAATGGTCGCAGAGGACGATAAAGTTACACCTTCACTAAAACCTCATTAACGCGCTGCTCGAGCTAGGTTTTGCCTGGCTCGAGCTTTTTCGCGAAACTCCACCCCTAAGAAGGTTTTTAATTACTTCACTAGCACCCTCCAGCCACACCACCAAAAGTTAGAGAGCGACACTCAAGCGACAGAGCCAACCTGCCTCGTAATCCGCCGCCAGACAGAGAGAACGACTAAAAACAAACCGCATATCAAGGCATAGGATTTCGGTTCAGGCACGACCGTGATTTCCAGGCTCCAACTCTCTAGATTCACCTCACCCCCAGAACTAACATCAGCAAGGAACAGGCTCCAGTCTCCATCAGCAGCAAGCCCGTTGAAAGAATCCAATCCAGCATTGCGAGTCGCTGCATCAAACGAAGCGCCACTCGATTCGGGATGAATACTCCGACCGTCTGGAATCCATTCTCCTGTGAGAGGTGCCCCCACCGCAGGCGTTGTCGTAGCCTGATACGAATGGATTCCAGACGGCGCCCCCTCGCTGAGCATGATATCGAGCCCACTATCAAAATATCCATCGCTATTTGAAGCGCTTAAGCCAGGACGATTCAACAACACGGACATTTCCGTTCCATAACTCAGATACCCGTAGAGATCACCATTGAAGTCACCACTGATGTTTAACCCAACTCTGATTGACGAAATAACAGATCCAGGACTCCCAAAAGAAATCGTTCGAATATCAACAGCCCCAGAATAATTCCCGTCAGGAATCGCAAGTGTTTCCGACCCAGAGAAGGTATCGAAGGTCGACAACTGCACAGACGCACCGAAGAGCGCTCCGTTTGAGACAAGAATCAAAGCGATGCACAATAGGTGCTTCAACAAAGATGGGATCAACATTTGAGAGAGGCTTTTCATTGAGTGGCTAATAGAACGTTAATAATCTTCATCGAATCGAGATATCTATTCAAAGAACGTACGATAGAACCGTGAAGCAGCCCCAGAGGGATCAGTAAACTCGAATTCGCCATGGTCTCCTACGGTAGCTGTACCAAGATCCGACCAAGTAATCGGCGCAACCAGACTCTCTGTGAATTGCACCTTGTAGGTAACCCCAGGAATGCCAAAACCGGTAATCTTGAAATTGCCCCCTCCAAGGTTGCTGACAGTGGCAATGTTGCGTGAGAGCTCTCGATCATCGGCAATACTGACAGAAACGGTCCCAATGACACTCGCCAAGCCATCGCTCAGCGTATACTCAAACGATCCAGATCCAGCACCCGCAACTGTTTCATAGACAACCCAGCCATCAACGATTCTCACTTCTGATCCTACTGGTAAGGCAGAACCTACAGCCGTGAGGGACAAACCTACCGTGTCTGGATCTGAATCATTACTCAAGAGATCCGTTTTCGCTACCTTCACACTACGCGTCCCCCGCTCGATCATGTCCGCCCCAGAAACCGGAGGATCGTTGACGGCAGTGATTGAAATCGTGGAACTGACACCGGAAGAGTCATCATCGCCATCGTTAACGACCCATGAGACAGTTCGATCCGCAACCGTAGGATTATCCGAGGTATTACTATAAGTAACGGCCTCCAGAACTGACTCATAGACAGATTTCGTCCCGGCCCCACTCAACGACAGAACGCCAGTAGCTTGCGTATAGGTTCCACTGATGAAGAGGTTAACAATCTGGAGTCCACTGGTATAGCCGGCGGCATACGCCTTGCTGCCATCAGACGACAACACCACATCGTAAATCAGACCAGTTCCATCATGATTGCCGACGAGACTGGGACTGGAAGGACTGCTGACATCAATAACTTGAATACCACCAACGCGATCCGCCACAAAAGCAGATGTCCCATCAGCCGAAAGCCGAACGGCGTAGCTACTCCCCGGGGTATCAAGAGTCCCCGAGAGACTGGGACTCGCGGGAGTAGCGATATTAATAATCTGGAGGCCTTCCTTGTCATCCGCAACGAAGGCCGTATTCCCATCCGATGAGAGAGCCACGTCGAAGGCACTTCCTGGGGTGTTGTATGTTCCGATGAGACTGAGGCTAGCTGGGTTACTAGCATTGATTAAATGAAGTCCGCTGGCCCCATCAGCAATGAAGACAGTATTTCCATCGGAAGACAGAACGATTCCCTGAGCGAATCCCGAAGTATCCAAAGCCCCCATCAGACTTAGGCTTGCAGGATTGCTAACGTCAACAATCTGCAATCCACTCTCCCCTACCGCAACAAAGGCGAGCGTCCCATCTTGCGAGAGCGCAATAGCCTGCGCCACCCCAGAAGTATTAAAGCTCCCCGATAGACTCGGGCTCGCAGGAGCACTAATATCAACGACCAACAAACCGTTCATGTCATCTGTCACATAGGCCGTGTTGCCATCAGCTGAGATCGCCACGGCGCTTGGAAGACCGGGGGTGTCGTAAGTGCCGATAAGGCTCGGGTTCGTTGGATTAGTAATATTGATGAGTTCGAGTCCGCTCGTATCATCCGCTAGTTCCTCCCAATCCGCCCGGCTCTCACCAGTCTCAAAGACAAAAGCATCCCAATCGATTGATCGAGGATCTTTAACTGAAAAGGTTGTCGTATCCGCATCATATTGGATCCAGCATTGATTCAAGGGATTCTCAGGATCGATCGTCGAGTCACCATCGTGATCTTTAAGCACGCGTGATCCAGAGAGTTCAATCAGCTTGTGCCCTTCGTATGACGATGAAGCACTTCCAATCACAAACGTACCAGATGACCCAACGATCGAATCAGTGACTTCGATCAGTCCCGCAGCCAACGCCAAGTTGAGAAATGCGGCGTATTCTTCGTTCGTGATTTCTGCTTCGCTCATACCAAACGCACTCATATTAACCGTTCGCTCAGGTTTGAAATCATCTGAAATCGGCCCCACCGCTGAGTCATTTCCCATCACAAAACTGCCCGAGGGTATGCCCACAAACGTGACACTGGGCAAGGCCGCGACGCTGTAGTCGCTTGGGGCGCTTGTCACTTGATTATTTACAAGACGAAAGCCGAAATGATCGTTACCGCGAAACGTATAATCTCGTTCTCGAGCACTACTTTCCAACGTCGCGGCATGGAAGTTCCAGCTACCTCCACGTTTTACTTTTGTGTCTCCGTTGTAGGCTTGCCCGGGACCACCTGTGAAACTGGGACTCTCGATCGGTTCTTCTGCCCCAATTACTAGCACATTATTGAACGGGTCTTGATCCGGATCTGGAGCGTTAGAATAGAAATCTGGATCATACCAATCCGCGCACCATTCCCATACATTGCCAGCCATGTCGTACAGACCATAGGGATTCGGCGGATAGCTCTTTACTGCGACGACGTGCCCGCGATCAGGATGATTGTTCTGTTCATTGTAGTTGGCTTTCGTCGCGTCAATCGTTCCATCGTCCGTCGGATAACTGAAATCCTGCCCACCCTGTGCCGCATATTCCCACTGAGCTTCCGTGGGGAGTGAGACTCCATAGTAGGCAGCGAATGCGTGGGCGCCGTACCACTTAACGAAGGTCGCAGGCCATTGTGCTACTTGTTCAACCGTCGGCATCGCATGATCAACCACATAGGCGGTATTGCCGTCGGATGAAAGGGTCACACCATAGGCAACCCCAGGCGTAGTTAACGATCTCAACAAAGTGGGACTCAACTGGCTTTCCGGCAATGACAGTTCGTCTTCTAAAACAACCAAGCCACTAGAAATTGTGACAGAAGCCGATTCGATATGACTATCATCACTGTCTAAGATCGAAAGAGTGGAATCGATGATCGAGGCACCATCTCCCTCCGTGTAGGACAACGTACCGCCTGCGCCGCTTAGCACAGGCGCGACATTCGCAGCACCAGTCGGCAAAACCGCACTCATCCACAGAAGCAGACTCAAAACCACTAAACCGAGCGATCGCACCCGACAGAAACAAAGTCTACGGTCTAATTCTAACGTCGTTTTCATTGCTATCAAATCGTTGAAAGACAGCGCGAAGGAATGAGCATTTCTGATTTCTAGCCACCCAAAACAGGGCGCTCTTAAGACCTTCAGCGAGGCGTGAAACTAGGTTCAAAGGCTTCGAATGCGATCCGCATTCATCAAATCGTCACTCTCAGGCTATGCTTTCATTTGGGTATAACGAAAGAAGGGGACGAAAAGGTTACATAAATCGGCAGTCATATGATCAATCATACATTCCTTTTGTGTAGGCCTGGACAGTTCTGAAACAAGCAGATGAATCCTACGAAACCTATTGCCCTCCAAAATAGCCCCCATTTGAGTATCCTCCCATCGTACAACTACGACTTTCGCACCTGGCACGCGGCCAACTGATTGCTTCTATCTATTTCGTGAATGAGGGAAGTCCTTCAACAGAGTTCAAACACAACGTGATTCTGGGACTAGCCCATCAATTAAGAAACAACACTTAGAGAAAGAATATCACCATGAAAAACCTAAGCCTTAAATCTCTCAGCGCCGCTCTTATCACCACTAGCCTCCTAAGCACATCGTTGACCAGCTACGCTCAAGCGCCTGATCCTGCTCCAAACAACGAAGACCGCCAGGCTCGTTTCCTCGAACGATACGACGTCAATGGGGACGGCGAAGTCACTCCTGAGGAAATCCAAGCCGTTCGCGCCGAAAACGCTGCCACTCGAGTCGCCAATTTCATGGAACGCCATGACCTCGACCAGAACGGTGTCATCACTGCTGACGAACTCTTGCTCGCGGCCGCCGACAATGCCGCTGAAAAACAAGCTTCCGTCCTCGAGAAATACGACCTCAACCAAGATGGCACTATCACCGCTGCCGAATCCTTAAGTGTCCATCAAGATGCCGTGGACGAGCGAATCGCTCGCATCCTTGACCGTCTCAACGGCGTTGAGCCAGAAGAGGGCGATGGAGAGGCTCCAGAAGGACGTCGCCCTCGAGGCGGCAACCGTCCCAATCTCGATCTCAATGATGATGGCGAAGTCACCGAAGCTGAAGTGCTCGTTGCTGGGGCGACCATGGTGGTCGAAATGCAGGCTCGCTTCAACGAACGCTTCGACGCCAATGGGGATGGAAATATCACCGCCGATGAGATCAGCAATGTCAGTGATGCCGCCATCATGGAGAAAGTCGAAGAGATGTTAGCCAAACTCGACGCCAACGAAGATGGGCAGATCACTGCAGAGGAAGTCGCCGAAGCCGCTCAAGATCGAAGAGGAAACCGAGGCCCACGACGAGGTCCCCGTGGCGGAGATGACGAAGTCACTCCTGCCGGTGATCAAGTCGCAGCTGATGCTGATGGCGCCCCTCAAGGTCCCCAAGGTCGACGACCAAATGGTCGCAGAGGACGATAAAGTCACACCTTCACTAAAACCTCATTAACGCGCTGCTCGAGCTAGGATTTGCCTGGCTCGAGCTTTTTCATCACCCTCAACAATTCTCCTTCGCTACTTCAAAGCAGCGCTAATAGCCTCGACCTTGATGTCGTCAAAACGAATGGGATATCCCGAGTAAGGATGCCCCCAAATGGAGCCTTTTCCTCGTGGCGGAGCTGATTGGTTCGAAAGCGAAATCGTCCAATCCTCCGGCTCATCATCGCTCACATTCCAAACCTTACCTCGCACCAGCCAAGTCGAATCGGCTTGCGGCGAGGCTTCCAAGACAAGGCGAGTCCACCCCTCGCTCTTCCAGCGATACTCAAGCGACTTGATCACCTCATCCCCGCGAAGCAATTCGAGTTTCCGCTTACTCGCGCTCACCATGAGCCGAAACCCACCCACGCCACTCATCCCTACACCAAAGGCAGGAGATAAACGACCTTTTGATTGTCCTTGAATGGTGACACTGATCCGGCGCCCGGTCTTACTACTTGGACCGAACAAGGCTCCAAAATTATCCAAGGGAGCCCCTGGCAGTTCAAGGAAACGCGCTTCGCCGTCGGCTTGAACCTGAAACGCTCCATCGAGTACTAAGAAGTCATTCGGTTCGCCACCAATCGCAAGGTCCTGAAAATCATTCTCATAAGCGGTACCCGCCTTGGACTCCGCCAGCGAAAAACACCCCAAAAGGAGCGCAAGTCTCATCATCCCTTTCATAGTTCCTAACATTGATAAACCCATTCTAAGAAAGCCAATGAAACAAGGAATCGAAACTCCAATCATTTCCCGGCCTCTCCGATCGGCTCTACTCATTTCGGAGCGCATCTAACAGCCGGCCCCGCAATGCCGCCCGCGAAGCGACCCAAGTCCACAGCACGCCACTGGCAAGAACTGCAAGTAGAGTCCAACTCAATGAAGCGTAGGGAATATCCGCCCCCGGCGACAGGAGGGCTGGAACCACCGCAATCAGAGCCGCGCCAACACCAATCACAAGCCCCATCACGAGTAATGCGGCGTGCTCACTCAGCACAAGCCATCTCAATGAGGACGCTCGGAAGCCCACCGCTTTCAGCAAGGCCATTTCAGAACGACGTTCCCAGACATTCCGAAGCACAACCACTCCCAAGCCGATGCTACCCAAGAGTAAACCAAGCCCCCCTAACATTTGGAAGGTGGACAGGTAGGTATTCTGAACCGCATTGAAGTCAGACATTCGTTGTATCGCGGAAACGAGTTCAAGCCCAACGTCCTGAAGGGCTCGATTGAGGATCGCGGTGATTTCAGATTGCAAGGCGACCGGGCCATCGATCAAGTAGGTTTGATATCCGCTTTCATGAGGAAAACGTTCGATGAAGCGTTCCTCTGCGATGACAAGATTACCCTGCAATATCGAGTTGGCGAGCCCGGCAACCAGAACCACCTCAAAGGACTCTCCTCGACCGTCGGTATACTGAATCGTATCGCCAAGGCTCTTTCCCATCGCCCATAGCATCGAATTTTGATCGGCAATCGCCGGGATCGCACCGTCTTCTCGCTTTTCATTTAGCAAGAGCCACGCATTCTCATCCGAGGTTCTTGCTACTGAGGCAAAGGTGAAGGCCTCCCGACTTGCCAAGGCACTCGGATTGACTCCCATCAAGCGCGGCCGCTGGGCTCGGTTAAGATTCAAACAACTGGCGTCTTCACCAGGCAACACCCGGAAAGGGACAAAGCTCACTGCTTCGAGCACCTCATCATCCAACAAGAAAAACTCCCGTCCTTGTTCACTATTCAAGTCATGCGTTACGGCTTCGGTGGTTTGCCCCCAGAATAGAAACCCTCCTGTGCCGGCGGATCGTTGAAAGGCCCCTTTAACCGCATCGAGCTTATTGGCCCCGACAGACACGACAAGAAAGCTGCCACAAGCCAACAATCCAATCGTGGCCACACTTCGCTTGATGCGCCGAGAGCTTCCACGAATCCCCATCGCCACAAGACTCAATCCAGACGACGATCCCGCACTTGCCCAGCGACGAATCAACCAGGACGCTGCCATCATTCCCGATACGAGAAGCAGTCCCCCTGCTCCAAAAAACAATCCCGCTGCACTGCTTCCGTTCGAAACAACGGCAAACCCTACCAATCCCACGGCGACAACGAATAGCCCAATGGCAGCAAGCAGTCGGCGCCCCGCGTCCACGCTGTGCCCCCCTTGTACGATCGGTTCCGTTGCGCCTTGCAAAAGTTCTCGAGCCGGACGGTTTGCATGTTTCCTCGCCCCAAGCCAAATCGTAAACCAGGCCACTAACATCCCCCCCATGGCGCCCCCAACCAAGGTTCCCAGGCTGAAATGAAACCCGATAGCGGAGGTCCCTATGGCACCACTCCAAATCGTCGTCAATCCATAGAGCATGGCTCGGGCATATGCCACCCCCCCCACAGCCCCTAATATCGACCCGATACATGCCAAAGCTCCCCCTTCATAATAAAAGAGACGCTTGACGATCGTCGGTCGCAAGCCGAGCGCCAGCAGCACCCCCGCTTCGTTCGTCCGTTGTTCCATGCTGAACTGAAATAAAAGGCTCATGAGAATCAAGGCGGCAAGAATCAGAAAGAAACTGAAGCCGATGAATAGGCCGCCAAAATCCTGTGCCTGATTAACCGCAGCCAACGCCTCATCTCGAACCGGATAAAAACTCAAGCCCAAGGACTCAGGCGTCACAACGGCCGCGAGGCGTTGCTCGAGCGCAGCTCGTTCCCCTTCGCCCCCTGGAAACCGGATGGCCGTCAAACTTCCAAATCGGTTCTCCCACATTGTAAGCCCCGCCTGCTCAGTCACGAATGCTTTGGGTGTCCCTCGATGTTCTTCCCAATAGGTATTGTCCTTGTCACGAATTGCATCGAGATCAATCGGAAATCCCGTATCCCAATCACGACAGTTATCGGCGTCCTTCAATCCGGGGAAATCCGGCATGAGTTCAGGATCATCATATAGGCCAGCCAACGGTACGATGGATTTCACTGTGAACTGAGCCTCCTCATTGAGCAGCTCTCGGCCCAAACCAACCCCATAGTACTTCAAGTCAATCGTATCCCCCACCCTAGCACCGAGGTCATCAGCTAACCATTGGTTTAGAATGATCTCGTCATCGCGCATATCGTCAGGCACCAGGGGACTCGAGCTCGCAGAAACCATCGAGTAAGGATTGCGTTGATCACGGTTTTCGAGACTATTTACGAAATAGGTTAACACCCCCGTTGCATTCGTCTCCTCTGCCTTGACCGAATCAACAATCGACGCATCTAAGAACACGCGACGCGACCGCAGTTCCAATCCGTCTCCCTGAGACAAGGCTCGCAGTTCCAGCTGGGCGTCTGACAATCGCCAATGAGGGCGGAGAGATGCCATCAAACCGGCTGCATTCAACGACTCGCCTCCAGTGCCCACGAGTAGAAGATTCGCCCCCTCCGCTTGCTCGATCCGTTCTTGGAGATGCGATCGATTGACAAAGGCATTGAACGGCGGGATCTGACTCGCATGCAGACTAAAGCGCCCGAAAGCTTCATCACTAATAATTTGCCGAACGGTGAGCCGCATCGCTACCGACGTATCTTCCTCAGGAGACAGAGGCGCATCCCTCGACAGATTGGATGGTTTGGGCACTCGAAAAAGCACCTCATCTCCAACCTCGATCTGGAGTTGCCGCGCGAGGGGTTCATTTATGACAACCTGTTCCGCTTCAATCTCTCCAATCGATTCTGGACTCAGTGCGAGGCTCCAAAAATCATTCTCCACACCGAGCACATTCACTCGATTCGCACGAGCGGCCCCGCCGTCAGCACTCGCCGTTCCGAGCACGACCATGGCACTTGCCACCTCTCGCTCAATACTCTCTTGTAAGACCTCGGCAAGGGAATCACGAAAGATTCGATCATTGGCTACCAAGGCAAACTCAACTGTTCCCAGTCGAGCCATCGCCATAGCGCGCAGACTTCCACGAACCGAATCACCAACCACCAATGCCCCAACCAGGACCGCACTCGCCACAATCGCCCCAAGGACCGTTCCCAAATGAGATTTCGCGTAGTAGCGAAGACTCTGTCGGATCAATATCCAGATATGCATGTTAGACCTTGTCCTTCGTTCGTTGTTGAGAATCTAGGCCCGCAATGGCGCCGGCAAGGCACCATCGCTCAACTCTAAAGTACGCCCCATTTGTTTCGCCAAGGCGATCGAGTGAGTCACCACAATCAAGGTCACCCCATCTTCCCGGTTCAATTCTAAGAGTAACTCAGACAAGCCATCGGCGGACTGGCTGTCTAACGCGCCAGTCGGTTCGTCAGCCAGCAGTAACTTTGGTTGATTGATCAAAGCGCGCACAACAGCCACCCGTTGGCATTCCCCCCCAGACAATTGGGAGGGGCGATGTCCCATCCGATGATCGAGCCCAACACGTTTCAACAACGCCGGAGCCCGTTCGGCCGCAGACTCCAGGACTCGGGGGTCTCGGGAAGCCAGCGTTGGCACGAGAACATTCTCCAAAACCGTGCACTGTGGTAAAAGATGGTGACTTTGAAAAATAAAGCCCAAACGCTGATTCCGAAAGTCTGCCAATGCCAACTCATTCATTTCATGAACCTGCTCCCCGTCAATCGTCACGCTCCCCGAACTAGGGTGATCAAGCGTACCAATGATATTCAGTAAGGTACTCTTACCCGAACCAGAAGGCCCAACCACCGCGACCGATTCTCCGTGGGAAATAGAGAGGGAGACTCCCTTGAGCACGGAAACCGCTTCATCCCCACGATGGAATGTTTTGATCACTTCTGACAATTCAACCACAGACTTCACCGACGACATGCTGCCACTAAAGCCGAAAGCCGTGAGGGACGCAAAAAAATATTCTCTCTTCCGCAAGTTCTCGCTGCTAGAGTCCCTCCGAAAACTGGAATAAGTGCCTTGCCACAGCCTCTTATGCTCGATATGCAAAAAAATCGTTCCGTCGCCACTTGGCTTCTTGGGTGCGGAATCGTACTGTCAGGAATTTATTTTCTAAGCAACGCCGACGAGCCGCAATCCAGCATAGCTCCTCATGCCATCCAGCACACCAATCGTCTTGCCTTGGAGAAATCCCCTTACCTGCTCCAACACGCCCACAATCCCGTCGACTGGTTTCCCTGGGGACAAGAAGCATTCGACAAAGCCAAAGCCGAAGACAAGCTGATCTTCCTGTCCGTGGGCTATTCCACCTGCCACTGGTGTCACGTCATGGAGCGAGAGTCCTTTGAAAATGAGGACATCGCAAAAATCATGAATCAACACTTTGTTTGCGTCAAAGTCGACCGCGAAGAACGTCCAGACGTGGATCGCGTCTATATGAGTTTCGTGCAAGCCACCACCGGCGGCGGCGGTTGGCCAATGAATTGTTGGCTGACTCCCGATCTGAAACCGGTGGTTGGGGCAACCTACTTTCCGCCCGTCGATAAATTTGGCAGACCAGGATTTCCAACCGTACTCAATCAAATTGCCACAGCCTGGACCATGGATCGCGCGTCTCTCGTCGAGCGAGGCGACGAAATCTTGAAGGCACTACAGCAACACTTCACCCCTACGGAAACGAACGAAAAAGCCCTAGGACCTCAAACACTCGATTCCGCCTATGTGGCGATCGCTTCGAGCTACGATGAGGCACTTGGAGGGTTTGGATCAGCCCCAAAATTCCCACGCCCTGTGACGCTCAATTTCTTGCAGCGCTACGCGGTTCAAAAAACGGCTAAGAAAGAGCACCGCGACCAGGCTCGAAACATGGCACTATTCACCCTTGATCGAATGGCGGCCGGCGGCATGTATGATCATCTTGGCGGGGGCTTCCACCGGTATTCGGTCGATCAATTTTGGCATGTCCCTCACTTCGAAAAGATGCTCTACGATCAGGCCCAACTCACCATCGCCTACCTCGAGGCCTATCAAGTGACGGGCGATAAGAAATATGAACTCATTGCTCGCGATATCCTCGGCTACGTTCTCCGCGACATGACCGACGCCTCCGGGGGCTTCTACTCCGCCGAAGATGCGGATAGTTTCTTCGAACACGGAAAACCCGAGCATGGCGAAGGGGCCTTTTACGTCTGGGATCAAGAGGAAATCATCGCCCTCCTTGGGAATGAGAAGGCCAAACGGTTCAATCGTTTCTATGGCGTCGAATCCTCAGGCAACGCCCCTCAAGGCAGTGACCCTCACGAAGAGTTCACCGGCAAGAACATCTTGATTCAGCGCCTCACACTCGATGAAGCGGCCAAGGAGTTCAGCCAACCTCCCAAGGCACTTGCTGCGGAACTAGCTGACAGCCGAAAGAAACTATTCCAAGTGAGGGAAAAACGACCCCGGCCGCATTTGGATGATAAGATCATTACTGCTTGGAACGGCCTGATGATTTCGGCCTTCGCCAAAGCGCATCAAGTACTTAACGAACCTAGATACCTGAAGGCCGCCGTGGATTCGGCAACTTTCCTAAAAGAAACCCTCTACAAAAACCAGAGCAAGACTCTGATTCGAAACTACCGTGAAGGAGCCAGTACTATTGACGGCTTTGTGGATGACTACGCTTTCTTAACCCAGGGGCTACTCGATCTCTATGAAGCGTCCTTTGATATCACTTGGATCGAATGGGCTCAAGACCTCCAATCTACCCAAGATCGACTCTTCTATGATCAGAGTGCCGCCGGATATTTCAGCGCCACCGGCCAAGATCCGAGCATTCTCCTTCGACTCAAAGAAGACTACGACGGAGCCGAGCCTTCCCCCAATTCAGTTTCAATCATGAATCTTCTCCGGCTATCACAGATCACCGCCAATGATCAACTCCTCGAAAAAGCTCAAAAAACACTCGCTCATTTTTCCGAGTCAATCACCGAGCAGCCATCATCAGCGCCTCAAATGTTGGCTGCCCTGAACTTCTCACTCGTCAAAGCGAAACAGGTCGTTTTTGCGGCCAAAGCAGCCGACATCGACTTCCAAAAAATGCTCCGCACGCTTCATAGAAACTTCCTTCCAAACAAGATTGTCTTGCTCGCTGACGGAGGCAAAGGTCAAGCAATTCTCGGCAAACAGCTCGCGTTTATCAAGACCGTCGAACCCATTCAGCGTCGAGCTACGGCCTTTGTCTGCGAGGACTTTGTCTGTCAGCTTCCCACTGCAGATATCGCCCAGTTCGAGAAACTGATCACCTCCCAAACCTCAAACTAGACCAGCTCGTTCGGGACAGGATCGTTCGCATCGGGATTCAGCGCGTCAGTCGAAACGCCCAAGGAATCAGACTGGGCAACACGGGTAACACCCACCGTCGTCCTTTCCTCAGCGCATCGCCCAAGAGAAATCGCTGCAACCATCGAGCTCGCACAAGCCGAGAGGAAAATGCAGCCTGTTGGCGAAGTCGAATCTCACGACAGGTGGCTTCCCAGCTGAGTGAGTCGCCCGACCACTCGATCAATGGGCCTAGAGCCAGGGCGGCTGATTCGAAGGCTAAAGACATTCCGTTCCCAGTGATGGGAGGAATCAATCCCTGGGCATCGCCAAGCTGCACACTGAAATCACTCACCGCTCCCCCAGACGAATAGTCCAAGCCAGCAACTGTGGCCACCGAGCCAGGAACGAGTTTGGCTCCCGAAAAACGCGACGCCAAAGATGCCGAGAAAACACCGCCCAACCCGCCAAGCGGATCAGCACTCAGATGCCGAGGCACACTCGATTTCGGGAGCAGGGCACAGACATTACTCTGTCCTCGTTCCACTCCACAGATCCCCACATAAGCCCCGCTCTGGAGATGCATCTCAAGATCAGCCTTTAGGGAAAAATCTGATAAATGAAACTTTACGCCGACCCATCTTGACCGCTCTAGCTTCGCTCTCCGTCGTCCAAATGCTTGGACCCACCCGGGCTTCGGATCAAATCCGGAACTCCTAACCCCTTTACACAACCGCCCTCCGACCTTCTCGAACGCCTCGGCTAGCACCAAATCTAAATTCCAACGAGACAAACACCAAGCCGTTGAAGGCAACGAAACGGGTGCCGCCCCCTCTCCTTCGAGAAAAAACTGTACCTCCTGCGCCCTTTTGAGCCCCAAGTCTCTTAGCCGTTCCTCGATCCCCAAGGCCTTGAGGAGAGAAATCCCTGCACCACTGATGAACTCACCACAAACCTTGTGTCGAGGGTAGTCTCCAGACTCGAACACCGCTGTCGGGATATTGTGTTGTCGGAGCGCCAATCCCAATGATAGACCAGCCAAGCCCCCGCCAACGATGCTAACAGTTTTCACGTGAAAACGATGTCTCTACAAATCGATCTGTTTGGCCCAGAAATAGTGCGAGAACAGCCCCATAGGCCTTTCCTGCACGGTCCAATCTCGATCACGCGGCCAGAGCCTGGTCAATTCGTTTTCAACGAATCCCGCCCTCACGGAAATCACCGCATCATTTCGAGTGACATCACCACACCCCACCAAGCCAACACAGTGAGAGGCGAGCAAAGCCCGCCGACTTCGCCGAGGCTCGCAGGCCGCCAAGGAGCGCGCAATGCGCTGCACTGAACGAAAAAGAGCCTGGATCTGACTATCTCGAAAGTGATGGAGCAGCAAGTTTACAAAACAGCAGTCAAACCTTTCATAACGGTCAGCTCCCTCGAACCACTCAAAGAGATCGGAAGCCTCGATCGTTACTTTCCAACCTTCAGATTCCAATGCCCCAATCACTCCCGTTGAAACACTCGGATGTCGATCGACCATCACGACTTCCCGAGGGGCCTCTGATCGCGGCAGGCGGGAGAGGAGTTTATACAACAACCAGCCGTCTCCAGCCCCCAATTCCAACACCCGTTTCGGCACGAAGCCACCTCGGCTCAAGCCCACCTGATCATCAAAAATAGCGGCATGCCGCATCAGGGAATTCAATCGTCGAAGATCTCGTCGTGACCGTACCGCTTGCGGATCATCGGCGGGAAGCGAATCCAATATCTCTGCTTCAATTCTTCTACCTCTCATCCTTACCCACTTTCAACAAAGCCCCATGACTGGTAAACCCGGCACCAAACGAGTTCATCCACCACCATCCTCCGGGCGCGTTCGTTGCCAAAGCCCGTTCGAGAACGAAAAGGACGAAGGGACTACTAATATTGCCATGCCTATCTAGGACGTCCCAACTCAACTGTAATCGCTCACCGTCCAGTGAAAACCGTTTCGTTAACGCTAGAAGCACCTCGCGACCACCGGCATGAGTGATCCATTGAGCAATTTCTTCCTGAGCGAGGCCCCTTCGCAGCAGCACCTTTTCTAGGACGAGAGCAGCATGCTCTGCGGCTTTCTCAGGCACTTCTGGCGCCAGGATATTTCGAAGCATTCCCTGTTGATGATCAAACCGCAAAAACTCTCGATCGGCTGCACACAAGCGGGTTTCAAAGTCGACCCACTCCACCGAGCGTTGACCAGGGATGGGCTCGTTGCTCAGCACGGCCGCGCCTGCGCCATCACCAAAGAGGCACGCACTAACCAAGACCCCCGGATCATCATCTAGAAACAGCGCCGCGCTACACACCTCGACACAAATACTAAGCACATGCTCACACTGCCCGGACTGAATCAAACTGTTGGCTGTTTTCAAATTGGGCAAGGCTGCCCCACAACCCTGACCCACTAAATCTAAGAGAAGGCTGTCATTTCTTAAGCCCAAGGACTCACTAACGTAGCTTGTTAGCCCCGGACAGAGATATCCGGTACAGGTACTAATAACGATCGCATCGATCTCCTCGGCTCCCATCCCTGCCCGTTTCAATCCATCTCTAGCGGCTTTTACAGCCAAGTCTGGCGCATGCTTCCTGAAACGTCGGTGGAGGGCATCGGGCGTGAGTTCAAACACTTCAGAGAGTGGATCGAGCGCCAAGTAGCGCCCTGAAACGCCATTCTTTCCAAGCAGCACCTTTTTAAGAATCGCTTGAGACCGCCGGGACAAGTGCGCGAACTGAGGGCTTGAAGCAATCGCCTCCCAACACTCACTCTGTGAATAGTGCTGTTCCGGTGTCCCTGTTCCAACGCTAGCAACAAACATAATCAGTACTCCATTTGCCCGAAGTCTACCGCACCGAGCGGTTAATTCAACTCTACGCCTTTCTTTTGGTCTCCTCGATACTTGGCACGAGATTCTCCTCACGCACAAGGGCCCGCCCGTCCCAGAAAGTAGCGCTACCAAAAAAAATCGGCCCGAGACAGCATGAGGTGCTGCCCGGGCCGGTATTCGAACGAACGCTTAGTCGATCAAGACGACCGAATAGTACCGCTCCAAAGCCTCTGAACGATCAACAACGATACTGGTGACATCATCCGCGAGAATCACATCGCCCAGCGGCAGCCATTCCGATTGCGTCATATCCTCTCGATATCGAGCCTGGTAACGGCTTCCCGGTTGACTAGTGAACGTGAATCGCAACTCATTGTCACGAGAGATTGAAACGTCAATTATTTCCGGACCAGTCGCTTGGTTCGGGCTTCCGGGAGTCGGATCAGTGAAGGTGAAGATCGTCTCTCGGTTTCCGCCAACGAATCGTCCCTCCGAAACATCCGCTGCCTGTTCTCCAAACAAGACCAGATCAATGACCTCTCCCCCCCCGGTATAGAGTCCGATGCTCTCGCCATTTCGACTCAACTTGAAGTTCACGTGGAGATCCGAGGAACCTTCATTCTGCTCGGCTTGTTCGTCCGCCCAAATCAACAAGAATGTCCCAGGAGCAACATTAGTACCTCGAGGAATGGCATACTTTGTCGGATTCATTGGATCGTCAGAGAAGTAGAGCCCTCCCAATTCTGCAACGGAATCACCCGCATTGTACACTTCAAACCAATCATCAAACTCATCGCCCGTCGGATCGGCAGGATCGGCAATGGTCTCACTATTCGAGGCCATCCACTCACTAATCAAGACGTCTAGCTCCGGGGCTTGATGAACATTGAGCGCGCCTTGACTTGGCGTCATAAATGGCTGAAGCGTATTGGCCGCCCCACTTGGGAAAAGCCCTAAAGATTCCCCGTCCACGATCCCATCATAACGAACGTAGTCCACCAAGAGCGCCTGTTCACCGGATCCCTGGGCTAGACTCAAATGTCCTTGATCTCCACCCAGAAGCAGATCGCTGTGCCATTCCTCAGCGCTTCCTTGCAAACTCTCCTGATCCATCCAAACAACTCGATGCGCCCCACCATCAATAATGGCTCCATCAGGGAACTTCCAAGCGGTAAGATCCCCAAGGGATGTCCCGAGATAGAAGCCACTAAGATCAATCGCTTCACCTCCACTATTGTGAATTTCTACCCAGGGATCCAAGTCTCCAAACGAATCCGCCGGACCAACGAGATTCACTGTCTGGATTTCATTGATACGAAGCGTGGGAAAGGCGGGCAAGGAGGCGGTATTCGAATTTTCGAAGCCCGGGGTGTAGCGGGTTGTGATGATTCTTGCAGGCGTAATATCAACGGTCTCAAGCAAACTAAAATCGCCTAGCCCGACCGAAAGGCCTCTTCCGTCGCCACCTCGTCGATACCGGAAGCTCAGCGTGTAAACCTCACCTATCGTCAACCCCTCGACCGATTGAACGATCGCCGACCCCTCGTTGAATCCACCAACATCAGCTGTCACCAAAAGACTTTTCGTCCCTGAGTGTTGAAACTCATCAACCACCACGCTCTCCGTATGGTTGTTTGAAAGCGTCCAGTTTTCTGCTAGGTCCGATTCAAAACTTCCGTTCACGACGAGATTCACCCCCACCTCTGCTTCACTGCCGGCTACCAACGAAACATCGTCAAGATAGACACTCCCCCCAGGAAAATCTCGTCGTAGTTCAAAGAGACCTTCGAAGCGACCGAAGTCCGGAACAATCTGAACGAGCGTTCCTTCCATCGAAAGACCATCATCCGCGAGTGTTGCTTCCAAGCGAATCTCCACCTCATCCGGCATCCAGGTAATAAGCACCTCTCGGCCCGTCACGGTCACAGCATCAAACGGAATCTCTTCTCCCCCATCGAGCAGGAAGGGCACAAGCCCCCCGTCCGCTTGTCGTTCGAAACGGAACCCAATATCATCACGATCCGTTTCTACCTGAACGAAGCCTGTCCAAGAACCTTCAATCCCATTGAACTCGACGGTCGCAGGATTGTCAGAGAGAAAGACCAAGAGATCAGAACTCGTTGCGACGCCAGTCGTACTGGCAAATTTCCAGTCTTGCCCACCGACGGGCTCACCCACCGCCCCCCAATTGGCGATGCGGTCGTTGTCACGGCTCGGATCAATAAGCTGCAGCGAAGATCCCCCACTGAACGACAGGCCAGGCCACGGAGCACTGGCTCCATAGGTCACTTCATCAACCACAAGTTCGTTTCCTTCCTCATTGAGTGTCTGCACCAATCGAAGTGTCTCACCGTCAATATCAAGCCGTCCGCCATACTCGCCAATAACCTGACCTGATCCCCCATAGGCAGTAACATGTGCACTCGCATCTGATACGATCAACAAATGTTCCCCGGGGAGAATAATGGCATCCGAGGGAAACTCGAACCCGACACCGCTGAGTCGATACCCTTCTAGCGAGAACGCCGTTCGCCGCGCCGTATTTAGCAGTTCAACGTACTCGCCGCCCTCCGCCGATGGGCGAAACATGATTTCATTGATGACCAGATGCTCAGCGGCGTTCTCAGTTTCGCCCGTAAACTCCACCCGTATCGTATCGAGAGCACCTCGCAGAAAATCTCCGGTTTCCGAAAACCCTCTGAGACGCAGGGTGTTTTCACCGGGCGCTAGAATGACATCAGTTTCCCAGTTGCTCTCCGTAATCCAACGGATGGGATGCGGCATATCGTTCACCGTCAACGAATGCATTTGGATTGGGGCCGCACCTCTCAAGACCACCAGGTTTTCCTGACTCGAGAATTGCATCCCTCCATTCGATAGAATTTCAAACCCAGGATTGACGTTAGCAATCTGGTCTTTCAAGTAGTCCAATCGAGATGCAATGTAATTTTGCCCCCCGCGAATGCCGGCAGGACGGATGCCATTGTCAATGAGCGCATCGAAATTTGCCTGAAGCACAGGGGTTGACTTTGATGCTTGGAGAGGACCATCGACAGCCTTCTGCATCGCCTGATAGTAAATACGCGCAAAGGGCGGGTGAAAATACATTTGCTGAATGACCGGCTCGATCGTACTAAACATTGAGGTACGGGGGCCATCAGTCGAGGCTCCCAAAGCGAAATCCATATCCCAGATATGCAAGGCCCACTTGCCATCCTCCGGCTTGTAGGCATACATGTTCTTGCCCCTCCGATAGCCATAAGAATCCCAGTTGCCGACAATGTGTTCCACCGCAAAGACACCCATCCAGCCCTCAACATCGACCAACGAATCGACCGCATCGGTATAGGCATCCGAGCGAGGCAAATTCATCGCGTCAACCAACTCAAAGAGCGACGAGTAATCATGAGTCGACCCTTCCACCGCTCGCTTGCGCCAATTGTAGCGATAACGAGGAACAAATTTCTGACCCTCAGCATCAACATAGTTTACGAGATTGGCGTCAACATTGGAGATCCGAGTGGCCCCCGCAGAGAACTCAAACCAGTCTTCGATCTTGTAGAGATCCCCACCGGAAGATTCAGGATAGAATTGTTCAGCCACATCACGACTTGGCTGTTGAATGTCTTCATACAGGCGACCTCGTTTTGAGCCATTAACGTAGAGGTTGATGTTTCGGCGTCGCAGGTAAGGCACATCCATCTGCTCTGCCATCCAGAAAGCCACCTGCTCCAGCTGAAGTGAAGGATCTCGAATCGGCCAATCGAGAACGAAATCATTGGCCCCCAGCACTTGATCATCTTCAGGCAGATGCAATACATAACCGCATAAAGCGCCCGTAGGCCCGGTGTATCCGGGACTCACAAAAGGGCTCCCGCTGTAGAGGGCCCCAGCATTGTAGACGACCCGTTGATTCCCATAAACAAAGGTAGCGTCCAAATCCCCATTGTGCAGCTTCAGCCGTCGCGTCCACTCACGCACTGTTTCGTCCGCCAACCAAATTCGATAGGTTCCAAAATTTCCAAACGGTTGCTGCTCGCCAAAGGTAATCAAACACTCCCGCGACAAAGCGCCACTCGGAAACCGAGCACTACTGGCC
>OJGU01000594.1_pt1 | contig 19578 bp, 11 predicted proteins | sample 1594741 | NCBI WGS metagenome assembly OJGU01 (sample SAMN05416841, study PRJEB24817) | seawater metagenome | isolation source: Sea water | place: Canada:Atlantic | collected 2013-07
CTCCCTTCGAAGGGAGACCGATCGAACACTTGTGTGAGATCAGAGGGATGTTGTGCAGTTTATGAGCTGGTAAACCGCACTACACCGCTGGTAGATACCTCCTTCTGCCATAGGCATCCCTTCGGGAAAAGGAGGATTTGAATGTGGTGATTAAAGTTTATTTTACCTGCTGTTGTCCTTTTAAAAAACCAAATGAACGAATTATTTAGAATGAAATATTCGGTTGTATTGCTACTTCTGTTTCTGAGCTTTTCTTGTGTTGAAAAAAAATCAGCAGAAACAGAAATAAACAGAGTTGAATCAAAACAAATTTCAACTACCGACACCTTAAAATTTACTTCCGGAGTGCGTTCTATCTTTCAAGATAGCAAAGGCAATTATTGGCTAGGTAGCCATAATGAAGGTGTAAGCTATTATAATGGTAAAGTATTTGAATACTTCACAACTGATGAAGGCTTAGCTCATAATCAGATCCGTACGATACAGGAGGACAAAAGCGGGAATATCTGGTTTGGGACTTCCAACGGAGTAAGTGTATATGACGGAGGTCAGTTTAGAAATTATAGAACCAGATCTAACAACCCCATACTTGACTGGAATGAAACCAGTGGCGATTTATGGTTCTATGCAGGCGAAGAAGACGGAATAAATCGTTTTAACGGAACTAGTATGAACTATTTACTTTTCCCAAAACCTAAAAATTATAGCCCGAAGAATTCATATGGTGTAACCGATATATCAAAAGATAAAAACGGTACAGTTTGGATCGCTACGTACGCTGCTTTATTTAACTATAATGGCATAACGACAAACATTTATGAAAATCAAGAATTAGAGCTTATAGCAGATGATGTATTACATATAAGAAGTGTATTGGCAGATTCAAAAGAACGAATTTGGATAGGCAACAATGGAATTGGAGTTCTACTAATGGAGAATGGTAAAACCATAAATTTTTCAGATGCACATGGGTTAGTTCACGATAATAGTCCTAAAAATGGAAACCTATCTCCTCCCGGTACAATGGAGCACGTTTTTGTAATTGAAGAAGATTCAGAAGGAAATATTTGGTTTGGAGATAGAGATACAGGGGCTTGGAAATACGATGGTAAGACTATGACAAACTATACGATCGATTCTAAATCATCTCCAACAATGATCTGGTCTATCTACAACGACAAGAATAACAATTTACTTTTTGGAATGGCTGATGGTGAAGTCTATACATTTACAGGAGAATCATTCGAAAAAATGTTCTAGAAATTTTCTAGTTGGTGATTCTACTCAACCAATTCCCCTCTTTCCTTCCCGAATAAACTCTTGTTTGTATTATTCCTAGAATTCCGTTTATTAATATCTATGTCATTGATTTATAGAAGAAAATGAGTAAGAATAAACTTCAAATAATAGATAAAAATATAAAGTTCATTTTACTCTGATAGTGGCTACTATGAAAAGAAACAACAAGAAATTGAAAAAACAAACTGAATCAAATAAAATAGACTTATCTAAGATTAAAATTGGTGGTATTGAATATAACATAGATATTGCTCTTAAAAGACTAAAGCAAGACTTAAGAGATGATTGGTTTCCTGATTTTTTAGAATTTAGAGATCTTTTCGAGAATAAAACTTACTTCTTAAACCAATTAGAAAAATATACCGAATCTAATAATCTATATGAACCAAGTCCTGCTCTGCACTTTGATATTCCCAAGCCAGGGTTTACAATAAGATATTCAAGCGAAACAAACATTCTTGATAGAGTAATCTATCAAGCGTGTGTTGATTTTATTGCTCCTGAACTTGATAGAATTCATTCAGCTTCAATCTATTCACATAGAATAAATTCAGATTGGGGAAATAAATATTTCTTTAAATATGCGGTTGATGAATGGAATAATTTTTTATCGGACACTAAAATAGAGTTGGATAAAGAAAATAATGAAGTCTTATTGATCACTGATTTATCTAATTATTATGAATCTATTAGTATTAAGGATTTAAACACTACTCTCCTTTTCCAAATTGAGAATTTAAAAATAGACGACTATAGAAAAAAAGATTTCAAAAAGGTATCAAATCAAATCAATACATTACTTTCTAATTGGTGCCAACCAGATACCAAAAGAGGTATTCCTCAAAATAGAGATGCCTCCTCTTTTCTTTCTAATATATTCTTAAATCCTGTTGACGATATAATGATCAAGTCTGGTTATAAATATTTTAGATACATGGATGACATCAGAATTGTCTGCAAAAATAAATTTGAAGGAAGAAAAGCATTAAAACTATTAGTAAGAGAATTAAGAAAAAAAGGATTAAATGTTAATTCAAAAAAAACTCAAATTTTAGATCTTAACAATTCTGAACATAGACCGCTAGCCAATGAGGCTTTGCAAAAAAATGACAAACAAATAGATCAAATTGAGAGCTTATTAAAATCAAAAAAGGCTATAGGTATTCAGCGTGCTGTACCAATGCTAAAGAACAAAACTATCTCGCTTATAGAAAGTGGAGGGACTTTAGATAGACATTTCAGGTTTTGTGTTAACCGCCTTGAAAGACTTGTGAGAATTCCTGAATTAAATTCTAGATTAGAATTAGACGAAATTACTGACGCTATTATTTCGGAGTTAATTAACCAGCCTTGGTCAACTGATACATTCTCAAGATATTTAATTAGTGTACCCCTTACTGATAATCAGCTACAAAAAATTGTAAATATCATTTTAGATGATGAAAAAAATATTTATGCGTGGCAAGAGTATCACATTTGGAGAATTTTAATTTGTCGTAATTATAAAAGCGAACAATTATTGGAAAAAGCAAGATATAACATGATTCATCGAGCTACTGACATACCAATTGTAGGCGGTTCAGCATTATATTTATGTGCAATTGGTGATGGAAATGACAGGAAACAAATAGCTGATAATTTTAGAAATCTGAACAACTTCTTTGCTCAAAGAATTGCCTTGATTGGTATTAAAAACCTTGATTACACTTCTATCATAAAAGTTTCTGTAGAAAAGTTTTTGGACAAAACTCATAAAGGTACCTACAGAATATTAAATACAAACTACAGTGATATTTATTGTTTGAACCCTTCAAAACTCAATTACAAAGACTTTTATGATGAGTTGCCAGAATTCATATCATAAATGAAAGTATTTCTATCACATAAAATAGATCTTTATGGTATATCTAATTCTATATATATCGGTGTATTTGAAGACGGTACGATTCAAAGGTTTAATATTGAGCAAATAATAAATTATACAAACGAAATTATTACCTATGAAGTAAGATTTTTATTAAATGATATTAGAAATAAGTATCAGGGAAAGCTTCCAAAAATTACTGACTTTGAACAAATTGTAAAAGTAAATGCCGGTAGGTCTAAAAAATCATACCATAAGGGTAATTACCCTTGGGTTTTTTGGAATAGAGTAAAAAGAGATATTGGAACTGAAGAATCAAGAAAGATTTACAACCATTTAAGAGAAAATTCAGACGAGGATCTAATAATTCCAACTCTTGAATTTCTTGCAAAAAAGTTAAAACAATATCATGAATATTCATTGATAAAAATTCAAGAATCAAATCAACTTGAAAGATTCAACAGCTTAGAAAATGAAATTCAACAAATACTCAATAGAAGACAGGTTGAAGGCATTTATATTGACGAAAAAATCTTAAAAGATTTAATAAATAGATTAGAAGTAAATAAAAATGCTTTAGTAAATAAACTCAGATATAAATACAATCTTATTAATTTAAACTATAAATCTTTAAGAGTATTTTTGGTTGATAAAGGCTTTAAAATATCTAATGAAGACTATAATTACTTTAACCTTTTAAGCTTCTTAAAAACCTCAAGAATTACTTCTGAAATTTGTAAAGATATTTACATTACGCTAAGAGTAAAATCTGATTACGAAAAGCTTAAACAATATATAACTATAGATGATAATTTAATTTATCCAGAATTTGACTGTATTGGCACAATCACTACTAGAATATTAATTAATTACCCTCATATTCAACAATTAAAAAAAGAAAACAGAATAATTTTTAAAGCCAAAGAAGGTTTTACACTTTTATATTGTGATTTTAATCAATTCGAACCAGGAATTCTTGCATCTCTCTCTAAAGATCAAGTAATGATTGACTTATATAATAGTGAAGATATTTATACAAATTTTAGTGAATATATCTTTGGGACGAAAGCATTACGAAAAGAAGCTAAAGTTTTATTTCTTTCATATTTATATGGCATGTCAAATAAGAAATTAATTAATTCTATTGATTACATAATAAAAAAGAAAGGTCTCACAAAAGACGCATCAGCAACTGATTTTTTTTCGAAGTTTAAAGGCTTAGAGAAATTTAAGGTTCAGGAATCAAAAAAAGCAATAGAGTTAGCCTATATCCAATCCAAAACAACTCTTAGAAGATATATTAGACAAACTAAAACTGGTAAGGGTAGAGTATCTGAAAGTCGGTTCGTACTTAGCCAACTTATACAAGGAACAGCATCTTACATTTTGAAAAAATCTATTGTTGATGTTTCAATTGATAAAGAGATTGAATTCTTAATTCCAATGCACGATGCAGTCCTTTATCAGGTACCTTCTCACAAATTAGATGAAAAAAAGAATATTATTGAAAAGTGTTTTGTGTTTAATTTCAAAAAGCTATGTCCAGAAATAAATGCAACTGTTGATTTTAAACCATTTGAAAATTAATCCGACTACTAAATAATTACTTTAATAAAAAGCGATAATAAATATTAAGAACTCATATTTAAGCTAAGTTCGCGTCTCGCTTGGACGGTTAAAACCTCACTAATTAAATTTAAGCCACCAACAAAAATTCTCCCTGCATTCCCTCCTCTTTCTGCTTATCTTTGACGCATGAAAAGTGCCGCATTTGAAACATTAGGTTGTAAGTTAAATTTCTCGGAAACGTCTTCCATGAGAAGAGACTTCGAGGACGAAGGTTTTGAGCTCAAAGAGTTTGATGATAAAGCTGACGTATATGTCATAAATACGTGCTCGGTCACGCTAGACGCTAATTCTGCATGTAGAAAAACCGTTCGACAAGCATTGCGCAGAAACCCGGATGCTTTTGTGGCTGTAGTGGGCTGTTATGCTCAGTTAGAACCGGAAGAGATTGCTCAGATCGAAGGTGTGGATGTGGTACTTGGTGCCAAAGATAAATTCCATCTGCTGGATCTGTTTGATGATTTTGTAAAGCAGGAAAAGACCATCATTCACAACACCGATGTTAATGAAGCGGTGGATTTTCACAATGCCTTTTCTTCGGATGACAGAACCCGAGCTTTTCTGAAGGTTCAGGACGGCTGTAATTATAAATGTTCGTTTTGTACCATTCCGCTGGCTCGTGGAGCGAGTCGAAGTCCAAAGATTGCTACGGTTGTTCGCAACGCCGAGCAGTTGGTATCCGAAGGATTCAAAGAAATTATTGTTACCGGTGTGAACTCCGGAGATTTCGGTTACGGAACAGATGAAAACTTCTACATGCTTTTGCAAGCGCTGGACGAAGTAAAAGGTTTGGAGCGATTACGTGTTTCTTCTATCGAGCCGAATTTATTGACCGAAGAGATCATTCGGTTTGCGGCGACCTCAAAAAAATTACAACCTCATTTCCATATTCCGCTTCAAAGTGGTTCTGATGAAATGCTGAAGGTCATGAGAAGGCGTTATAAATCTGATCTGTACAGAAGCAGAGTGGAGTTGATCAGAGAACTGATTCCCGATGCTTGTATCGGCGTGGATGTAATTACAGGTCACCCGGGCGAAACGGAAGAATTGTTTCAGAAATCGTTTGATTTCATTAATTCACTGGATGTTTCATATCTGCATGTGTTTACCTATTCCGAGCGACCAAACACCCATGCGCTTTCTCTAAAACCTGTGATCCCTAAACAAGAGCGTAAAAAACGAACTCACAAACTCAGAAGACTTTCGAAGAAGAAGCGTTTTGAATTCGATTCCCGATTTGAAGGCGAAGTGCGCCCTGCCCTGTTTGAAGAATCAGAAAAAGACGGATTGATGTTTGGCTGGACCAACAATTACGTGCGTGTGGCAATCCCGTTTAATGAGCGATTGGTAAATACCATTCAGGATATTGAGTTGACTTCGATCACCAGTGAAGGACATTTTTTAGGAACGCTTTCTGAATCCGTTCAACAAGAAGAACAAGCCATTGCGGAGCTCATTGATGGCTGAATCCGAAAATGATCTTATCAGCAGAACGATTCGGTTTCTGAATCAACAAAAAGAAATGTACGGTGATTTTTCTGTGACGCATGAAGAGACTTTAGCTACAAAAACACAGAATCACAAAAAAGAGAATAACGAGGTTAAAGTAGTTTCTGAAGTTCATAAACAAGAAGAGGTTTCAACCACGGAATCACAAAAGCACGAAAGTGTTAGTAAAGAAACTGAGGTTGCCGCGAAAGCACAGAATCACGAAAATATTGAAGGGAAAGCTGTAGAAGAATCATCGGTTTCTGTTGAAGAAGTGAAAACAGAGTATCAAACTGAAGAAGTTGAGCCTGAATTAACCGAAGCAGAACTTATCGCTCAGTGTTCAACTTTAGAAGAGCTGAAAGCACTATGTAAAAAGGCAGAGACTTTAAAAACCGATCTGGAAGGCACTAATCTGGTGTTTGGAGTTGGAAATCCGAATGCTGACTTGATGATCATCGGCGAAGCTCCCGGATTTAATGAGGACAAACAAGGCGAGCCTTTTGTTGGAGAAGCCGGTCAGTTGTTGGATAAGATCATGGCAGCCATCAATTTTAAGCGGGATGATATTTACATCGCCAATATTTTGAAGCATCGTCCACCCGAAAATCGTGATCCCAAAGTAGAAGAACGCGCAAACAGTCTACCTTATTTATTAAAGCAGATCGAATTGGTTGATCCGAAGTTGATCTTGTGTGTCGGCAGAGTTTCCGGAACCACTTTACTGGACAAAGACGACTCTCTCAAAAATATGCGTTCCAAATTTCATGAGTTTAATGGTAGAGAATTGATGGTAACCTATCACCCGGCGGCGTTGCTCAGAAATAAACAATGGAAACGCCCAACCTGGGAAGATGTTCAGAAACTCCGCAAACGTTATGAAGAGCTAGGTGGTAAGCCATGATAAATGTTAATAACTTTGTAGAAAAGTTGTTCGAAAGTTGACAAGTTAGGCACCAATTAATTACATAAATTATTAGTCATCCTGATCCCGAAATTTCGGGAGAAGAATCTTCACGACTGTTTTGTGCTAATATCTCCTTCGTGCAGATTCTTCGCTTTCGCTCTGAATGACATAAATTTTATTTAAACGTTCTAGTAGGGTACTAAGCAGTAAATGGCAACAAACGGTTCAGCATACAAAAAAAACAATTACGTAGAGTCCAATAAGATTTTGGAGCAGCAAGGACGAGTTCCGCCTCAGGCAGTTGAAGTTGAGGAAGCTATTCTGGGTGCTATGCTGATCGAAAACGGAGCTGCTATTATCGCTTTTGGAATGTTAGTTGCTGAAGATTTCTACAAGCCTGCTCATCGCCATATTTTCGAAACTATTAAAAATCTCTCTGAAAGAGATAATCCGTTAGATCTTTTGACGGTAGAAAACGAGCTTCGGGATAATAATTTACTGGACGCATGTGGCGGTCCCTCCTATTTATCTGACTTGACTCGCTCCGTAAGTTCAGCCGCAAATATCGAATATCATTCTCAGATCATTATTGAGAAAGCGGTTAAGCGAAATCTGATCCTGAATTGTACCGATGTAATTAAAGACTCTTACGACACTGCTTCGGATGCTTATGATGTTTTGGATGACGCAGAGCAACGAATTTTTGATCTTGCCAATAATAAGACCAAGAATGCTTCAAAGCCTGTATCTGAAATTCTGAAAGATACCCTTGAGTATCTGGAAGATATGCGCGGTAAAGAAGGTGGAATCACCGGAGTTCCAACGGGATTATCTATCGATACCATGACGGCCGGTTGGCAAAAAGGCGATCTGATCATTATTGCAGCTCGACCTTCTATGGGTAAAACGGCTTTTGTACTGACGGCAGCCAGAAATGCTGCAATGCATCATGATGAAAAACTAAGAACTTCTGTGGCTCTCTTCAGTTTGGAGATGTCGAATCAGTCGCTAGTTCAGAGATTGTTGACTATGGAAGCTCGTGTAAATGCATCTGAAGCCCGAAAAGGAACGCTGAACGACGACAGTTTTAAGCAATTGATCGAAGCTGCCAGTAATTTACACGAAGCGGATATTTTTATTGATGACACTCCCGCTATCACTTTGATGGAGCTTCGTACTAAATGTCGACGGCTTAAAAGTGAGCACGATGTTGGATTGATCATTATTGATTATCTGCAGTTGATGCAGGGGAATACCAAAGACACCGGGAATCGTGAGCAGGAAATTGCTTCTATTTCCCGTGGACTTAAAGCACTGGCTAAAGAACTTGATGTTCCTGTTATTGCACTCTCTCAGTTAAGCCGTGCAGTAGAACAACGTGGTGGTGATAAACGACCACAGCTTAGTGACTTACGTGAATCAGGTTCGATCGAGCAGGATGCCGATGTTGTGATGTTTTTATATCGTCCTGAGTACTATAAAATTACCACTACAGAAGATGGTCAGTCTACTGCAGGACTTGCTGAAGTGATCATTGGAAAGCAAAGAAACGGGCCCGTTGGAAGTAAAATGCATTATTTTGTTAAGGACTATGCCCGCTTCGAAAATCTTACTACGGCTGATTCCGGAGGATTCTTTGGGGAACCTCAGGGACAGGCTCAATTGCCGGATAGTTTTGATCAGGGAGATTCCGGTCCACCACCAATGCCACACAATCCTGCTCCTGATGAGGACGCGCCTTTTTAAATACTATGAGATATTTTCTCCTTTCATTCTTATTGTTTTTATCTACCGGAAAGATTTTATCTCAATCTTTAGATTATGCCCGGGATGCAGTAAATATTCTAGCATCAGACAGTCTTAAAGGTCGAGGTTATGTTGAAAACGGAGATAAACTGGCAGCAGATTTTATCAGAAGCGAATTCGAAAAGTTTGGTCTTAAAAGTTATAATAACAGCTTTTATCAGGAATTAGAAACTTCTGTAAACACTTTTCCCGATCGACAATCAGTAGTAATCAATGGAAAAGAGCTTGAAGCCGGAAAAGATTATTTACTAGATCCGGGTTCTCCTTCTCTCAAGGGTACTTTCGATGTTATTCCAGTGACTGTTGACGAAATTCTGGATAATGCTAAATTCGTAAACAAACTCAGAGTTTCTTCCGGTCAATTGATCGCTGTTCAACCTTTCGATAAGTCGGATTTCACTAAAGAACAAAACGAGCAGTTGAATGGAGTGATCAACTTTCTGAAGTATCATCCGCAAAATCCATCCAAAGGAACGATCATACTCACCAATGATAAGTTAACATGGGCAGGCTCAGTCAGGCAAAATTCAAATCCTACGATCATTATTCATTCCGATTCGTTAGATGGCACTTTGAAGTCTCTAAAGCTGGATATAAAGAGTTCATTTATTGAAAAATACACCACTCAGAATGTGATCGGATATGTAGAAGGTAAAAACACTGACTCCACTATTGTATTTATAGCCCATTACGATCATTTGGGAATGTTAGGCCCTCAGGCAACTTTTAACGGTGCAAACGACAATGCAAGCGGTACAGCTATGCTTTTGAGTCTTGCTAAACACTACTCAGAAAACAAGCCGAATTATAACACAGTATTTATAGCTTTCGGAGCAGAAGAGCTGGGATTGATCGGTTCTAAATATTTCACTGAGAATCCTCTCTTCCCTCTTTCAGAAATAAAGTTTCTATTGAATTTTGATCTTGCCGGAACCGGAGATGAAGGAATTCAGGTTGTAAATGGTTCTGTTTACAAAGAAAAATTTGATGAACTGGTTCAGATCAATGAAGTGCGAGATCTACTTTCTAACATCAAAATAAGAGGAGCGGCTTGTAACAGCGATCATTGTATGTTTGACCAGCAAGATGTTCCCGGATTCTACATTTACACATTGGGTGGTATTCAAGCTTATCATGATGTTTATGACAGACCGGAAACATTACCACTAACCGAATTTGAAGATTATTTTAAGTTGATTGTGGAGTTTATTTCACAGCAATAAAAAAGCCCCTTCTTCTAAAAAAGGGGCTTCAGGTTCGACAAAGGTCGTATCAGAAATTATATCTCAATCCAAATTGGATCTGCCATCTTGATCCTAAGTTGAAATCATCCACAAAAGAAGAAGATTGTGAGTCATCAAAAGAATAAGTAGGGATTCTGGTTGTAGGATCAACAGTAACTCCAATTGGTTGTGTGTTGATAGGAATTTCACGGACTCCCCAATCTGAATTAATGAGATTACCAATATTCAGGATATCCATACTAAATTGCACAGATTGAGTGCCTTTGAGATTCAAATTCTGAAGTATCCGGATATCCATTCTTGAGCTCCAAGGACTTAGAATAGCATATCTTTCAGCATACTGACCTCTTCTGTCATTTAAATACTCATCCTGCTGAATAAATTCCTCAAGGGCCTCTCTTTGAGAGATTCGCTCGGCAATATTTCCTGAAAATAAATAAGTAGTTAATTCAAGAGAAGTTGGGATATAGATCAAATCATTTAATCCTGATCCGTCGTTATTAATATCTCCTGAATAAGTGTAGCTATATCGTCCACCCTGCGATGCCTCGACAAATACAGAAACCGTGGTAGACCATTTTTCCTCCAAGCCGTAAATCCACGTTTTATTGGCAGTACCTACAAAACGATGTTTGTTTCCGTATACGGCCGGTGAAAGTTCCGGTCTGTTGGCATTATTCAGTATTGGGTTTCCTTCAAAGATATCGCTTGATATCTCGCGAGTATTAGAACTTACTGTTTGTGCATCCAGATAGTTGTAAGCCAGAGAAGTATATAATCCTTCTGTCCAGATCTTCTTCGCTTCCACACTCCAGTTAAAAGAGTAACCCTGATCAGTATTGGTATATACATATGCGTTTTGTCCCGGATTACCAGAGGGATCAAGTGCTTTATCCGATTCATCATCTAAATAGTATGGTCGATCGTCAGCTCCTGTTAAATTAGCAGATGGAAATCTCAAACCATAGTTTCTGACTAGCATTGAATTTACATCTTTGGTGTAAGATATATCCGTAGACAGAACCAGACCATTTTCAAATGCTTTGTCTATTCCTAAGTTAGTTCTCCATACCTGCGGATATTCAAAATCAGGTGATGTCACATTGTAGAAAAAGAAATCCGGGTTTGCGACCTGGTTTCCGATCCATACGAATGGGAATCGACCGGTGAATAATCCCGATCCACCTCTGATCTGTAAGCTCTGATCACTGTTTACATCCCAGTTGAAACCCAAGCGAGGAGAAAACAAAGGTTTTTGATCAGGTAGTTCTGTATGATCGAATTGAACAGCATTGTTATTCTCATCGTAATAAGTAATGGTTGGATCGTAAGTTCCTCCATCAGAAATTAAACCTCCTTTACGCTCTATGTTTTCGCGAATTTTATCTGCTGTGTCAAAATAAAGAGGCATATCCATCCTGATTCCGAGTGTCAGATTGAAATCCTCAGTGACATTCCATTTATCCTGTGCATAAAGTGCAAATTGACCAACATTAGTTTCGGCCAATGCCCAATTACCGGAATTAAAAGTATCTCTGGCGTGCTGAACTACAGGATCCATATCTCCATCATTTACGAAATCAAGAAAATCCTGAACACTGTTAAAACCAGGTCCGAAAGTCCCTCCCGGATACGGTACACCAAATGGTTCATAAACTCCCAAATTAAAGGAGTTGTCAAAAGAAAAACGTTCAAAAGAAGTACCTAAAGTTATGGTGTGAGCCCCCATATATATATCAAAGTTATTTGTAATCTGATACACATGCTGATCTAAACTGTTATTGATAGAAAAAGGCTCATGTCCTGCAACAATGTAACGTACACCGTCTTTATTGATATTAACAACAGGAAAGGGATCGCTGAATGGATCTCTTTTATCGTTAAAGAAAGTATATCCCGCCTGGAATTTATTGGAATACTTATTTCCGATTCGGGATTTCAATTCTACTATATAAGAAGTGATATCGTTATTTATTCTGTAACCTGAATTTTCGAATTGTAAAGTAATGGCATCAGGCCCTCTTCTACCGATTGCATCGGGATTTGCATTCAGATCTCTGTATGCATCAAGAAAATTAAATGTAGCCGTTAGCGTATTAAAATCATTGATATTCCAGTCTAATTTAAATAATCCTTTATTACTGTCTGTATCGCGATTGTATTTCTGATAATCGCCCGTGCTATAACCAAATCTGCTTTGCAGAATATTGCTGACAGCATCCAGATCTGATGCCAGAACTCTTGAAACGTTATCGCCGGAAACTCCGGGTGCATTTGCTACGAAATTACTACCCAGATCTTCTCGTCTTTCAACTTCAAAATTCGCAAAGAAGAATAGTTTATTTTCAATTATGGGTCCGCCTACACTAAATCCTGACTGTAATTGAGTAAGATCAGGTACAAATATATCATTGCCTGAAACTTTGCCTCCCGTTAAATCTTGATTTCTGTAAAAAGTAAACGCCGTTCCATGATAAGAGTTAGTTCCGGATTTCGTTACCGCATTAACTGATGCTCCTGTAAAACCGGATTGGGTTACATCATATGGCGCTATTGAAACCTGTATTTGGTCGATGGCATCCAGCGAAACAGGTTGAGCATTAGATTGACCGCCGGGAGTTGCAGCATCCAGTCCGAATGGATTGTTAAAAATCGATCCATCCAACGAAAAGTTGTTATACTGATCATTTCTACCACCAAAGGAATTTCCGTCAGAGGAAGGCGATAGTTTATAAATATCTCCTGCTGATCTTGAAATGGTAGGTACTTTAGTAAGCTGGGCATTATCAATAGTGGTAGATGCACCTGTTCGTCCTGCATTTATATCCTGATTAACAGTGACAACTACTTCTTCAAGGCCTTGTACATTTTCGTCGAGAGTGATTTCTATTGTCTGTGTTTTACCCAGAGTTAAAAATATCTCTTGAATTTTTTTTGCCTCAAAGCCTATAAATGAAGCTGTTACTTCATAAGGTCCACCAATACGAAGGTTTGGTAAATTATAACGTCCGTCAGAGCGAGCAGAAGTTCCGTATTTAGTTCCTGATGGTGTATGAACAGCTACTATTGTAGCTCCGGCTAACGGTTCGCCAGTAGCATCTTTTACAATACCTTGAATAGTTGATGTGGTAACCTGTGCTTTTAATGATGTGGTGAAAAGAGGAATAAAACAGATCAAAAAAACCAAAGGTAGTTTTTGAATTTTCATGGGATGAGGGATTAAGTTTATTATTCAATGAATTTAATCTCCTGTAAAATAATGAAAAATTAACCCAAGCTGTGAACAAATTTTCCACATTAATTTGCAGTACTCATAGCCTCAAATATAAGATCATAGTCTTTGATCTTTCTGCTCCAGTCCAGATGCTTATTAATATTCTGTAAGGAAGACTTCGGGAGTGGTTTTGTCTTTCCGGTCAAAAGATCTTTCATGTGCTTGAATAGTGCATCTTCATCGTTATAAAGAACAGGAGCATGTAAAAGCGGACTGTGAAGCGACTCCGGTATCAATTCGGGATAATGAAGAGCATTAGGTACAAACGGGTGACATCCACAGTAAATAGCTTCTAAAATAGGTGTACAAAAGAACTCATAACTGGCGGTGGAAACTACTATATCTCCCGAATGGAGTAACTTGCTGTAGTTTTCTTTGTCGTCTACATAACCAAAATGAGTAATGTGAGTTCCATATCGTTGCCAGGCTTTTTCAAATTCCTCAGGCTTCTCGTGTTTGGTATCTCCTGCTAATATCAGATCGAATTTAAGATCTATATCGTTCAATCTGTTCAGCACTCTGAAGAACATTGCAGGATTCCTATCAAATTGCCAACGCTGATTCCAAACTATAACCGGATTTTCATTCTTCAACCGGGTATCAGGTTGTTCGTTAAAGCTCTTCAGGTCTAAACCGGGCTGCATAACTATACTTTTTTCTCTGATCTGCTCTACGGTATTGTAATGCTTGTCATCCGGATAATTATCCAGAAACTTTGGTAACGCCTCCATCAGATCGTCAATATGGAACTGAGAAGTGAAAACTAATTTATCAGCTACCAGCATACTCAGATAATTGATATAACAGAAAGTAAGATCGCGACTCTCTCCTTCCGGAATTGGTCTTGTAAACTGATTATCATGCATATACATGATCTTTGGCGTGTGAGAAAACCTGGGATTGGTAAGTGCTATAAAAGCCGGCAGGTTCGTCATGCTACTCACCATCAACAGATCTATATCCTCTTCAACCTGTCTGGTTAACTCTGCAAGTGTAACTGAATCTCCATGCATTCGCCATTTCCAACCTTTATAATTCAGCTTGATGGGAATGATCGTATGACTTGAATGCTCAATAAGTCCTTTTAAAAAGGCTTTATGAGATCCGCTGTAAAAAGGTTCAATTGCAAGAATATTCATCTTTATTTGTGTAAGGCTTTGCTTTTTTCCCGAATTGACATTTTAAAATGTGACCTAATCAGTAAAAGTTATTGGTTATTAGTTAATGGTAAAAATTCCCAGACTAATAACTAATAACCATTCACTAATAAATAAACTACCTAAACCTCGACTGTATTTCATCCAGCGAAAGATAAACGATTGTGGGCTTTTTCAAAGGATCCAGATAAGGCTGGTCGCATGCAAACAACTGATCTACCAGCGCTTCCATTTCTTTGATATCCAGCTTTTTACCTCTTGGAATTGCTGCTTTCGATGCAAATGAAATTGCTAATTTATCTCTGGCTTCCAGATTCATTTTCTTTCCAAGATCCTGATACTGATGAAGCATAGAGATCAAAACTTCCTGTTCGTTTCCGATCTCAATATCGGCCGGAACACCGTTGATCATAGCTGTATTTCCACTCAACATTTGAACAGAAAAACCCATTCTCTGTAAAATTGGATGTAATTCTTTCAACAAAGTGTAGTCGCTGGCTGATAACTCCATTGTTTGAGCGAATAAAAGCTGCTGAGTACTTGGAAGAGCAGATTCAGTAGCAGTTATCGCTTTTTCAAAGATGATGCGTTTATGAGCCAAATACTGATCAATAACGCAAACCCCTGTACGTGTCTGAGTAATGATATAAGCGTTGTGGAGTTGGAAAAATCCATGATTATCACTTGGCTTGCTGTCCTCTGATCTGAAGTCTCCGGAACTGAAAGTTTGTTCTGACGATGAACTTTGTCCATATAACATCTCGCCAAATTCCTCACCTCTGCCCTTTGCAGGATTTCGGTTTATTCTGGATGGAATGTGAAATCCGGACTCACTTTGACGAACATCTTTCTTCTGGTTAAAACTAAAGCCTGAATCAAACCCTTTGCTTTCGTTATCACCGAGAAAAGTATTTTCTTCTCTCTGGATATTAGGAACCATGAAATGTTCATTCAAAGATCGATTTACCACCGAACGTGCAAGCTGAATTACACTTCTTTCATCTTCAAACTTAACTTCCATTTTGGACGGATGAACGTTCACATCCACTTTAGAAGGATCAATTTCAAAGAATAAAGCATAAAACGGATACTCGTTATTCTTGGTCCAGGCATCATACAAACTGAGTAACACATGAGTTAGATAGCGGTGCTGAAACGGTCTCCCGTTTACAAAAAGAAATTGCTCTCCCCTGCTTTTTTTAGCCAGTTTCGGATCAGAAGCAAATCCAAAGATCTTTACATAGCTGGTTTCTTCCCCAAACTCGATCAAACTTGCTTTGTAAGGAGCTCCGAAAATTGCAGCAACTCTTTCTTTGAGTGATTGAACCGGAAGATTGTAGATCTCTTCACCATCTGCTACAACCTGAAATGCCACGTTCGTGTTTGCAAGAGCAGCGTATTGAACCGTTCTGAGAATATGTCTGAGTTCTGTAACATCGGTTTTCAGAAATTGGCGTCTTGCAGGGACATTAAAAAACAGATTTCTAATAGAGAAAGAAGTTCCATCAGGAGTTGCAACCGGTTTGATCTCCTTTTCATCGCCACCGTCAACTTCAAACTCCCACCCGTTATCGTCCTCTGCTCTTTTTGATCTTACAGTAACATGAGAAACGGAAGCGATGGAAGCCATTGCCTCGCCACGAAATCCCAGCGTTCTGATCTTAAAAAGGTCATCAACCGTATTAATCTTTGAGGTCGCATGACGTTCAAAACAAAGCGGAAGATCTTCTTCACTCATTCCGCAACCGTTATCGATCACTTGAATGAGCGTTCTGCCGGCTTGTTCAATTATTATTTTAATATCATCCGATCCGGCATCAACGGCATTATCCAATAACTCCTTAACTACGGATGCCGGTCTTTGTATAACTTCACCTGCAGCAATCTTGTTGCTGATTTCCGGTGGTAACTGATGTATAACTGAAGTGCTTTCCTTCGTTTCGTTCAACTAAATAAATCCTATAAAAGTGTAATGATGTAAACCACTAATGACAGTAGTAAAGCTAAAGCCAGAACTTTAACATTTTGCTTTGGCTTAACTCTGTTGTGTGTTTGAAATTTGATACGACGTTTTCTTCTGTCATCTTCCCGCTGTTCCTTTTCAGGATCGTGGTATCTGAATGGTAAATCGAATTTTTTTGGCTTCGGACGGAAACCGAACATGGGTCTGATCATGGCTCTGGAAGTTAAATTAACCTTTTTGAAACCAACGGAGCACCTCCGCTAATCATTGCCAATATATGAATATCAATTCAGAATTAAGAATGAATCAATGATCAATTTCAATGAAATCAATTGATAATTCTTCATTGATAAATTCTTAATTGTATTCCTTTTTTCGTAAACTCCTAGTCTATTAATTTTTAACTTCGGGTGACTTTCCGGCGGGAAACGATCTAAACTAAATTTAAAGACTTCAGAGAATAATGAGCGATAACAAAGCAAAGATCATCTACACAAAAACTGACGAAGCTCCGGCTTTAGCAACCTACTCTTTTCTACCAATTATTGAATCATTCGCAAAAGTAGCCGGTGTAGCTGTTGAAACCAGAGATATCTCATTAGCTGGTCGAATTATCGCAAATTTCCCGCAGTATTTAAAAGAAGATCAGCGCATTGGAGATGCTTTAGCGGAACTTGGTGAACTTGCAAAGAAGCCCGAAGCAAATATCATTAAGCTGCCGAATATAAGTGCTTCAGTTCCTCAGTTAAATGCTGCTATCAAAGAATTACAGTCGCAAGGTTATGCTCTGCCTGATTATCCTGAAGAGCCTAAAACCGATGAAGAAAAGCAGATCAAGTCTCAGTACGATAAAGTAAAAGGTAGTGCGGTAAATCCCGTTTTGCGTGAAGGGAATTCTGATCGTAGAGCTCCAAAAGCCGTTAAAGAATACGCACGAAATAATCCTCATTCCATGGGTGAATGGAGAGCTGAGTCTAAATCTCATGTATCAACTATGGATCATGGCGACTTCAGATCTACGGAACAATCGGTTACTCTTGGTAATGCAACAGACGTTACCATCGAACATGAAGACATTTCAGGAAATAAAACAGTTTTAAAAGATGGTATCTCATTACTGGAAGGCGAGATTATTGATGCCGCTGTAATGAACAAAAAAGCGTTGCTCCGTTTTCTGGATATCCAGATCAAAGAAGCGAAAGAAACGGGAGTTTTATTCTCACTTCACATGAAAGCAACGATGATGAAAGTTTCTGACCCTATAATTTTTGGTCATGCAGTAAAGATCTTCTTCAAAGATGTATTCGAAAAGCACGCTGAGACCATTCAAAACCTTGGAGTTGATACCAACAACGGTTTCGGGGATCTGATCTCAAAATTAGATGAGCTTCCTGAAGACAAAAGACAAGAAATTGAAGCGGACATCGAAGCTTGTTACGAAAACCAAGCTGATCTTGCGATGGTAAACTCTGACAAAGGAATTACTAACCTTCATGTGCCAAGTGATGTTATTATTGATGCTTCCATGCCGGCAATGATCAGAACTTCCGGCTGTATGTGGAACAAAGAAGGAAAAACTCAGGATACTAAAGCAGTAATTCCGGACAGCAGTTATGCTGATGTATATCAAGCTGTGATCGAAGACTGTAAAAAGCACGGAGCGTATGATCCTACAACCATGGGAAGTGTTCCTAATGTAGGTTTAATGGCCAAAAAAGCTGAAGAATATGGTTCTCATGACAAAACTTTTGAGATCGAAAATAATGGTAAAGTCAGAGTTTTAGACTCCAATGGAAATACGCTCATCGAACACGTTGTAGAAAAAGGCGATATCTGGAGAATGTGTCAAACAAAAGGCGCTCCGGTGCAGGATTGGGTAAAACTTGCAGTTTCCAGAGCAAGAGATACCGGTTCTCCGGCTGTATTCTGGTTAGATGAAGACCGTGCACATGATGCCCAACTCATCAAAAAAGTAAATACTTACCTTAAAGACCACGATACCAACGGACTTGAACTTCATATTATGAGTCCTGTTAAAGCAACCTGGTTTTCACTGGAAAGAATCAGACAAGGAAAAGACACCATTTCAGTAACAGGAAATGTATTACGTGATTATCTAACCGATCTCTTCCCTATTTTGGAAGTTGGAACCAGCGCAAAAATGCTTTCTATTGTTCCTTTGATGAATGGCGGCGGACTGTTTGAAACCGGAGCAGGTGGTTCTGCTCCAAAACATGTTCAGCAATTTGTTGAAGAAAATTACCTGCGCTGGGATTCATTGGGAGAGTTTTTAGCACTGGCTGTTTCTCTGGAACACTTAGGTAAAACCTTTGATAACCAAAGAGCAAAGATCTTAGGTGAAGCTTTAGATAATGCTACTTCTAAGTTTTTGCAAAACGACAAGTCTCCTGCACGTCGACTTGGACAAATAGACAACCGTGGAAGTCACTTTTATCTTGCGATGTATTGGGCTGAAGCTATAGCAAACCAAACTGAGGATAGCGACCTGTCTTCGAAATTCTCTGATCTTTATAACTCATTGTCAGACAATGAAAAAAGGATTAACGAAGAACTAATTGACGTACAAGGAAATCCGGTCGATATTCAGGGATATTTCAATCCTAATAATGAATTGGCATCAACTGCTATGCGACCTAGTGAAACCTTAAACACTATTTTAGCTGATTTTTAAAAGTTAAGTTTATTTTTTCTTTGTCCTTTCGACCGGAGGGAGAAATCTAGAGTTCTGCTTTAAAGGCTTTGATTTAAATATTGAGATGAAATGGGACTAACCGTCTCCACAAAGATCCCGAAACAAGTTCGGGATTGTAGATCTTAGCTAATTCGCTTACAAAAATTATTCTGCTTAAACGTCCTGACGTTTTAAGAAAAAGTTTCCAACTACACCGACCTTTAGAATTATTGGCGAGAAAGAACGTAATGAAATCGA
>OJGU01000595.1_pt1 | contig 19527 bp, 11 predicted proteins | sample 1594741 | NCBI WGS metagenome assembly OJGU01 (sample SAMN05416841, study PRJEB24817) | seawater metagenome | isolation source: Sea water | place: Canada:Atlantic | collected 2013-07
ATACGAGATGTAGAGAGGTCTTGTGGGCTCGGAGATGTGTATAAGAGACAGGAGTTTGGACAGCGGCGTGGTCTCTTCGACCTTGGCCGCCCATTGCTCGAGGCTCACCGCCTCGAACTCTTCGAACGTCACGGACTCGCTCACAGCACCCGCATCATACGGTGGGCCCCACAGCTCGGGGCTTCGCCGCTGTGAGGCACAACGCACGCTCGCGCGCCCCACTGCCGCGACGTTCCGCGGCGGAGCTCAACCCGACGTGGACGAGGTCATCGTCGTCCCACCACCGGTGGAGCCCGACCCGGTCGAGCCCGACCCGGAGCCGGTCGAACCCGAGCCTGAGCCCGAAGACGACGAGCCTCCGGAGCCGGTCGACGTGTCATCCGTCGTCGTTTCTGACTCGCTGGTCCCACCCGAGGAGGTGCTGCTGCTGGTCTCCGCATCGGTGTCGACGAACGCGCCAGTGCTCATGTCGACCGTATCCACGGAGCCATACGCTGGCTGCGCGCTCACCACACAGCCTGCAAACAGGCCGACGGACAACGCGGCACCCCGCAGCACGCGGGACGGAGTGTTGCAGTGGGGACAGGTGTCCCCGACCCGCTTCGGACGGCGGCACGCATGGCAGGACCTCAAATGCATGTCCTGATAGTGCACCGACTCGGGCACACGATCATGCCCCCTCCGAATCTGCCTCACGCGGTCTCAGCGCGGACGCGCAGCCGGTCGCTCTCGATGTGCTTGGAGTAGAACTCCCAGGTCTTGCGCCGGGCTCGCTCGAACGTGCAGCTCTCGGCGTAGGTTCGTGACTGCGTCGACATCCGCTCCAGCCGGGCGGCGTCACCCACGAGGCCGACCACCGCGTCCGCCCAGCGTCGCTGCTGCCCCGCGGGAAGGACGATGCCGGTCTCGTTGTGGTGGACGATCTCCGAGGGGCCACCCACGTCGGAGACGAGCGCGGGCGTTCCGCAGGCCATCGACTCCAAGACCACGTTGCCGAACGTATCGGTCGTGGACGGGAACATCATCATGTCGGAGGACGCGTAGGCGGAGGCGAGCGCATCTCCCTTGAGGTAGCCGGTGAACGCCACGGGGTAGCCCTCGAGCTCTTCCTTCATCTTTTCGAGATACGGACCCTCGCCGACGATCCCCAGCTCGACGTCCAACCCATGGTCATCGACCAGGTGCTTGAAGAGCTTGGCGAGGAACGGGAGGTTCTTCTCCAGCGAGACGCGCCCGACGTACACCAGCGTGTTCTTGCCGGTCAGGCCGTGGTCCGCCCAGAACGAGTCCTTCGCCAGCGCCGGCGTGAAGCGCTGCGAGTCGACCCCGCGCGGGACGATGGTCACCTTGCCAGATTGAATCCCGTTGCCCGCCATGACCTCGCGAGTGGCGTAGGTCGGTGCGAGCACCTGCTGCATCTGGTTGTAGAACCAGGCCGTGTACGCCTGCACGATGCGACCGATCGTGCGGTCGCCGATGATGCGGAAGGCGTACTCGGGAACGTTCGTGTGGTACTGGCCGATGACCGGCGTATCGAGCAGCCGCGCGGCCATCATGCCGACCAGTCCCACTGGGCCTGGCGTGGTGGCAACGATCAGGTCGATCTCGTTCTCGTCCATCCACCGGACTGTCTCGAGCGTGCTTGGCCAGCCGAGCTGATAGCTCTCGTAGCCCAAGATCGGGAAGCTGGCGATGGTGGGAAGGCGAACGATGCCGTGCTCGTCCACCGACGGCTCGAACCCATCGGGCTTGGCCCCGCAAAGGAACACCTCTTTGCCGTCGTCCCGCATCTCCTGCACCAAGCGACGCAGGTTGATGCTCAGCCCGTCGACGTTGTCGAGCGTGTCGCACAAGATGGCGACCTTCTGTCCCTGCCCCAGTGGCCTGGGCAGCTCGAGGCTCTCGTACAATCCGCGGGCGCGCCTGCGCTCCCCGTAGAAGTAACGGATGCCGAAGTAGTACGGCATGTTGAGCAGCGCCAAGCGGATGAGTGTGGGCAGCTCGTCGATCAGCGGCTCCAGATCGACCTTTTCCACGGCTTCCTTCATGGAGTCGGTGGAGGCCCGGAACGCCCGCAGCAGCGCCGTCTGAACGAGCGAGTAGATCTCGTCGTGGGTCTCGGGCTTGTGCCCTTCGGCCATCAAGCGCTTGAAGTCCGGGAACGAGTCCATCTCCGCCAGCGTCTCCATGGCGGCGGGGATCAGCCGCTGAAGTGCCGGCGGCAGATCAGCAGGGTCGTCGGGCAGGTCCTGGTTTTGGATGATGTCGACGAGCTGGTGGAAGACGCCCGGCTTGTTGCTGTCCTTCTGGACGGTGCTGTGCCGGAAGTACTGGATCGTCCCGATGGCTGCAGTGTGCGCCCAACTCTTGCAGGTCTTCTCGAAACCATCGACCCGCACCCGGCTGGTCTCGATGGCGTCGCGCAACGCGTCGAACGTGGCGTCCCCCTCGAACTCGACGAAGCTGCGCGCCATCGTGTGGCCCGAGTGGTCGTCGGATCCCGCGGTGGTCCTCCAGACGCGCCCGGGGGCCACGGGGATGTCGAACTCGTTGCTCCACCGCTCGAGGACCGACTGGTCGACCTTGTCGAGCACCTCGCGCATGAACCGCTCGTGCCCGGAGTCCTTCTGTCCGTTGATCACCTCGACGGTCTCGAACAGCAAGAACGACTTCTTGAGGAGCTCGGGGGTGAGTCGCTGGTTGACCGGCGAGAACGGGTGCGCGAGCGAGTGGAGGATCTTCTCTTCGCGGATGTAGTCGACGAGCTCGTAGATGTTGTAGCGGAGGCGCTGAAGCTCCTCGTGCTGCGCCTCGGTGATGCCGTAGCAGAGCACGTGAACGATGCATCCGTTCTCGGGGAACCGGGCCGAGACCTCTTCGGAGATGAAGACGTGGTCGCCGTGGTGGGCGATCTCGAGACAACCGTCGATGGCGTCATGGTCGGTGATGGTCACCAGACTCATGCCGCGGTCGATCATGGTCGTGTAGAGGTCTTCGGGCTCCGTGTAGCACTCCTCCACCTCGAGCGAGTTCAGGACGAAGAGCTTGAAGCGACCCGCGTACTTGCTGTGAACGTGGAGGTCGATCTTCTGCGTGGGGCGGACGATGGTCATGGGGTCCTCGGTGGAGGCGCCAACTCCGCGGACCCGGGGGCGGGGCGCGTCGCTGTTGGCTGGAACGGTTGTCGCTCCAGAGCGCCCGGTGGTTGCATGGTTTGGGCCTTCTCACAAAGAGAGGGCCCGGCACTCATGCATCCGGGGCTTCAGAATCGCTCGGCTTGGACCGCGAACCGCGGCGACGCCCGAATTCGAGCCCCAAGTGCAGCAAAATCGGCAGAACGACCACCGAGGCGACCAGCGCGAGCGTCATCCCGAGGACCGCGGCCCACGCCATCGACTCCAAACCCCGGTGGTTGGCGAACAGGATTCCGGAGAATCCCAGCACGGTGGTCAGGGTCGTGACGAAGATCGCCCCACCCGCCTCGCGAAGCACGCGCCCCATGTTGCTGCTGCCGGTCCGTTCGACCTCTTCGCGGTGTCGCTCGACCAGGTGGAGCGCGTCGTCTTGTCCCATCCCGAGCAGCAGGGGCAGCACGATGATGTTGAAGAAGTTCAGCTTCCAGTCGAGGCCCAAGAACACCGCCGCGAGCCACATCAATGAGAACCCGACCGTGACCGCCACGCCGAGCGCGCCCCACACGTTTCGCAGCAGCACCAACGCGGTCAGCAGCATCACCGCCACCGATACCGCCATCACCCGCGGGCCATCGGCGTCGATGGCGTCGAAGATCTCGGGGATGACGAAGAAGTCGGCCGCCAAGTCGACTTCTCCCTCGCTGGTCGTCATGGATCCGTACGCGGCGTAGATGCCCCGACTGTTGACGATGTTCGCTTTGGAACCCTTGGTGGCGACGATGACGAACCGTGCCACGTCGCCCTGCGTATCCTCGAACTGGCCGGTGACCCAGCCCGGTAGCGCATCGATCTGCACCGGCGCGGTGACCGAGAGGTACGGGTACCACTCGTCGATCTGCGCCTTGGTGGTGGCCGAGAGGCTCGCGCGTTTGCCATCGATGCGAGCCCGGATGTCGGCGATGACCTTGAGTTTCTCCTCCTGCTGTCGCGGGACGAATGCGTGCACAGACCAGACCTTGGCGAGGCGGCGCTGCATCTCCAGCAACCGGGCCCGGTCGTAGGTCCCCAGCAGCTCCGCGGTGTCCGGGGACATCACAGCCTCGGCGACGGCGAGGGCCTCGAGCGCCTCGAAGACCGGGTCTTCGAGGTCTTTGTCTTTACCGCCCCAACCATCATCCTCCCAGTCGTCCTCCTCGCCTTCGTCGTCCCAGTCCTCGTCCTCGTCTTCGTCGAGGTCGAGGTCGGCGATGTTGCTGTCGAGCGTCGCCGGAGGCTCCGGCATCGCGCGGGTTGGAGGCGTCTTGGGATCGAAGACCTCGATCTCCTCGGGGGTCATGGCGACCAGGGCGTCGAGCTGGCGCTGCACCTGCAGGGCCTGGGTGGCGGTATCCACCAGCACGACCGCCGGGTCGACGGTCTGCGCCTTGCCGACGGCATCGCGGTATCCAGCTCGCGGCGGCCCGGTGGGTTTGGGGCGCACCGGCCCGAGCTTCTTGAGGTCGTGCTGGTACTCCAAGCCGCCGAGGTTCATCGCCGCCCAGCCGGCGACGACCGTGCCGCCGACCGCGAAGAGCAGTGCCACGACGGAGAGCGCCCGGCCCCATCCGCCCAGCCCGCCGCTGTCCTCCCGAGGTGCGGGCGGCTTCCAGGGTCGGACTCGGTCGAACGCGATGCTCAGCGCCGGCATCAGAAACACCGACCCGAGCAGCGAGAACACAACCCCGACCGCCGCGACCTGGCCAAACTGGGCGAAGCCCTGGAAGTCAGCGATGGACAGCGCGGCGAAGGCCAGCGCGGTGCTCACCGCCCCCGCCGCGGTGGTCTTGCCGCTGGTCGCCAGGCACAGCGCGAGTGCGTCCTGCGAGGACAGGCCCCGGCCTCGTTCCTGACGCAGCCGCGCGAGCACGTGAATGCCGAAATCGATGCCGAGCCCCAACAGGACGGCGAAGATGAACGCCGAGACGATGTTGAGGACGCCAAAGGCAAGCCATCCAAAGGCCAGCGCGCCCACGACCGAAGCGAGCAACGGCAGCATCACCAGCGCCACCGCGCGCGGACTTCGGAAGTACAGCCCGAGCGTGACCAACAGGCCCAACAGCGCCGCGACCGAGCCTCCCCGCACCTCGTCCTGCACCGACTTGAGTCGCTTCTGGTGCTGCACGTAGCTGCCGTTGAGCTCGATCGCCATCTCGTGGTGAAAGCCGTGCGGGTCCAGCTCGTCGACGATGCGCTGAACGTCGGCGGTGAGCGCCTCGGCGAACTCGAGATCGGTGGCGGCACGCACCGGCCGCATCTTCACGACCATCACCCGGCCCTCGTCGGCCTCCATGTATTCCTGCGACGCTTCGGACACGCCGTAGCGTTCCCGCATCTCGTCGGGGTCAAACCCCAGCGCTTGTGCGTCGTCTTTGCCCCCGGCCTTCGCCGCCTTTTCTTCGTCGGTGGAGAAGTCGCCGAACGCCTCCTTGCGCACCTCTTCACGGATCTTCGCGATGACGCGCCGTCTCAGGTCCAGGAGGTCGGCCAGGCTGGCGTAGAGCAGCGCGTGGTCGTCGAAGTACTCCAGGTCGCGCTGGAACACGACGTAACGGAGGTCGTCGCGGCCTTCGAGAGCGTTGACCACAGCATCACCGAAGGCCACGTTGGCTTCGCGCGACGGCGAGCGGATCGTGACGTAGAGGTCGGACTGTTGTCCCGCCCGCTCCTGGAGCCGGTCCAGCCGAACCACGCTGGGGAACGTGGAGGGCAGCAGCCGTCGCAGCTCCTGGTCGATGCGAAGCTGGGTGGCCGCGAGCGTGCTGAGCACGGCGAAGACCAAGCCGACGAGCAGCACCACACGAAAGCGCCGGTGAATGAACGCCGACAACCGCTGGGCCCACGCAGGAGCGTCCTGTTCCTCCGCCATCTACACCGTGGGTAGCACGAGGCCGCGTGACGCGCCTAGCCACGCGACGCACCCTGGGAGGTGGGTCACGCGACTCGGTGGGCGACGACGCGGCGCCGATGGGTTGGTCAGCTGGCCGCGCGAAGCGGAAGCACGCGAGCGACCTTGCGGTCCGGCGCGGCGAAGTCGGTACGACCGCTCATCTGTCCGTACAGCTCGAACAAGCGATAGAAATGCCCGTCCATGGTGCCGATGTCCTGCGTCGCGGCCTCGCAGCCGCGAGCGAGCTGCGACCGATCGCGAGCGAGCAACCGAAGGATCGCCTCGGAGCAGTCGTTGCTGTCGCCAGAGCGGTACCGGGCACTGTAGTCGGGACCGGCGAGGGCCGCCGCGCCGCCGCGGTCGGGAACGATGACCGGCACGCCGGAGCAGACCGCTTCGGCCACGACGAGGCCGTAGGTCTCGGCAGCGGAGCCGTGCAGGAACGCGTCGGAGCTGGCGAGCGCACGGGACACGAAGTCCCGCTCCGAGACGTAGCCGTGCAGGTGCACGCCGGGGGTCTTGTTGGCCTTGTGCGCGTAGTACTTCTGCAGCGCACCGCGGCCGAAGATCACCAGGCCCATGGGGCGATGGCGGGAGGCCTTGGCAAAACCGTCGATGAAGGTGGCGACCCGCTTCTCGGGGTCGAGCCGGCTGATCGCGATGATGAGCTTGCCGTGCTCGGGCACGCCGCACTTGGCCAGGAGCTCCCGGCGGAGGTTCTCGTCGCGGTGGCTGGGGGAGAAGCGCTGCTTGTCGATGCCGAAGTCGACGACCGAGGTGCGCTCGATGCCGAACTGGCGAAGGCGCCGCGCCAGCCATCCACCGCTGACGACCGTGGTGTCGTAGGCGTCGCTGAGGGTGCGGATCTTCTTCCACATCGGCGCGCACATCCGGTCGACGCGGTCGAAGCCGAGGTGACGTCCAAAGAAAGTCTGCGCCCAGACGGCGACGGGGTCGGTGTGGAACACAAACGACTTCTTGGCGCGACCGTGATAGCTGGCGACGTACTTGCCGCCGTTCCACGGGGACGAGCCCTCGATGACGTCCGCGTCCTCGCGCTCGAGGACTTCGTGGACCTTGCGCTCGTCGTTGAACAGGCCGTAGCGACTGTCGAAGGGAGATCGCGGCGTCTTCACCCAGACGATCCGTCCGCCGTCCATCTCCTCCTCGCCGTCCTCGGTCCCGGGCGCCACGACGACACAGTCGACACCAGCGGCACGGGCCGCGGCGAACTTGTGGTGCATGTACGTACGGACGCCTCCGCCTTGCGTGGAGTAGGATTCGGCAACGTCGACGATCTTCATGCGGGGAAGCTTTCGGAAGAGGAGGAAGGAGGGGTGACCCGGGGTCCACCGGCGCCCGCTGGGGTTCGCGCGGGATGGTGCGCGAGGCGAGGCGGTGATTCGGAGAGGTTGTGTCGGGTCGGGGGTCGCACGATCGCGTCGTGCTGAAAAACTCTGGGTGGAGAACGAATGCCCAGTCCTGCAGGAGTCGAGCAAACAGCGCACCGAGGTGCCGGGTCTCGCGGGGGTAGTCGCCGACGACCCCCTTCCGGTTGCATCGGATCCGGCCTGGATCCGCGAAGATCACCGAAAAAGTGGTGATTCTTCGCACGAAATCGATCCGCCCCTAGAGCGATCGTGGCGCGGTGTGAGCTGACCACCAAGTTTTCGCCCTCGGTCGCTCGTGCGGCTGGGGTGCGCTCCCGTTCAGCTGGAACGGAGCCCATCTACGAGCCGGGGCAGGACGGACGCCGCCGGCGCGTCGACATGCAGCTCGGCATGGGGATCGCCGCGCGTTTCACCCAGGTTCACGATCGCCACCGGGATCCCGCCGGCCTCGGCTCGACGAACGAACCGGTAGCCCGAGAACACGGTCAACGAAGATCCCACCACGAGCAGCGCTTCGGCCGCGTCGACCATGGCGTAGGCCGAGTCCACCGTCGCTCTGGGGACGGCCCCGCCGAAGAACACAACCCGAGGCTTGAGCGGACCTCCACATCGTCGGCAAGGCGCGACGTCGAACGTATGGACCGCGTCCGCATCCAAGTCGACGTCCCCATCGGGCGCCACCGCGAGCACGTGCGCTTCGAAGCTCGGATTGCGATCCATCATCCGCCCGTGAACGGATGCTCGCGACTCGAGGGCACCACAGGCCAAACACACGACTTCATGAAGTGACCCGTGGAGCTCGAGCGCATCGGACCCGGCCGCATGATGCAGGCGGTCGACGTTCTGCGTGATCAGTCCCGTGATGGCGCCGCTGTCCTGCAGCTCTCGGAGCGCCCGATGGCCGGCGTTGGGACGGGCAGCTGCAAAGCGCGGCCACCCTCGGGTCGCCCGCGCCCAGTACCGTCGACGCGTCCCCGGACTCTCGGCGAACTCCCGATGCTGAATCGGAGTCCGTGGTTGGAGTCGAGTCTTGGCCCCGCGGTAGTCCGGGATGCCGGAGTCGGTGCTGATGCCCGCGCCCGTCAGTGTCGCGATCCGACGGCCGCGAAGAAGTGCCACCAGTTGGGCGAGCTGCGCATCCTGCTCAAGCACAGCGCGAAGGCTACCTCGACTCCGCGGTACGGCCCGCGGAACGTCGACGACAAGCCGCCTACGAGCACACAGCCCTGGCGACCCGCTCTACCGCGCGGCCGTCCGTGCCTCGACTCGCCGCGTTGCTAGGCTCCGCACATGTCTTATTTTGGGTTTGCTCGTATGACATCAATGTCGCTGTTGATCGCGGCCACCGGACTCACGGTGCTTGCCCCGACCGACGCAGAGGCCTGCTCGCCGAAGGAGTGTGCTGACTCGCCGCGCTTCCTCAGCCTTGCCCTCGGCGCCGCCGAGATTTCACCGGACGGGGTGATCGCATTCAACACCCACCAGGGCAACGACCAGTTGATCGCGCCCGACGATGTGCTCGAGCTGATCCGGGTGACGGTCACCGACGCCAACGAAGCAGCGGTTGCCGGTGCGCTCGAGCATGACGGGGGCGTCTACTTCTGGCGCCCAGAAGCCGCTCTTCCAGCCGGGACGACCCTCACCGTCCAGGTCAGCGTCGACAACGATGCCCTGGACGCAAGGAGCGTTTGCGGCATGGATACCTACGGCCCGCTCGAGGTGGCCATTGCCGAGACAGCACTGCCTGAACTCGCCCTGCCCGAACTGAGCCCGGCGACCGCCTACGACGTGCGCCCCCTCGTGCAGTTGGACACTGTGGTTTGTTGCGACGGCGCGTACCCAGAGCTCGCGATCGGCTCGTGTTTCGAGGAGGTCTACTGGCCCGAGGGCTTCTGCACGCCGAACCAAGGCACCGGTGTCGCCGACGTGACGTTCGACCTTTCAGCCCTCGACCCCCTGCTTGCAGGTTCGGTGAGAGTGGAGCTCCTGATCGACGGTGAGGTCACGAGTTCGGCACTGGGCTCACTCGCCCTTGCAACCTGGCGAGCCTCGAGGGATGAAGTCTTCGAGGCCCAGATCCAACTGGTTAGCTTGCTCGACGGTTCCACCATCCAGAGCGACGCGTTCATGGCCGACGGGGGTGATCCCGACGGCCTCGGGCCCCTCGAGCTCGACATCGCAGCCACGCTGGATCGCAACTGCGAGTCTGTGGCGTACACCTGCGAGCTCGACGGGGAGTTCGGCGAGGCGTGGGACCCCAAGGCCTGCGAGCCCTGGGATGACGATGGCGGGGACACCGACGGCGGCTCCGACAGTGACACCGACGGTGACTCCGACAGCGACACCGACACCGACACCGACGGTGGTTCCGACAGCGACTCCGACGGTGGCTCCGACAGCGACTCCGACGGTGGCTCCGACAGTGACTCCGACGGCGGCTCCGACAGTGACGCCGGATCCGGCAGCGACACCGACGGCGGCTCCGCGCAGGATGGCGATGGAGGCGGTTGCAGCGTCGGAGCGAGTGGCGAGGGCGGAGGCTGGTTGATGTTGTTCGGACTCGGCGCGCTGCCGCTGCTGCGACGGCGTCGTCGCTAGCGTGCGCCTGACGTCCGCGGCGCGCGGCCTCTTCGGATGCCGTGCGTCAGTGTTGCGACATGCAGACGTAGCAGCCGCCCGGCTTGTCGCACGCGGCGGTCGTCGACTTCGTGCACACGCCCAGCGGCGCGTCCCCAGTCTTACAAACCTGCCCCGCGTCTTCACAGACGTCCACCGGATTGGACGGCGAGCCAGGCTTGCCCGGGTCGGGCTGCGGGCAACCCATGACCAGCATACTGAGCAAGACGAGTGCGCTTCGCATGACCGCACCACGGTAACACCCCGAAGGCGGATGAACGCGGGAGCGGCGTCTACCCGTCATCACTGACCAAGCACCGGAACTCGATCTCGATGATCTCGGAGACCCGATCATCGGGATCGTCGGCCTCGGGGTGCAGCACGGCACGTGCGATGCCCTCCGTGACCTCCCCGGGCTCGATCCCGACGCTCTCGAAGGTGAGGTCCCCGTCGGACGGAAGCGTCGCCCGAATGCCGGTCCCGTCCACTTGGGACCACGCAGCGATGAAGCCGGGACCATTCTCCAAGGACGGGGGGTGCGTCCCGATTGTCGTCTCGTCGCGCCAGGTCACGCCCAAACTCAGTCCAGCGGCGACGTCCGACCCTTCGCAACTGTGCTGCACGATGTCGCCGATCTCGAACCGGCTGTAGCGGGCGGACACGTCGAGCTCCGCCTCGGTCCCATCGAGGAACACGAATGTGCCGCGAATCGACCCGTCATTCCCGGCTTCGGGGCCACCGGGATCCTCGCCCTCCGATACGCCAGTCTCCATGCCGCCGCTCCCGGAGCCAACCTCCACGCCGTCACCGCCCTCCTCGGAGCAACCCGAGGTGATGAGGAACGCGCAAACGACCAACAGGCGAGCGGGACCACGAAGCAAATGAGGTTGCATCGGGGGGTGAGTGCCCAGCACCCGAGATGTTTCGTGACTCCCCGTGTCGCTTTTTCTAGCGCGGTTTGACCGCGATGTAGGGGTTGGGGAAGTGCACGCCGTCCCCGGTGTGGCCCTGCTCCACCGCCGCCTGCAGCGTGAGGTGCGGGTCGAGCAAGTGCGGCCGAGCGAGCGCGCATAGGTCCGCCCGGCCACTGACCACGATCGTGTTGATCTGGTCCCACCCTTGGATGGCGCCCACCGCCATCGTCGCGATACCGGTCCGGTGACGGATGAGATCCGAGAACGGGGTCTGATACATGCGCCCGTATTCGGGCGACGCGTCGGACACGGTCTGTCCTGTAGAGACATCGATCAGATCGCAACCGTGGTCTTTCAGCATCTGCGCCAGTGCAACGGCGTCGTCTTCGCTGAGCCCGCCCGGGGCCCAATCGGTGGCGGAGATCCGGACCGTCAGCGGCTTGTGCTCGGGCCAGACTTCACGCATGGCGTCAAAGACCTCGAGCGGGTACCGCATGCGGCCCTCGATGCTGCCCCCGTAGCCATCGGTGCGCTGGTTGGTCAGCGGCGAGATGAACGTGGACAGCAGATACCCGTGCGCCATGTGCAGCTCGACCAGGTCGAACCCCGCCTGCTCAGCTCGCCGCGTCGCCGCCACGAAGTCGGATTTGACCCGCGCCATGTCCGACGCGTCCATCGGTTTGGGCGTCTGGTTTGCGTCGGTGTACGGCAGCGCGGAGGGAGCGAGTACCGGCCAGTTTCCCTCGGTCAACGGCCGGTCCATGCCTTCCCACAACAGGCGTGTGGATCCCTTGCGGCCGGCATGCCCGAGCTGGACGCCGATCTTTCCGGCGCTGTGACGGTGCACGAAGTCGGTCACCCGTCGCCACCCTTCGGTGTGTCCGTCGGTGTACAGACCCGTGCAACCCGGCGTGATGCGGGCGTCCGCCGAGACGTTGGTCATCTCGGTCATGATCAACCCCGCGCCTCCCACGGCCCGGCTTCCCAAGTGCATGAGGTGCCAGTCGTCCGGCATGCCGTCCTTGGCCATGTACTGGCACATCGGCGAAACCACGACCCGGTTGGGTACGGTGACATCCCGTAGCGAAAACGGTGTGAACATCGGCGGCGGTGGTGGCTGCGTGGTCACGCCAGCCTGCTTCGCGAACCACGTGTCCACCTCTTCGATGAAGGCAGGGTCGCGCAGCTTGAGGTTGCCGTGGGTGACCCGCTTGCTGCGGCTCATCATGCTGACCGTCAGCTGCAGAGGATGGTCGTTGCGGTAGCGCCGGATGTTCTCGAACCACCGCCGGCTCGTCGTTGCGGTCTTTTGAAGCTTGGCCGCATCGACCCAGCGCACGTCCTGATAGGCGCTCAGTGCCGCCGGCACGTCGTCCCCATGCTCGATGACCGCTTGAGACAAGAAGATGGCGTCCTCCATCGCCAGCTTGGTGCCCGAGCCGATGGAGAAGTGTGCGGTGTGAGCCGCATCCCCGATGAGGACCACGTTGCCGGTGTGCCAGGTCGCGTTCCGGACCCGGCGAAAGTTGATCCACGACGAGCGGTTGGTCATCAAGCCGTGCCCCTCGAGGTCTTCCTCGAACAGGGCCTCGCACCACTTGACCGACTCGTCCACGCTCATCTCGCCGAGCCCTGCCCCATCGAACGCCGCCTGGTCACACTCGACGATGAAGGTGCTGGTCTCGTGGTCGAATGGGTAGGCGTGAACCTGGAACAGTCCGTGCGGGGTGTCGCGGATGAAGAACTTGAACGCATCGAAGACCTTGCGCGTCCCCAGCCAGATGAACTTGGCGGTCCCCACCTCGATGTCCGGCTTGAACTGCTCGGCCATCGCGGTCCGCGTCTTCGAGTTGATCCCATCCGCAGCGACGATCAGGTCGGCGTCCGCGAACACGTCGATGCCGTCGACCTCGACTTCGAAGTGCATGTGGACCCCGAGCTCCCCGCAACGAGCCTGGAGGATCTGCAGCAGCCGCCGCCGAGCGATGCCCGAGAAGCCGTGCCCCGACGAACGAATCGTCTTGTCGGCGAAGCGGGTGTCGATCGCGTCCCAATGAACGAACTCCTCACGAATGCGCCGGGCCGTCTCGGCATCCGCCTCGAGAAAGTTGCCCAGCGTCTCGTCGGAGAACACCACACCCCAGCCGAACGTCTCGCCGGCCCGGTTGCGCTCGAGTACGTGCACATCGTGTTGGGGCTGCTGCTTCTTGAGGAGAAGCGCGAAGTACAACCCGCCAGGACCACCACCGATGACGCCGATCTTCATGAACCCGCAGAGTCTACGGAGCCCCACGCGTCGCGGTCCGTGATCTGAGGCGGTGAGAACCTTCACGGGGTATGCTCCGCGCCGCATGGCTCGACAAGACCGGTGGTTGATCGTCGCGTTCGGGCTCTCCGGTGCGGCGGCCCTGGGCTACGAGTTGCTGTGGACGCAGCTTCTGTCGCTGGCGCTGGGCCATGAGACGTTGGGCATGCTAGGCGTCCTTGCCGGCTTCTTTGGCGGCATGGCAGCGGGAGCCGCCGTGCTGCATCCACGGGTCCGGGCGGCGAAGAACCCGGCTGCGCTATTTGTGCGCCTGGAACTGGTGGCCGCCGGCTACGCCCTGCTCTCCCCGTGGCTCTTGCACGGGCTCGCCACCGCGATCCCCCCCGTGCTCGGCTCGGTCGCCGGCGACAACGACTCCCCGCTGGCGCTCGCCGTGGCGCTGGCCGTGTCCGCCCTCACCCTGCTACCTGCCACGTTCTGCATGGGCGCGACGCTTCCCGCGTTGGTCGAGGCGCGTCGGCGGGCCATCGCTGATGAGCCCGAAGGCCGCGGCGTTGGACGCCTGTACGCCGCCAACGCGTTGGGTGCCACCGCCGGCGTGTTGCTGACCGTCTACATCTTACTCCCCCAGCTTGGCACCGCCGTGGGTGCCCTCGTGCTCGCGATGATGGGCGGACTCAGTGCCTTCACCGCCCACCGCTGGTCGACCGGGCGCTCCCTCGCCCCTCGAGCGGAGACCGACGCTCCAGCCATCGACGCGTCGGCGGACCCCGATCCCGAGGTCGCGAATGAACCATGGCTGCTGCTGGTCGTCCTTGCGGGCACGGGCGTATGCGGCGTCGGCCTCGAGGTCGTGGGGGTGCAGGTCCTCTCGCAAACCCTCGAGAACACGATCTACACCTTCGCCCACACGCTCAGCGTGTATCTGTTGGGAACGTCCGTCGGCGCGTTCGCCTACGCACGCCTGGTGCGGCCCGCGACCGCTGGTCGCCCCGCCACGGTCTTGGCCGGACTGCTGGTCGCGCAAGCCCTCACGGTGCTGCTCGCTTCGTTCGCCCTGTCTGCCGCGCCAGGCATCATGGAGAGCCTGGTACCGAAGGACGCAACCTGGACGGTGCACCTTCGTGCTGAGCTTCTCGTTGCAGCACTCGTCTTCGGCCCGCCCACCATCGTCATGGGCGCCACCTTCAGCCACACCGTGGGTCTGCTCGCCCCCGCGGGAATCGGGCGCGCCTACGCGATCAACACGCTTGGCGGTGCTGCGGCCCCGTTGGTGTTCGCCCTTTGGGTCGTGCCCACGCAGGGCTACCGAGACGCCCTGTTCTTCGTCCTGTACGGCTATCTCCTCGTGTTCGGCGTGTTCACCTGGTACCGCCGGTTCACCGCGAAGCAGCAGCTCATCGCCATCGTCGGCGTGGTCGCCCTGACCTTCACCGCACCCGCAGACCTCGTCTTGGCGGCCCCCGACGACGGATGGACCGTGCTGGAGCAGGAAGAGACGATGATGGGACTCGTCATCGTCAGCGAGCAGAAGGACGAGCAAACCGGCAAGACCCTGCGCCGGCTGCAGGTCGGGCAGGAGTTCCGGATGGGTGGCGCCCGGGCGTTCGGTGAGCGGCGCATGGGGCACATCCCGCTGCTGTTGCACCCCCACCCCACGAGGGCGCTGTTCTTGGGCGTGGGCACCGGGGCGACCCTAGGCGCGGCGACGAGCCACGAGACGTTGATGCGCGTCGACGCCATCGAACTGGTCCCGTCGGTCCTCGACCAGCTCCACTACTTCGAGGACATCAACGGCGGCGTGGCCCAGGCACCCAACGTGCATCTCCACGCCGCCGACGCTCGCCGCTTCGTCGCGGCCTCGTCCGACGCCTACGACGTCGTGGTCGCAGACCTCTTCCACCCCGGGCGCAACGGCGCGGGTGGGCTCTATGCCCGCGAGCACTTCGAAACCGTCCGAGACCACCTCGCGCCGGGAGGCATCTTCGCCCAGTGGATCCCCCTGTACCAAATGGACATGGAGACGCTGAAGGTGATCGTACGGACCTTCACCGACGTCTTCGACCCAGCCCAGGCCTGGCTCGGCATCTACAACGTCGATACGCCCGCCGTCGCGCTGATCGGCGGCGCCGATGCGCAGGCGTTGCAGCTCGACCCCGTCCGCATCGCGGATGCCGTCGAGGCCCCCATCTACGCCGAGGTCCTCATGCAGGAGCCACGGGACCTCCTGGGTGCCGCGCTGATGGATCGGGACGGCCTCATCGCCTTCGCCGGGGACGGGCCACGCAACACCGACCTGCACCCGCGCGTCATGCTGCAAGCTCCCCAAGTCGCGTACGAAGGCAACCGAGGGCGAGGCTGGACCAACCTTTCCGCGATGCTCCAACATCGCACCACGCTGATTCTCGCCCCAGGCACGGACCCACCGTGGCCGGCGGACGCGCAGAGGTTCGCCGCTGCCATCGATGCCCATCTGCAGGCCGAAGCCATCCGCGGCGGCACGCCGGATCCCAGCGACCTTGCGAAGCTGCCCGAGGCCGCCGTCCTTCACTACCTCGAAGCGTATGAGGCGGCACCCGAGTTCGCCTCGGCCCGGGGGATGCTGTACCTGACCGGTGCCCGGGCGCCGCAGCACATGCGTACGATCTTCGAGCGCATGCTCGCCCGTACGCCGGACGAGCAGCGCGTCTACCAGGCCTATCTACAGGCGCTGGCGGCCGCTCGAGACAAACCCGAGTTCGACCGCGTCCGCGCAGTGGCCCAAGAGAAGTTCGGGCCACCGCCGGGCCCGTGAACGCTCAGCCTTTCTTGCCCTTGCCCTCGTCCGGGCCCGCCGGGTTCGGGTCCGGGCACACCTGCGCGAAGTTCAGGTTGTCGATGAACCAGCCGTACTCGAACCCGCAGCAACCGTCCCCCGTGTCGTAGGTGAACCGAACCTGCGCATCCATCCCGGCGAAGGCCGAGGTGTCGAGCATGATCGTGTCCCACTCATCGGCGCCTCGGGTGTTGACCTGGACACAGAACGGGAAGTCATCCAGCGCCTCGACGTCGCAGGCGGCCAAGGCCGTCCACGTCTCGCCAAGATCCGTCGAGACCTCGACCCGCTTGAGGTCGACGCCGGGATCTTCCTCATCGGCCCCACCGCCTTCGTCGACGTGCCACGAGTCGAACACCAACGTGTCCGGCATGACATCCACCGGGCTGGTGACGGTCGCGGTCGCAGTCTCCCCTTCACCGTCTTGAAGCCCGAGTGTGGATCCGTCGTTCCCCAAGAACGCTTGGTCGGTCGGCATGATCGCGGGGTCGCCGTTTTCGTTGCCGGGCATCTCGGAGAAGACATTCCAGCTTCCCCCCGCGGTGGTGTTCGTCGACCACCCAGAGAGGCCGGCCAAGAAAGTGTCGGTTGCGCTCTCGCAGTCCAGACAAGCGCCGTCGAGGCAGCCGTTGCAGTTTTCCTCGCCAGCCGGACAGTCCTCGCACGTCAGCAGGTTGACCAGGTTGTTCCCCTGGCAATACCCCGCGGCGTCGCAGGAGTCCGCGGAGCCGCAGCTGGTGGCGTCCCCGGAGCCGCAGGCCTGGCCTTCGCCGATGGGGTCGAGTGCACACGCGCCACCGCCACCGCAAACGCCTCCTCCGCACTCCGTCCCGAAGCTGTCGCAGACCACGTCGTCACCGCATACGCACTCGGTCGCGAAGTTGGTCATGTCGATGAACCACCCTCGCTCGAAGTCGCAGCAGCTGTCTCCGGTGTCGTAGCCGAACTCGACCAACCCAGCGAGGCCGACCATGTCCTTGGGCACCGCGAGACTCACGTCGTCCCAATCGTCCGCATCGCGGATGTTGATCGCTGAGCAGAGCGACTGATCGACGTCCAACGGAACGACCTTGCCGTCCGGTTGACAGTCGTGGAGCGTGACCCAGGAGTCGCCGCCGTCGGTCGAAATGCGGATGCGCTTGTTGTCGTAGCTCGCCCCGCCCTCGTCCAAGTGCCACGAGCGGAAGTCCAGGCTCGAGGGCAGCACGAAGGCCTTGGTCCGAGCGTAGGAGTCCTCGGCGTGGCCGCCTGGGTAGGGCGCGGAGCGGTTGCCATCCGTACCAAACACCTGTCCGCCGAACGGGATCGCAGGCAGCAGCATGTCGCCCCCCCCGCCTCCACCGAACTTGCCGCCGCCCAGGTACGCGGAGGGGGCTCCAGTGTAGAGCGCCCAATCGCCCGTCAGCTCCCAGCCGAGCAACGCACGGTCCGTCGCAAAGTCGTTGCCATCTGCAAAGGCGGCGCACGCCGAACATGCTCCGGCCCCGCACGCACACTCGAGTCCGTCACACTCCGAGCAGGCAGCCCCGTCCCCGGCGGCGTTGTCGAGGCAGGTCCCGTCTCCGTCGCAGGTGTCGGCGGCGTTGCACTCCGTATCGGCCGCGTCCCCACACGCAGTCCCAGCGTCCGCATTCGTGACCACACAGCGGCCCCCCTCACACGTCGCGTCTGCGCACTCGCTCGCGAATTCCGCACAGTCTTCAGGATCACCACACTCCGCGCCCTCGGTCGTATCCGAGCTGTCGGGGTCGATGGTGGGGTCCGTGGTTGTCGTCCCAGGGTCTGTCGTCGTCGTCCCGGGGTCCGTCGTCGTCGTCCCGGGATCCGTCGTCGGGGTCACGGTGGGGTCGGTCGTCGGTGTCCCGGTGCTCGTCCCCCCGTCGTCGTCGGTCGGACCATCGCCGGTGACATCGTCGGTGCAGCCTGCAAAGGGAGCGAGCGCGACGAGCAGAACAAGGGACCGTCGTACTGAAAGCAAGGGCATCCCCAGCACCGTGCCTCGCCCCCCAATCTCAGCGCAATGTCGGCGCGGTTCACTTTGTGAAACACTCTCGTCGCGCGCGGGATCGAAGCCCCGCCGCCGTCCCACCATGCGCGAACCTGACTCTCAGCTCGACCGGCTCGCGGCGTGGGTTCCCTGGCTCCTGGCCGGCTTGGGCCTCGCGTTGTTCGTTTCGATTCGGCTCCAGCTCATCGAGGACGAAGTCCCCAATCCCGACATCTCTGGCATTCTCTACAACGCAGACGGCCTGCTCCGTGGGGAGTTGCCGTACCTGCACAACGCGGAGATCAAGCCTTTGGGCGCCTTCTACGTCGTCGCAGCCACGTTTGAGGTGTTTGGGCGCGATCTCGACGCGGTTCAATGGGTGTTCAGCGCGTGGCTCTTGCTCGGACTTCCCGCGATGGTCCTGGGGCTCCCGGCCAACGCCTCTCGCACGGACAAGGCTCTATCCATGGGGGTCTACCTGTACTACGCAGGCATGTTTACCTACAACTACACCGCATGGATGATGCCGATGTATGCGTGGGCATTCGCCGGCGTCGTCCGGAGCCTGAGTGCGCGAAGCTGGCGGTGGGCGTTGCTCGGAGGCGTGGCTTCGGCGGTCGCATTCGGGTTCATGCAGCGTGGCGGGGTCGTGGGCATTCTCGCCCTCGCGCTGTGGGGATTGGATGCGCGGCGCCACCACCCGCAGTGGGCAGTCTTGGCCGGATGGATCGCCGGCGCGCTGGTCGGGGGTACGCTGATGGCGATTCCCTATCTCGGCGCGGGCCAAGTCGGCACCCTGCTCGAGCATCTGCTGCCGTTGTCGTTGTTCTCCTCGTACACCGGCAGCGCATCGGGCGGGTTCTTCGTCGGGCTGCTGCAGGTTCCCGGACTGCTCGCGACCACGTTTGGGGGTGCGCTCGCCCTCGCGGTCGTCGGGCTGCTGCTCTCCCGACGTACCCGTGATCGTCGTGCCGTCCCCGCCGCAGCGTTCATCGTGTTCTCGATCATCGGGACCGGTCTCGGTGGCGGACGTTTCTACCTGCACTACATGCCGCAAGTGCTCCCGGCCCTGGCGATCTTGATCGGCGCGTCGGGGTTGGGCGACTGCATTCAGGACACCCAGGAAGACCCACGTTGGCGAGCCGGAGCGCTCGCCGTGGTCGGACTCATCCTGTGCGGGTGGGTCTACACCGTCGCCGCCGGCGACCCGCATCGCTACGAATCTCGGGCCCGCCGGCTCGAGGATGGCAAGAGTGCAGCCCAAGCCGCCGGGGCCCACATTCGTGCTCGCACCGATCCGTCGGATACGATCTACGGCTGGGGATGGACCTCATGGCGGGTCTACTTCTGGGCCGACCGTCGCGCGCCGGGCCGCTACTACAAAGCACTCGGTCTCGTGACGACGTTCAACACCAACACGGCGTTCGATGCCTGTCTCTTATACACATCTCCGAGCCCACGAGACCTCTCTACATCTC